>Ga0210383_10000191_pt1 | contig 61194 bp, 72 predicted proteins | sample IncBWC14OmetaG_FD_160072 | JGI IMG/M metagenome (GOLD analysis project Ga0210383, IMG submission 160072) | Forest soil microbial communities from Barre Woods Harvard Forest LTER site, Petersham, Massachusetts, United States - Inc-BW-C-14-O ...
GATACATCATGTGATCACAAGCATCTAATTAAAATAGTACATGTTAGAAATGCCTTCATATCTTGTGAAAGCTAATCATAATATTCTGAGGTGACAGTCCCCTTTGGATTTTCAATGCTATTCCAACAAGCTGTAAGTAGTCTGGACAGCCTAGCACCATAACTGTTACACCAAAAGGGACATAACTGAACAACATAGTTGTTCAGCCAGCAGGCTGTATATATGTACATTAGGAGGACTGTAGTAAGCAACATGCTTACACAAGTTCCCCCATCATCTCAAGATTTATTTCTTGTGTTCTCAGAATTTTTACCATCATCCTCATCTGTCTCGTGCATAAGGCTTGCAAAATCATGTGGGAGTTGCATGTGCTCCAACTAAGGTACATGCAATGTCATGCATGTATCATAAAGGGATTGTAACACATATCTTTGGTGGATGGAATTCCGCTGCCAGTGGCTCCAGCAAATGAGTGTTGACAGTACGGTAGACTTCCTGCAGTCTGATTTGGCTGAGATCACAAACACCTGCCTTCCTACTCGTTATTCATGATTGTGCTTGCGGGTAAAAAATCTGGAATGAATGAGGAGAAAACGATTGATAGTAGTAAGGTACAAGTTGTCCATTATAGATAAAAAATCTCAAATGATCTACGGGGTAGAAAGAAGCTTGCCAAGTGCCATAATGTGCTCCTCACAAATAGCTGAAAAGTAGAACTCATGCTCGGAGTTATGAGGCTGCACCAAATTATGGGCAATCTCGTGGGCCAAAGTAAAATACCTGTGGGATGTTCAGAAAACCAAGGCAATGCAAGAAAGAAAGAAAATTTACCAGGAGATGTAGGCCTTATTTAAGGACCCACCAGAGACATCCACATCGTCTAGAGAAAGATGATGGCATCAATATATCCAGTACGGAATGGAATCAGCTGTGTTGTCACTTACGCCACGCTTCAAAATACCGCAGGTTGAGGAAAATACTTGCATTCCGATTGAACGCAATCAATCCTCCCTCAAGATCATAAAAAACATGCAAACTTGTCAACGGAAGTTCGTAGACTTGAGCCAAGAAACTCATGATGTGGATGAACCTGGCTAGAGAATCATGCTTTGTCGCCATAAACGTTTGGGGTTGCGGTACACCTACAGGGAAATTCGTCAGTTGTAGACTAAAGATCATCCCACAATCAATCGCACCTCGCGACACATAAACTTTGACTTTGCCCATTTCACCTGCAATTGCACGTTAACAGATTGAACCGTGGTGCTCTGTGTTTTTGTTACTGACCAACGAGATCAAAATCGCCTGCACGTCCTGAAATATCGCAATAGCCTTCATCTAGCGATTCTTTGACTTGCTGCATTTCTTGTCTGTTGCGCAAGAGATTGCCCGACTCTGGTCGGCATGCTTTAATGGCCATGTCAATATTTGAGGCTAGGAACACGGTGTGAGTTAGACGCATAGGCAGCGGGCGTACGCATACCTATGTTGCTCAATGGGGTTACAGTTGGGTTGGTGTTTGCGAATCGTTGTGCACTGGCACGGATAGGCCCTGGTATCGGCGGAGCTCCCGTTTTCGGAGGAGGGAGAGGAGGTTCAGTAGAACCATTCTCAATCGCGGGAGTGTTTAATGAGGTTTGAGCCTTATCGGAATGGGCAGGATTCATCGTTGACCCGATCTTGCGCTTGAATGTGTGCAAGGAACTCATTACTGTCGATGCTGGCCGTGGCTTCGTCGGAGATTTATCGAGATTCGAAGAAGACGCTTCGGACTGTAGTGGTTGATTGGATGTCGCCATTGGCACAGAAGGTAAAGGAGCGGATGCAGACTCTTCACTCATAGTGTGGGAAGGACGAGAAAGAAGAGTTGTTTTTGTAGCTCTCGCCTGTGCATCATCGGCTGCCTGCCTCTCTGCCTGCTGTTGCCGTAGAATCCTGTCAACTGTTGAAGGGTGCTCGTCAATAATTACTTCTAAAAATATTCACCAAGCGTCCTTACCATTGTAACCTCTTCTCTTAAGCGCCTTGAGATCGGTTGAGAGAATCGTCATGAACAACAATGCATCATTCGCCTTCGGCGATTCGAAGAGCAAACGGTTTAGCGAAGTGGCCACCCTAGGAAGGATCATCGTCATGCTCGCTCAGGCAGTGAAACCAGTCCAAACTTACTCATACATGTCCACTTGAGCGTTTCCCGCTAACCACAGTTGTATGGGACCATAACCGAATCGTTTGGCAACGGCAGATGCGTCCTGACTTCGAGAAAGACGAATATCTCCAAAATTTAAAGACTTGCTGACAGAAAGTTTACCGAATGTCTTAACAATAAAGTTGGCTTCAGAATTTAACCAACTATATGAAACTCTGGTCTTCGCGTGAGTGTGCTCGTAAAGAAATAGTGGTAGTCTCTGCAGGATCAGAACACGGGTGTCTGCCGCTACCCTTGAGTTTTTTACCTCTCCAGAGGTCTTGTAATCTTCCTTGACCAGGGAGCTGAGACGTCGGCAGCCTAGCTGCGCATAGAAACCTGCGTAAAGGTTCTCGTCAGAAATATCCGGAACACAAATAGAAACGAACCTTCAATTATATCCTCCTGTGGTGCGGTGAACAGCGAATCACCGAAAAACTGGTGGGCATTGGTGTCATCAGCAATGACGATTTGGTCCGGTCGTCGCAAGTCATACTGCAAATCCCATTCGTCGTCGTCCAAGTCTCCTGCGCTGGTGCCTTGCTCTCCACTACTCTGAAGCTTCCGCTGAGAGCCCAATAAAATAGGGGATTTCTTCATCCTGCCGAATGTGCTTGATGAAATGAGTCTACTGTTCACCGCAATATTGCGAAGTTCAGTGAGGAAACTGCGAAAGGAAGTTATGTTAGACGTGCACCAAACATCTGGCCCAGTGTTCTCACTTGTTCGGGCCTCCTGCCAGCTCATAGAATCGGTGTGGATCTGACAGTAAGATCTGTGCAACTTCCTCCACACTTGGTTCGTGCTTCGTCCCGCAAGCACTTAAAAATCCATTAGCGAGTGTGCCAAAGTCAACGAAGGTGAAGAGCTTTGAGTGAAATCTAGCCCTCGAGACTCCGCCAAAGAAGCATTGATTGGGTGGCAGCCAGTGGAAAATAGAATTCCCTTCCCCGTCGTGTGAGTTTGTTTTCGTGGGAACCATCGACAGCTGTGAAAGTCTTGTAAGGTCTGCCGATGAGAAGTCTGCATATCGAAAATGAAGAATCAGTTCCATGTTCGGGCGAATGACTCCGGACGCACCTGAAATACGTCCTGCAAGTATTCCAAACCATTTACGGGCTTCAGACACATCCTTGGGAGGTGTTTTTTCAAGCAAAGAAACTAGTGTTGAGGTAGGAGGGTGTTGCTTAATCTTGAGCTTTGTCGCCGCATCATGTTGTAGACTCTGCTGTATTACTAGCAAACCAAATGCCGCCCAATCAGGGTTAGAAAACACCTGTGCAGTTGCAATAGTCAACAGATAAAAAGGATGTGATTTGAAAAGTGCGAACCTCTGTCGGTGTGCCCATACGCGGCGTGGAGCCTTTAAAGGCAGGAATGAATGATGTTTTGGCAAAATCCACAGGATCGTAGTCATTGTACCGGGCGTTGATATTGTCGAGGAAGTACTTCAGCGCAATGGGGCGAACAGCAGGGTCAGAGCTGGCACACAGATCAATGAGCACATTCAAGGGAGGAAAACGGAGAAGCCCGAGTTCAAACAGAAACTTCGCTAGAAAGAGGGAATTAGTTGGAAGCCCATTACGGTCACAATTCAACCGACCTTCTTCAGACGCTCCTCGCCATTTAGTCTGTGTACCCCAGTCTATTGTAGGCAGCCCAAGTTGACGAAATATTTCCAGTGGTTCATAGAGTTGATTGGCTTGGTATCGTGTGGGTTTCTGTCCACTTTCAGTAACGACGTCGGGTTTTGCTTCTTTGGAGAACGCTGCGGTCAACTTGAGACGCGCCCATTCGTCAGTTGTTAATGTGGATTGGACAGCCACAAGATATTTCGTGAGGTCTGCAATTGTCCACTCATTGGTCTTTATCATTCTTTACAAAATTTCGGTTAGTGTGATGAAATTTCAGGGATTGCGTAACGAACCTGTTGAAAACGACCTGTAAATCAACATGCTTGCGTACCCCCAAAGTTTGAAGGACCCGTTCAAGGGATCCTTTGACAATCATCCCGGAAGGAAATGTCACAACGGGCAGGTCGTGGAATACATTGGCATTGGCAAAGTATGCCTGCTCGGGCACCTTTAGCCCACCCGACGTCGGAATGCAGGTTTTGTTCTTAAGAAGTGATGAAATTTCGAGTTTCATATGGTTCGACAAGGAAGGCCAAGCCCGTACAATCACGTTAAGTATGCGTTCTGCCCAAGGAGCTGATAAGTTAATGTCACGTTCGACATTCTCAGCCGCTACAGTGGGGTCGCACACATGCCGTAGCCACTCGATTATGGACAGCTCTGTCCACGGAAAAGACGATAGGAGAGCATCGGGTGGGAAGTTCTTGCTAACGCCGACAGGGAGAAGGTGATCGGGTAACGGACTGTCTAGAGGAATATTTGATCCGACGCCCCTGGAATTAATGAAAGTCTTTACAGAAGCAAGTGGGATGATTTTCTCATCGGCGCTGTCAGATTTTCCAATCGTTAGGACTGCTGCATGTAATAGCTCCGCCCGGATAGAGATAAGGTGAAGGTTATCGCCCTGCGCATTCAAACCTACCCACCACTTCAGACATGCAATCATCTCCTCCTCCTCGAGTGGTCTAGAGCGCAGTTCCTTTAGAACATCATCAAACGTAATGGCCTTAACCAATCCCCGATTTTGGAGGGATGTGACCATAGGCTGAGCGCTCGTCATGATCTCCTCAGGCAACACAGGTAGTTGCTTGAGGAACCCGGAAAATGTACTGTCTGGGAGACGGACTTCAGATGCATTACACACCCCGACCGTAGATATAAGCAAAAACGGATGATTGGCCCCACAGGAGAAAAACGCAGACTCGAGGAGATGAGAAACATCGGGTGAAGGAGTGGACTGATAAAATGTGAAGAACTTTAGTACATGCAATGCCCGACTTTGCAGCCATGCCTGAAGTACTTCATTCGGGCGAGACACGGACGACCCGGGGATCCTAGCACCTTTCCAGAGGCTTTGGATGGTAGTGAGCTCTAACTCGTAAGCAGAACGAGCAAGGAAACCTCCAACAAATAGGAGTTCTCTGTTCCATACTGCGCAGTAATGTGAGAAAAATACCGCGAATGATGAGGCTGTCCTTACTGGCCACAGATCGATCCCTGAGCGAAGAAAAATCAGGGATTGAGGACCGGGTAGCTGACGACAACTTACACCAAATCAATAGATTCACGCTCAACCGTCGGAATAAACCTTGCAGCCATATGACCACCAAGGCCAGTGGTTTGCGCGGTGGCATGCCCCTGCGGTGGAAAATTGTCATGCGGTAAAAACATGTTGAAGTAGTTGCACCCACAATAAACACTCGAGCGGAACCAGTTCTAGAGAGATGTGAGTATCCCACAGTTATAGCCCAGGTTCATGACACACCCATCGAGGTCGGCGCGTAGACCTTGGAAGATGCTACCAGTGATAAATGGTTGCTGCTCATCTTCCTTCTTACTCGCGTCATATTCATCCTTGGCTGTCTGGAAGGAATTGTGACATTCAATGCAGAACTACCAAATACAAACGGTACTCACATAAATAAGCTCGTACTTCAGTTGTCTAGGGGGATTTTTCTTCGTGGATCGATGCAACTCTGTTACCATCTTCTTATCAAGCCGAACATCTACATCTGCCGAAAAAATGAAGAGAGCAACACTTGTCTCATTCACCGTCACAGGATCTACCTCCTCTGCTGGCTCAGTAGGAAGGACTGTGAGAGAACGGTTTGGCGTAGCACCTCCGGCTATAGTCGTCAAGAGAGAGGTGAAGAATCCTCGTTGGCCTGAGGCCTTGAGCTGTTTCAGACCGGAAAGTGGCTGCGGTTTCTGTGTCCCTGAAGAGTAGACCCATCGCATGACCTCCGCCTTGATGTTGAGGGCTAGTTTACACGCCGAGTCACAAAAACAATATTTAAAAACAGACATAAAACATACATGTCGATTTAATGCCCTTCACATTCATAATTCCCGAGGCACTTGAACTCTGCAGTCCTCTAGGAATACTCAACTCTTTCGGAACACCGGAGGCCTTGGTCAACTTGGCGAGTCGTTTGTCGTCAAAATAGACACTGACTTCCAACAAATGTGCCATGAAGGTGATGGAGGAGGCCAAAAAGCGGGTGAAATCGAAGGCAACAGGCATTGGGGCAGCTTCACGAAGAGTCATTTCGAATGATGTCCAAGGATCCTCATCAATGCTGGGAAGTTGACCTCGGCGGGCAAGGAGCTACAAAATTTTTAATCGGTGAATGAAATATTTGGGTAATAAAACTGCGCACTTGATCCTTTTTGTCTTTCCAATGAAATCCCATCCACTGCCCTGGTTCCTCGTACATCAACAGAAGAATGGAATTGGATAACTAAGATTATACCTCCAGAAGTCACGAAGGGCTCTTCCGTTACAGAAAATAGGCTGTAAAACCCTATAATAATATGTTGAGCCACTTCTGTGTCAAAAAAAAAGGGGGGGCTGGTACTCACCTACACCGAAAGCACCTATTTTCTCCTCATCGGGATTTCCCTCAGCTGAACAAGAATGATTAATATATCACTGAAGAACATCTGTTTCGCGAACCAATCTTCTTCAGACGACTCCAATCCTCATCTCTAAACACCATCCCATTGTTTTTGAACGTCCATTGATGCACCTAATGCAGTGACATTCCATATACATTTCAAAATACAAGCATAGATGGACACACCAGCGCAGTCTTCAAATTTGGAAGAGTTTTCTTACCCCCCTCAGTGGCCTCTCCTTGTGTTTGCTTCCCATTCCTCCTGTCCATATAGTTCTGTGTTTCGAACCGAATCTCAACGGCTCTTGACTGTGCATCATCGGAGTTCTGTAAGAGTTCACGAAAAACGGTAAACTCTCCAGAATAACGAGCAAGAACTTTGTCTATTAACGCCCGTTGGTTGACTTCAACCGATTCGTCCTTGCCACTGGCCCACTAAACAGCGAAGAAACACGTCAGCTGAGAATGAGAGGCGCCTTTGTCATTACCCACCAATGCATCTCTGGCAAGGGTCATTTCAAGAAGCTCGGAGCTTTACACGCGTGTGGAATGTCTCTAAGTGTCCCCAGCGCGATGGAACTTGTCAAATAGGTAGGAGTCCAATTGCATATGGAAGGAAAGTGGGTTCAAGTTCATGCTGCGTCACACGTGGCTAATATGCAAACAATTTTACAAACTAAATGACTGACTCACTACTAGTACTTAGTAATTAGGTGTTAGTAGAACGTTACCTTCTAACCGAAGATTCCAATACAACGAGTCCATTACTGAACATGATTTTACACGAAACGCTAATTGAAGTTGCATTTTAAGAATCTGTGGGTCAAGGCTAGGTGCAGAAGTGTCGATGAGATAAAAAAAATGGTGGTCAAGGAGTCTCCACAGAGGGCTTCTTTCCCCGGTTTGGTGCTAAGGCCAAGGTCGACGTCGAAGTCTTCGCTCCTCTACGAACCCTCCCTCGACCAGGCGTACTGGCCGTTAGTGTTACATCGCCACTAGCGCTTACACTCTTCCTATTTCCCCTGCCAATACCACCACCTCTTCCGTATTTAACCCCACTGTTCGCGACTGCAGTACCCGCGTTCTTCCCGAAGTTGCCATTTCGCTCAGAGTGGTTATCCTTATTAGAAGACGTAGTCGCACTGCGCATACGTCCTTTAAGCGTTCCGTTCAAACGAAGAATAGGTTCTGATCTTTTCCGAACGGCAGATTGGGAAGGATTATCGTTTTCAGACAACGAGCTGGATTCTACGATTCCGGAAACACCGGTCGTAGGAATCGAGGTTTCGGAATGTAGTGGAGTCATCGGGGAGAAAATCTGAACAGGGGATATCGGTTGGGACGTTCGCGTTGGCGTTGAGAGTAGAGTGATATCACTGCCGGAAGACGAGGACGAGGAAACAGATGGTATTCTCATTTTCCTCCCCACTTCGACTCGCCCCGGTCTCTCTTTCTCAACTGGAGACATGTTGTCCTCTTTCTCCTTCTCCGCCCAACACTCAGCTGTTAATGCTTCAGCTGTTTCACCTGTCCAGCCGTGACCTACTCGTTCAACATCTCTCGGGACCCATCCTCTCCCAAGCGCGTCTTCCATAACTTTCCCTAGCAGCATTGCTTTCCAGACCTCTACCGTGATCATAGGTGAGTTATACTCAATTGATACATTGATGCTGATTTTCGATGTTGTTGTCGGTCGTGTTACAGTCCAGTATCCCCGACCAGCTTTCCCATACCACTCTGTAGCAAATCGTGAACTTGTGAAATTAACATGAGAAGATGAGCTATACCCAAAACAGCCAGCCTAGGACATTTGCGCACAAATCTCTTGATGTCTCGCAGGAGAGGCATAGAGGGATCTCCTGTATTCGGATTAGCAAGACAAGTTTGGGTCTGCATTTGATCGAAGTCCAGCAATTGGGGAAGTACAGATTTTGCCTTGAGCACCGGAGATTCAGTCGGGGTAGGTAGAGACGTTGGTGGAAAAGGAAGGACTGGGTCTGGCGGTTTACCAGGAGCATGAACAGAGTTAATGGAGACAGAAAGTTTATGAAGATTGGAGAGGGAAGCAAATGTAGATGCGAGACCCATAAGTTTCGGGAATGGAGCATCTAAGCAGAATTTCATAGTCTGATTGTGGGAAATGGTTCAGGGAAACCGTGAGATTAAAAAGATCGAAGCGTACCGACCTCAAGGTTTGGGCAACTTTCGAGGACGACTTTGAGATCTGCAATGTTCCAAGCCCACCAATCGTTCTGGAACGTAGTCAAAGATCTGGCATATCTCATTTTTTCGACAAACTCTCTTGGGACCGGTTTCAAGGCAAAGATGTCATCGACGATTGCTTGGGAAGTCGGGATGCCATTCTCGAGACGGGGAAACGCTTCTCTCCTCACCACAGATAGACCAGACAATGATTCGACGGGCAAGGCATGTAGGGAAAGTAGATGGTCCGTTGTCCATGAATGATGAGGACCTGTTTCGCTGATTACTATGCGCAAGTGTTGGAGAGTCGCTGGGAAGTCACTCGGTTTGGTCCACAGAGAGCGACTTAGTCGACCTATTTGGCTATCAGAGATATAAGGGAGCTTTCTTGAGCTACTGTCACCTTGGATTTCATCCAGTACCAGATCCTCTAAAGCATCACATCTTTCTACGATCGCCGTGATCCCTTTATCAGTCAACTTTGTTCCGCTAGTACCAATGCTCAATTTGCGGATCCTCCGGCCGGCTTCAGCAATCTTCTCACATAACGTATCGTCCAGCCAGACAAAATTGACGCTTACGTCTTCCAGGGAGGAATCTTCACCGAGATTAGAAAGCAGAGCGGAAAATGCTCGGGCACCAGCTTGCGAAAGACGAGACAGATGCAGAAAAGTGATAGGGAGACTGCTGAGAAGTGGGAGTGAAAGCGCGTCCCATTTGGCAAGGCGTGCCGACGATGGCCCCAGATGATATGGAGTATAAGAAAAGTGTGTGAGCCGAGGACTATGTGAAAGCAACACCTATGCAAATGTTGAGGAAATACAATGGAGTAGCCGTACACAAAGAACGAAATACCTCACAAAGACCGTCATGCGGCGGAATTGAACTCTGCCACACAAATCCCTCGAGATTGCAACATACTTCCAACAATAGGGCCAAGTTATTTGCGTCGATTGGACGAAATACCTCTCGCGATCTGGCTGTATCCACTTCTAGATGCTCATTCAATAAGAAACCATTCGCGCACGGGCTATGTTCGGAATCAACGTCCGGATCGCGAAGGATAAGGGTCTTGACGTTTTGAGCGTAACGTCTTGGGTTGGAGAGTAGGGGTGAAACAATAGATATAACTGAACTATTGGAACCGAAGATTTGCGCGTCGTCTTGGAGTGTCAACGTCGAGAATAACACACGCACGGCGGACGCATGAATCCGGGAACCAAGTGACGAAAGAAATGTGACTCGTAAGGAAGGGGCAAGTTTCAAAGCACAGTTTACAAGTTCTGAAAATAGTAGTTCAAATCACCAATCAAGCAACAAATACGATGGGAAATATCAGACGCGTACCATCCAGAAGTGCTTGTGGGAGGATCTCCAAAGGTTGAGACATATTGGGCTATTCCCAAGTTCAGCCACGGATAAGTACGCCTACTTATATAGACCTCCAACTTACCTAGTTTAAGAACTGCTTGAGGCTCCACAAGATGGCCAAGTCACAGTGCACAGTGCGTCAATTACACCCAAGGCCGCGAACCCAAACGATTCCTCTCGGGAGAAACGAAAGCAGAGACGAGGAAGCCTCTGGTTCCTCCGGCAATATATATGTGCTCTTGAAGGCTTAAACCTGATAGGGACTATAATGGAATACAGCGTTTGGGTACAGCGCTCGGACCACTTGTGGAGAAGCTTTCGAGTCGTAGTTTCAATGGGAAGTGTTTGGTCACATATGATCTCTAAATTTAGACATACCCTCTAACTTGGAATTTGAAATACGATTTCACGATGCAGCTCGTAGCCCTATCAAAATGCTAAATGCTAGTGAGAGAAAAATATGTGATGCAATAGGCTCTGCAAGCAAAGGAGGTAGGGAAGATGATATGATGCAAGGGTGACATGGCATGACAAATCGATGATGCAGCCCAACAGGATCCACATGCAAGGGGAGATGTGATATATCGGTTGGGAATTAGACGAGGTGTAGTAAGAGAGTTCCAAAGGCCGTTCAAATGAAGATGAAAGGACGGACAGATAGGGTATAGAAAACATGCGATATACGGTGGGCCAAAAAGGAATTGTTCCTTCAAAATCTTGCAGCAGGGTCTAGAGGGCCTAGTGGACCGTACCGTTCTCCGGGACCGCGTCGTCCGCCAGGCCCTCCGCCATCTGGGGATGTCCAAGCATTTCCAGTTGGTGGTGTCATGGGCGATATGACATTGAATGGACCAGGTGTACGGCCAGTCCCAGGCGATGTCGACAGCGGTAGTGGGGTATACCCATTCCCACGTACATTCAACAGCTGCGTTGTTGATCCATCCGTCAGCTGATACCGTTGCGCATACGTCGAGTTCGGCGCACTACCCGGTGAGGGTCGATCGTCAAAACCCATCTCCAACATCGCCTCTAGCTCTGCGCCGTCAACCGTCTGGGCGGTTTGCAGCGCATGATCCTGAGGTAGTAGAAGACCAACTGGGGGAGGAGGATACTGTGCATTATGCTCGTTGTATCCGCCGATCTGGGGACCCCAGTGATCATCATCGGAAGAGGTGACGGATATGGCGTCGGAGCCATCGTATTGACTCCGTGCATCGAACCGGGCACTAAGCAGATCCCCTTCGCCGGGAATGTAGCCTGACGGGTGTGAGCGCTCGAAATCTTTTCGCCGTCTCTCCTCGCGCCTGAGCTTTCGTAGTCTTGAACGTTCCCAATCTTCCCATCGCCGTAGTGGTACAGCTTGTCCGTCACCACGACCGCTCCCGCTCCCATGTCCTTTTGCTTTCGTTTCACCTTCTACTTTCCTGCGGAGTCACCTCATAAGTCAGGCATTGCAGCGAAATAAAAAAGGATGAAGCCCTCCACATACCTAGTTTCGCCCCACGAAAAGTCATCAAAATGCCAAAACGCATATAGCGGCAACAAGAAATTCCACACAGGCAATGCAAACAGATAGATCAACATCCAAAATACGTAAACCACCTTCCTCGTCGTAATCAAAATCAAGACCGCCGGTAAACCAAGCACTGCTATCAGTAAGATGAGCGGGATGGCCTCCTCGAAGGATTTGGGCGGGGACAAGGCCATTCCGCCGATCAACACATATGTCAGGGTGATAGCAATGGGTAAGACGACTGTCCCAAGGAGATCCATGAACACGACAAACTGCATGCTGAAGCAGAATGTCCCGCAGAGGTTCCGCACGAGGACTAATTCCATGAGGTTGTGGATGGTCGAGTTGATCCAGCGCCGACGCTGGGAGAGGAGAACGGAGAACGTATCGGGGACAACCGTTCTACATCTCGCCTGCGGTAAAAACATCATTTTGCGATTTGGGAACGTCCGCAGAAGGATAGTGGTGAGGAACCGATCCTCCCCAAGAAGGAGCAAATTCTTCTGGTGTAGTGTTGTAACTTCACTTTGGCTGTACTCCCTAACGATTTCGGGCTTGATGATCAATGGAATCCAGTCGTCTCCCGTAGTTTTCCGTGCTTTTAGTCGGAACATGGAGAAACAGCCTGGCAAACAGGATACACCACCAAAGACGGACTCGAATGCCTTCGCGAGGTGATGCGAGATGAAATATTCGAAGACTTGAATGGCGGTGACCCACGACTGGCGTTTGTTGGCTATTCGTGTTTCACCACAACATCCCATGATCATTTGATCGTGGTGCATGCAATTTACCAGGTGCCGGAGGGACTCCGGGAACACTTTTGTGTCAGCGTCCACCTACAGTAAGTGGTTAGAGGTGTATATATATGAGACAGTGAACTTACCATCAGGCAAACTTCAAAGAAATCGGGCGTTACGCCCATGAGAACGTGGATCTTACGAAAGAGGTCGAAATCCAAAGGTGTCATGCGGTCGTTATACGTGACGCGGGAAAAGAAGTTCATAAGGATAAGCTGGCTGTCGCGTTTGCCTCGATTGCCAGGTTTCTTGTCGGAAGCAGCTTCCGCCTCTGTCCCGCACTTGACAATGATGACGGTGGGTGTGCGACGGCCGGCAACAGCTACCAATAATAAATCAACAGCTACTCATAAACGATCAACACTAAGACTCACTATAATGGCCAGCGTATACCATTGCCCTATTCTGCGCCTTGGGGCCAGAACCCACAGCGACATAGCTCATAGGAATAGGATTACCAAACCGGCGATCCGCATCCAACAATGACACACAAACATCCGGAGTACTCCTCTTTTCACCTGCACCAGTGATCATCCCATCCGCCACGACAAACAACAACTTCCTCGCATCGGAATAATTCGTCATCGATATCGAGTCCAGCGTCGTCCGCAATGACTCCTCGTTCTCGGAGTAACATGTCACGAGACACACGGCAAACAGCTCTGCGCCAATCTGCGCAAGACTCATAATGGGTGCAGCGCTCTCGGAGTTGGTAAGTGTTGCGCTGGAAGCAGATGCCAAGGAGCGGGCAGACTTGTTCAAGTGGTTAATCTTGTTGAGCTTTTTCGCGCCCCCAGGACCTGCCCAAGGTGCTGTTCCATTTTTATTGTCAATGGAAACGTTCGCGCCCTCGGGCATGACAGCAGGACTAATCGCGGATCGGTTTAGCTGCATGCTGTCCGGAGGGCCGGCTAGCCGTTCAGACAAGAACCAGTTGAACACGCAGGCCATGATGAAGCGCACGAATACGAGACCGAGAATGACGATGAGGCCCGTGTAGAGGAACAGCTGGGAGACGAAGCAGCCAGGTGTGACCTTGTCGATATTACCTGCGTAGTAACGCTGTTTCAGGCATGGGAGGGCGGAGCGGATGTCGGAGCGGCTGGAAAGGAGACGAGTGCCATCTTTGCCACTTGTAGAGGATTGGATCCGCATGAGTGTACGGAGGGCGATGTCGAGTTCGTCGGTAGGGATGGGGTTGGGGTGGGTTTGCATGTAGGGGCCCATGTTGAGAACGGCACCATCAAGGACAAAGTAGTCTTTGAGAGTCGCTACTTGGTCCCAGTCGTAGCCTACGATGTTGTTGGTGTTGACGATGTTGAGTGCTGTAAAGGTGGCGGAGGAGTTGATGTTGCCAAGGGGGCAAGGAGTTACAGTGCTACAGGGAGGGTCGAGGGCCACACGAAAGTTGAGCCCTCTGCAAGTCCTGAAGTTGGCAGCATCGCGCTGGAACAAAGTCGTAATGTCTTGACCAGGCTGCGTGGCAAGGTTCGTAAAAGATACGTCATCAGGAGATGCTGCCGCCGAGACGTTGTAGATAAAACCCTGGACACCGAGGGTGTTTACGGAAGAGCCCAATCGGACAAAATGACGACCTTTGCCGCTCGTCTGAGGACACAACACCTTCTGGAAACCGACAGTTGCGAAACCGACGGCACAACAGAGGATCGCAATGAGGAAGCACAAAGCAATCTTCTCTCTCCAGGCCTGTCTTGTCGCCTTGTCCTTCAAACCCCCGAGTGAACTGAGGAGAAAATCGGGTGCCCAAAATGTGACAATGCGAGAGAAAATCCGCCAGGCAGTTGAACCACGGTATACCGGGGTGTTGGTTGTCGGTAGCGAGTCTGAAGGGGAAGGGATGAGAGCAGTTGGAGGGTTGATTAATGGCACAGGAGCCACACCACGCTCTGGGCGGGTGAGGGTCTTTGCACGGCGAATTGTTGGGCCGGAGGAGGGTGGCAGCCTTGTTGTAGGAATGGGCACGTCAGTGAAATCATAATTTGACTGGAAACGAAGGGCCATGACTAAAGGAAAGAGTGAATGGGGCTTGCAGATGCAGCCAAAGAATACTGCGTGGCGCAGGCCTGCTGTAGAGACAAGGGTGGGGAGGTGACAAGGACTGTCGCTGGGTGAAGAGACGAGAAGAAGGATTTAATATTCGGTGAGCTTACTAATATTTTAATAATAATAATTAATTAATAGTTGTTAGATAGCTATTAATATTATTAATATAATAATAATAGCATTCTCTCTCATTTTCTTGTACTAGTACTAGTTCTCTCCTGCCATTCTCTCCGACTACCGTGGCCTCTCCTTTCTTGTTCTTGGGACACCATGTCCGCCACTCTCGTAGAGACTTTTGCCTTCCACCAACCCCACCAGCTCGCTGGCAAGGATCCGATTAATATTACCTGCGATCCACACCAACGCCTTGCGCTTACGTTCGCCGCATCCTACCCACTTTCCCCGGAAGAAAAATGGGCTTCTCAAGTATGTGCTACCTCCACTAACGCAGACTCGCTTCTCATTTTCCTCCCTTAGCTCGCCCACCTTGCATCCCAGCACCATTTCAGTGAGTACAACCGTTTGAAGTTCGGACAACAAGGTGTGTAAGACCCACTTCTCAAGATTAATGCACAGCCTAACGCCATCCCAGGCTGCCCCATCCGCTACGTGCCGCTATCTATACAAATGCCCGACCAATTCAGGGAACTTCAAAGGCGTCAGGTACAATGCTCACTTGAACAATGCTGGTGGCCTTGCGACAAACCCGAGTCTTCCGTCCCGCCTGTGGTTGAATATCAACCAGCAGTTGTGGTGCTAGGTCCAGAGGGAGTTCCGACCCCTAGCACGATTGACCTGCAGCAGGAAATCTCGGCTGCTATTGCTTCCCCTTTGGAGAATAACCCCCAATCGCTCCCTCCCCCTCTGCAGATCCAGTCTCAACCGCCCTCGAATTCACAAGTCAAGACGTCTTCGACGCATCCCATCAAGTAAGTCCCCAGGTAATCAAAATAGTGAAATTATCCAACATCCCACCACAGCATCTCAACGGTAATCCCTCCCGATCTCAACCCACTCATTTCCTCCCACCTCCTCCTGTCCTCTTCCTCTTCCATTTCCTCTCCTTCCATCACCCTACCGACTATATTTGAGGTTCCTCCCTCTTTCACCCTTGATAGACTGACTCTTACCCAAATCCAACACCAACAACTCTTGGTCACCCCCCACACACGTCCAATACCAAACCCTTTTTCCGCGGAACCGAGACCACAGACTCGGCTACCCCTACCCCACCTCCGCACCCGATCAAGCGTAAGCGAGGCGTTGCAGGCCGCGATCAACAGCGGATTGGCTGCCGTCAGCAACGCCAACGCTAATGTCAGTTCCATATCCAGCAAGAGCGCAAGTGACATCCCAATGTGCATGCCGACACCCACGCGTCCCCATCTTCCTGGTTCCCCTCTCCCTCGGAATTCTCAGTTTAGAAGTGGGGCACTTATGACATTTCACTCAAATACCTCATCTGTCTCGTTATCATTATCATCAACTGTTACATCAACAACGTTATTCCCTCTTACGCACTCGGTTTCAAGCTCACGTTCTGCACCTCCTACAATGTCTGAATTCCCTGATATCAGCACTCCCCTGCGAGGTGTGGATCCGCCACAGAGTACGCCGCCCAATGCCGTATGCACAGATGTTGATATAAATGAGAAAGAGCTCCAGTAAGTATTGTTCTGTGTGCGCTACTTCAGGCATTGATTTTAATTTTTCGTCCATCAGGACTTTGATACGCCCTCCATCATTAGCCATCAAAGAAGAGCAAGGAGCATGGGATTCAATCACCCTCGTACCTTCACCCACACACACGCCAAGCCCCACACCCACACTAGCCCCGACACTAACAACAAAACCGCAGCACAACCAAAATCGCGCATCATCACCGCCCCCGTTCTTAATCGGCAACCTATTCCTCTCCTCATGTCCTGGTAAAAAAGGCGCGTCTGCCCCGGTTCTCAGCTCCTGAGTACATAACCTTACATATGAACGTTTATGTAGTACGTCTACAAGGGCCCGTCAAAGGTCGTAGTGGGGTGTGTAGAGATCTAGATACAGATCTCAGGAGGATGAAAGATTTGGGGGTCGGGTGCATTGTTTGGTGAGCCCCCAGCTTTGCGATTTGTTCGAGTCTGTGATCCTTTGTAATGACGATAAGGATGTAGCTGTCTGGACGACGGTGAGCTGGATTTTCTGGGTGCGCCGTGGCCGGAATATGAACAGACTGCACGGAGTGTCGGGGTAGACGTTCTTAGGTAAGTCCTTGTCTCATTCTCCTTCCGTCCCTCCCTACCCTCCTTTACTTCTTCTCGCACTCACATTCTGGCTTCACCAGAATTCCAATCCCCGAAGGCCTAGCCCCCCTCACTCCCTCTTCCCTCGATATGCATCTGACAAAGCTCATAAACACCTACACTCTGCGAGGTACGCCAGTGCTCGTGCATTGCAGAGGTGGGGTCGGCCGCGCGGGGGTCGTTGCGTGTTGTTGGGTTGTCAAGTTAGGACTTTGTGGATGGGTCGAGGATAGTACGGATTCCAACTTGGGTGCTGGAAGCATTCCGGGTTCGAATAATTGGAGAACTGGTGGAACAGGTGTGGGTGTCGGCATGGGAAGCATGGGAATGGGAGCGGCGATCGGAACTGGGGTGATGGGGATCACTAGTTTCAATGGGGGCATGAGTAGTCCTGGGGTCTTAGTGAGGAGGGACACGATGCAGCTTGTTGAGAGGGTTATTGGAGTTGTGAGGAGGCGGCGGAGTGTAAAGGCTGTTGAGACCTTTGAGCAGGTGAAGTTTCTGGTTGATTTTGTTGAATATTTGAGGCAGGGGAGGGGGCGTGGGGTAGGGGGGTGAAAGGCCTTGGGCAGAATTGGTTTGTTGTAATTCCAATGTAATTGTGTAGCTGGCGAGAAGGATATCTGGACCGATAGGCCTAGGCCTAGGACACTGGTGGGACTCGAATTTGTATGTTGGCTCGTCCAAACATTTTAACACAGAACCATGCGATTGTTTTTTGGTAGTGTTGAAGGAAAAGTTTGGGAAAAGTAGTTATACCTTTGTGTAACCATTAAATCGGTTGATATCGTTAACGTTCTGACAATACGAAGCCAGCGTAATCCCCTTGCTTCCAAGGGTCCTCGCCAGGTCATAAGATAGCGGACATCCAGAGCAAATCCAGAGTACTGCAAGGGGTAAGCTTGGGGTAAGTAAGCATCGGCAAATTCCGACCACGATGTGGGATGGGGTCCCGCCGAGATGACCTTAAACACAAAAAAAAATTACACCATTACAGAGCCTATCCTATGTCACTGGCTTGGTGATTTTCACTCTCCAGAATGGTGGGAGAAGCTTCAAATCATTTTGTTGTTGTACAGTAGTCACGGTGTTGCCCGCGAGCTGGTGGTTGCATGGGAACCTCTGGTCACCTTGAGGTGGTTCGATTTTATCTTAAACAGTAACTGTTGGCCGAAAATAATGTAATTTTGAAGTCAAGTTTACCTTCAGAATTGCGGTGCCCCATCAAGTAGGGACAGTTAAAAGTTAAACGACTCAAAGTGAGCAGCGAGCTGAGTTTCACCTCCACCTTGCGGCAGCACTACGTGAACGACTGGGGGTTCTCGACCAAATTTAGACACCAATTTCTATGTTTTGCAGATGAACTACACTTGACTGGTAGAGATTTCATTCGATTCGCCGGTCATGGGTCACAGGCCTCCGAGTCCCAGAATCGGCGAAAATTCAAAACAAGTGGTCACACCGACGGAATGCTATTTTCAAGCTCTAAAATCTTCGCAGACCCAGTTTAAAGTGTAATGTACAGGTAAGAACCTATAAACATGAAGAATTCATGTGAGAAACAGGAAATGAGACTTTTAAGCCAAATAAGGCAGTTCAAGTTGCAGTATTATGTGGGGACCGTGACTGTAACGAGGTTCTCATCCCAGGTAAAACCCTTGGCCGATGTAAAGCATACCCTTAGCCCATGTAAACCCTTGACCCGTCCATATAATTGATCTGTCACACTTAGGTTCGCACCTTTGAGAACCATGCAACGGAGTAGCAACTCCAAGCAGACAGACATGGGGTGGCCCGGTTATGGACCTTGGACGTACACCTCATTATCTGAACCCCTTCTTACCTCGGAGCTCGCTCGACTGTCTGGCGCAAAGTCCATTGGAAAGACGGACTGTGTGTCGTTTCAGCCATGCCTCAACCCAGACCAGAGAAATCAAGATCGTTATGTGGTTGTGGATTGGGAGCTTTCAAACGGTACTTGGCAATTTCGCGGAATCTTCGATGGTACGGGAATTTCATGCCTATGTTAACATACATGACTGACGCTGATGAAATAGGACATGCGGGTCACGATACGGTTGACCACATTGTGGAGACCTTACATCCCATTATCAAGACATCACTCATCTCCGCAATGGGAAATTCCGGCGATGTTGGTTTGAGTCCCACATCTGTATCCGAGATTCTGGTCAAGGCAATTTCATCGTTAGACGAGGCCATCGCCAAGGACCTATTGGATCTCTTCCCTGGAGGGCCTGACATTATCGCCAAGCTCTCTGACGGTGAGATTCGTGCTATCATCAATGATTCGGAGTCGGGAGGCAAAAACTCTGCTAAGTTGATGCGGTGTATGAGAGGCTCCACTGTCCTCGTATCTCTTATTGATCCCACTGGATCAAACCTTTGGGTTGTTAGTTTGGGAGATTGCCAAGCAGGTAGCGTGGACTATTCTCCATCGTACTCGTTGTTTCTCACATTGTAACGATCTCAGTTCTTGGCACTAAGCGCCCTTCTGGCGAATGGGAGGCTTCGCTCTTAAGTTCATATCACAATGGCACAAATGAAACTGAAGTCGAGCGGGTGAAGAGGGAACATCCAGGAGAAGATGAGTGCATGTTAAATGACAGAGTTTTAGGGGCAATTGCTGTTACTCGAGGTATGCATTTAATTCAGATTCATACAGTCTTGCTGAAATTTTGAGTCATGCAGCGGTCGGAGACCACCTCTTTAAATTACCGGTCATATACACTGAGCGTGTCTTCATGAACGCCAATCCGGGATTCCGTTTCTCAACAAAAGTGGAAGACTTCATCGCGCGCAATCTAACACCGCCATACCTCACCAGTCAAGCTGACGTTCGTCACGTTGACCTTGAATCTTTGGAGGCTTCAGAATCATGCCTTATCATGTTCTCTGACGGTCTAATTGATCTGTATGGGGAAGCGGATCGTAATGTGGGAGTACTGGCCAAGCTTTGCGTTCAGGTCGTGGGTCGGAGAGGTCCAATGGATCCCCAACGTTCGCGCAATTCAGCGCTCAGTTTGTTACGTGAAGGATTAGGTGGCCTGGATATAGAAAAGGTGTCGCGGATGATAACTGTTGAAATGTTGCAGAGATGGATGGATGACACCACTATCATCGTCCAATGGCTTTAGTTACAACTTCCAGGAAACTAAGTATGACGCGAAGTCAACGCGAGGTTAATATATCATATCTTTCAAATCAAGCTTAGGGTGTCAGATTCAGTAGAATTCAGTTGCACCTATTTAAATAAAGCTTAATTTTAATCATTGGCACCCTTTTTTTACACACCTTTGCAAGTCTAAAGCCTCGCGATCGTCCATTTCCTAGTAACTCTTTTTCCCGCAAGGTTAACCTGAAGTCCTACTACGAGTTGCGTTGCAGTGTCACAGTGACATCAATATTTATTATTTGCGCAATGCTTTGGCGAAGCCGTTCAGATCAAATACCACCAAAGTTGCCAGCAGCACTGGCAGAAAGTCGAAAGAGTGGATTGTTTCCACCTCGATGTCTCAACCAACCCCAGAACTAGGCTTGTTCACGTGTCTGTCGTGCTCTATCGCATTCCATTCTGCAGAAGAGCAGAGTCTGTGATATTTTCCTCCATATTTTCGGGAACATGTAGCTGATATGGGCCTGCACTCCAGGAATACACTATCGCTCGGACCACCATAGATATAACATGAAACGTCGTGTGGCTTCATTGCCCCCTGTCAGCGCTACTGTTTTTAATCAAAAAGTTCTCCAAAGGGGAGCCGAGACGGCCGTGATGTCCTCTGCCAAAGGTTCCACCTGTGATGTCTGCAAGTCCGTAACATTTTCACTTATTTCTTGCATTCTGCTAATTACGACGCCTACAGCAAGGCTTACACAACTGAGAATGCATATCGGTCTCACATCATTTCAAAAAAACACAAGGAGAATGAACTGAAGGCTGCTGCAAATCCTAGAACGAGGGTAGATGTTGACGCCGGAGCGATGGAAGACACCGCTATTCCTTGTCCTCCTTCCTCGACATTGCCATCGACCGTGGAACACGACCATGGGCAAGTCGTGCAAGCAACCGTAGCCGCCTTGCCCGAAGACGATGATATCTCTGATGATGACATCGACCAAACTATTGATGAAAAAATAGCAGCCGCACGGTCTCGTTTGTCTCCAGCTCACTGTCTCTTCTGTACTCAAGATTATGGTTCCCTCGAAGAGAATCTCACTCATATGTCTACTGCCCATTCGTTCTTTATCCCTGATGCGGAGTACCTCATCGACATCTCAGGTCTTATTTCCTATCTAGGCGAGAAAATTGCAGTCGGGAACGTCTGTATCTACTGCAATGACAAAGGAAGAGAGTTTAGGACATTAGAGGCCGTTCGGAAGCATATGGCGGACAAGAGTCATTGCAAAATTGCGTATGATTCTGAGAATGACCGTCTCGAAATCTCGGACTTTTACGACTTCACGACCTCTTACCCTGACGCACAGCTGAAAAACAAGGCAAACCCGAAGCAGGCTGGTGACTCGCCCAGAGAGGAATGGGAAGATGTTGAGAATGATGACGGTGAAGTGGTGGATGAAGTAATAGAGGAAGTCGTTTCTGACGAAGAGTTGGAAGAGGTTTCCGACTCTGACAGCCTTCCAGATAACCAGATAACTTACGGTGATTCGCATCTTGAGCTCGTCCTGCCATCAGGAGCACGCATTGGTCATCGGAGCATGCGGAGATACTTTGCACAGTCGTTCCCTGTTACTCCCCGTAGTGGCAAAACAGAAGATCCAAATTCCGGGGCTGCCCTTGTTCGCAGACTCCTGGCCGACAAGAATGCTGCTCTAGTCCCACGGAGAGGCGGCTTCGGGGCGTTCGGCAGTGGGACCGAGGTAGTTAAAGCGAGAAATCGCGGCGAAGCGAGAGAAGCTGGACGGCATGTACAAGAGTTCCGAGACCAAAAGAAACGGGAAGACTTCAAGACCAAAATTGGCTTCATTCATAATTCGCAGAAACACTTCAGAGATCCTTGTAAGCATCCATTACACGACCTCTACTTTACGACGATTCATATTGTTCTATCTCCCTTTCTCTTCTCAGTGCTTCAGGTGCGATATATATGCTTTCCTTCTTCGGTCTGCTTTAGCGTAGCAACTAATCTTGCAAAACAGTAATTGCATCGTGGAAGGTTTTACATTTCGAATGTAATTTGTTTTCCCAGTATTACGCATAATCGAATCTTTCGTGTTAAACAGAATCGAACCTCGTTTGGCACGATTTGGGATTGCCAGACCATTATCATCAACAAACGTAGCTGTAAGGAGTTTTTTTGCTGCCCACACCTAGTGTTCACTTATATACGTGTACGGTTACGACATGAGCATTGAGTTGTTCCTGCAAGCGACCATGTGCACGTAGACTGTTCACCGTCCGTTCTAAAAGATGAAAAGCTTGCCTCGTCGTAGAATGGAATGGTTACAAGTCTAACGTGCACGCGGCTTTCGTAGCTAGTACGACTTTCGCGAAAAATGATGAACGTTGAACGCAAACCACCGACAAAGCCACGTAAAAAAAGTATTCTATATTGTTGGATATGTTCAAGTTCTGTTGACAGATTCTCAATTCCAATTAGCTTATAAGATGCGGACATGTCTATTAACTGCAGGTGTCAACAACATCCTGTGCAAAAGTGGCGGTGACAGAATACTAGGAAATAATGCGAGGAGTGAATTCGTATGTAATCGACAATTTAAAAAAAGCAAAATCAGAAAAATAGTCTTTAATACAAGTAAGCTGCTGGAACCACACCCTCTTGGCCTGTACGGACATCACGTGCATACCACCACCTGTCATTCAGAATTGTAAATTTACTGTCAGGAGCAAGTTAGGACCAGACTTACGCAGGATCTCGATCGTCTAACACCTCTACCTCTGCCCCTGCAGAAATCGGCAATTCACCTTCGCCTGTTCCATCAAACGAGTACCGTGCATGTGCTGGTCGACTCATCTCCTCCGCCATCATGCCTCCAACGGCATCGGATGGTGTCTCGGCACGTACATAGTTGCTTGCATCTGGTCCAAAGGGATCCTGATCAGGTATGGGTGATGGTGCATCTCGCACAATCTTTTCTTCTTCCTTCTCTGCGTTGAAGTGGCTAAAAGGGTTTGTTGCACCAAGGATTGTGGTTCGTGTTGCTGCATTAATATGTTCAAGCAGGGACGATGGGCGGTGGTGGGTAGAATCGTCATCATCATCCGCTGCCGTGTCAAACTTGTTCAACTTGTCATCCCGGCGTGAGAAGAGAGTCCAAAGAATCCCAATCAATGCCAGGAAGAAAACTACACCTGCAGCGATGGCGATTGAAATAAGGATAACGACACCTGTTGCCAAGAACCCTGGTCCACACATTGTGTGATTAGAAATGCCAAATCAACATGGTAGAGTTTACTTACTGTGTTGACTGAAGCTGAAATTCGAGAAAGAGCGGAACAAAGAAGATACCGATCCCGATGTTCCCGTGGAAGAACTTGATATGATGAAAGGGATGAAGGATTGACCATCAAACAAAGCAGAAGACACATTGCCAAAAGACGAATCCGCCAATGACCCAGAAACCATAAGCATCCGATCTGGTTCTATCACACCATTGGCGGTATGTGTATCTTGTAAGGGTACCATGGTCAGCTGAGCGACAGTCGTCCTACCCTGCAACGTAGATCCTGGTAAAACAACAGCCCAACGATGAGCAAATGTCGAGATAAATGGCGGGTGACTTCCTACCTAGAATGGTCCACTTTACACCATTCCAGAATGACAAAAACGACGAGGTCAAATCAGTTGATCTAGAACCGTGATCAGCACAGGAAGGCGCCAAATGAAGTCCGAGTGCTCACTGTCCAGCAGCAAAAATACTGCTAGCATTCCCTCCATTAACCTCCAAGGCTGTTACGGGACCCGGAAGATCTGCGGCTGAACCGACCGCTGACCAAGTCATGTTGGCGAAGCTGAACTGCGCCACATTGGCAACAGTGTTATCTGATAGTGCGATAGAGCCTGCTGCTATCAGCAGATCTTGGTTATTCTGCATACAGGAAGAATTAGTGATGGCTAAATCGAGGGAGTGAAAATAGACCCACCCCTGCGTAAGCGACCGAAGCCACTTCTCCTTGTATACCATTCCCGAGTGTATTCCACTGCTTGGCTATTGTATCAAAGGTGCAAATAGACTCGCAGTGCAGAGAGCCCGCCTGAGCAAAAGAACCCGCGACAATGATCGTATTGGCTTTGAACAATGATTTAGTGATGGATCGAACAACAACAGTCGCCCCAGAGCTAGGTTGAAGAGGCTGAATTCCAGAGACATCCCATTGCTGCTTGGAAAGGTCATAGATAGTAAATCCGTTCAAGTTGGTGCCCGCCAATGTGAACTGGCCACCAATATATAGTTGATTGCCATCAACCAAAAGCGAACGAACAGTCCCGTTCACCTGAGAACCCTGGAGATCAGAGAGAGTAATAGAATCCGGATTATAAACCGCAATGCCCTGTGATTCGGCGGACCCAGAGCTCAATCCGGAAGGAGTAAATGAAAAGTTGCCACCAATAACAACAACCTCTGTGGAAGACGAGCCATTGGTCCAGAACGTGCCTGCCAGAACGGCAGGCGCAGGAGCGGGAGGAGCCATAGGGAGGGGCGCAAGCTGGGTGCTCGTCTGTCTCGAGAACAACTGTGATAATTTCACATGAGATATCCAAGCAGCGGCCCGTGGAATATGGGACCTGCGGCGGCTCGAGGTGGATTGCGGGCCCATGCTGATAATAGCACTATCAAGCTGTAAGCCAAGTACTGTGACTTCTGGCCCATCACTGTCACCATTCTTCAGCATGACCATGCCACTCGCTCCAAACTTCTGAGATGCAGCAACATTCCCAGCGATGAATTGTGACGACGATGTACCATTGGCGACGAATGTCATGCTCCCAACCAAGAACCCGCCACTGTTGACCCAAGCCGATGACTTCACGTCCCATGTTGCAAACCCAACAGCATCCACACCTGCCTCTGTGGTAGTCGAAGTAAGCAGTTTTGTGAAATTTCCTGTCACTTGCACTTGGCCATTCACAAACCCAAGACTGGTGACAGGGCCATTTACACCCGCACCTAGGGGGTTCCACTCATTCTTCTGGACGTCGTACAGCGCAATACCTCTCAACTTCCCTTGTGAAGTGCCCGAAGTGGTGTCCTGGAACGAGCCCCCAACAAAGAGGTTATCACCATCAAGAACAAACGATGTAACAGGACCGTTTAACCCATTGCCCGCCATTGTCGCTAACGCACCATTCTTGAATGCGACGACATTGGTGGAACTGGATGCTGCACCAGACGACAATGAAAAGTTGCCTCCAAGGAAGATGGCTCCAGATGAGTGGTGGGCAACAGCAACGACGGCAGATATGGATGACGGGGTGTTGCCACCGATGGCACTGAACATATCAAACCCGACAGCATCCAAAGACGTCTGAGTCGAATTAGGCATGACTTTCGTTGCATCGATTGTAGAGCTCGTCACGGTTGAGCTTAGTGGCCACTCGAAGAACCCAAATCCCATTCTCGTACCCTGCGCCGCATCGGTCCCGGCACTCCCTGATCCACTAGAAGTCGCGTTGACAGATGTGAGCACCATCTGTACCCTATCTGCTACCATCTCGTATTTCCCACCCTCACCAGTACCCGCAGGGTTATCCGCCAACGTCATCGATATGGTGGTTACAAAATCGGGGGAAGACGGAAGAATGGGACCGCTATAAATGAGAGTCGTCGCATCGGCCGTGTTCTGCTGCGAAATCGTGGACACCAAAGGTTGCAAACCCTCGCCAGGGAATACTGTGACTTTCACTGTGGTGCGCAGGTCACAATCCTGAAAATTCACGCATCCAGGGACGAGCAGGTTGACATCATACTGCCCCGATGCGGACACATAGGGGATCCACGTAAAGCTAGGCCCTGCGGATGCAGAGGTACCGACATCGACGGTGGACGCGAGCACCGATTGCACGGTTCCGGCAATATCTGTATTCGCGACTTTCGCCACCCAGTTGCCGGTGCGAGTCGTATTCGATGGGTTCGGTGCAAAACAAGATGCACCGTTCTGGGAGTCAATGGCGGAAGCGAATGCTCCGGAAGAGAGAAGTTGGAATAGATGTAAACCAGGTGCTGAGCCTGTCCATTGTGATAAGTTGATCTGAACACCGGTTATAGCGAGGGTGTCGTCGAATAGGAAATCCTGGTACATGATGGAGGAATCAGTTAAAAGAGGGCAGGAGTCAGTGCAGGTCTGATTTTGGCCCGTCGTAGGATCGATATAACGGAGGGTCTGCACTGTGTTATCTGGGATCGTTGTCACGCTAATTAAGTTGTGTGAGTGCTGCGTCGGCTCGAGGGCTGAGTAACAATACGCACCTGAACATGGTTGTACCATGAGCAGCGAGAAATGTATTTCCTAGGCGAACGCCACTGGCGGACATGAAAGTAAATGTCCGAACTGTGATCACCGCTGCGTTACCATCTGCGGCAAACCAAGAGCTACCAGGACCGTCAGCTCCAGACGGACAAAGGATGCTCTCTATGTTGCTAAACTGGGAGTCCGTGGAAGAAGGCGAGCCTTGGATCTGCGCATCTTGTAGGGGAATAGGAACCAGGGAAGAAGAAAAGGGTGTTGCACCCGCGGAGAATGGTACGTTTGGGTTGTTCGTACCGTTCAGAACGACAGTCCCGTTGCCTTGAAAGGACGTGATGAACGATCCTGCAAGGAAGAGACTTGATTCCGACGAATTTGAAGTGATGGAGAAGACGCGCGCCTCAGCGCCAGCGACACCCACGAAAGGGGGACTGGACCACGAGCCCGCTTTGGGATCCCAAACGGCGACAGATAAGCCAGGAGTAGTAAATTTTCCCCCTACCCATACTTTGCCATTCTTGAGGTCGCAATATACGGCATCAGCCTCACCATTGGGGCCATTGGAGCCAAGGGCAGCGAATGCACCAGACGAGGGCGTGTAGGACGCGACATTATTGATAGAAGTACTTCCAACTGAGGAAAAGGATCCTGCAAAATAAAAAACGTCACCAAGGACACATCCCGCGGATATGCGACCTCCAGAATTGGTAGATGCGAGACGTGATAGGGAGCCTTCGGAGGAGCGCATGAGAAGGGTGGACGTTGACGAGTCAAATGATACGACTGATGAAGAATTATGGAAAAGATCAAGCCCGGCGAACGCGCCAGCTAGACCCACTTTTCCCATACGGTCAAAGTCGACCAGAGGAAGAGCAGCCAAGACGACATTTGAAAAAAAGACGAGGACGAGGAAATGAAGAGAATTTGATGGGGAAAAAATCATGGCGATATTAAGATTATTAGAAAACACGTCGTATGCGAGGGTATAGTTGTCAAGCAAGAGGGTAAGGACACCTGGAAGTACGCTTGAAAGGTGGAGTGGATAGAGGAGACAAGCCTGAGACCGGAGAAACCGTGAAATTACACAACAGAATGTGTACAAGGAGTGTATACGGCGTGGTTCATTTCGATCAACATCGGCCAACTCCGATGTGGGTCGAGCTTTTCCATGCACATGGTCCATGGACATTGGACCTGGTATTCATTTTCTATCTAAAGTTTCCTAAGTCTCTGTCCCCCTTTACAACGATGCCACTCATGTCGACATCCATCCCTACTGCATTCAAAAACGGTGAAGCCGAATCCAAACCCCTAAGGAATGCACACTGAGGCCGCCTTCAAACTCCAGCGCGTAGGGACACTTACTGAGGATATCGATACCGATGCACCCGGGGCTTCTTTGCATCGTTCAGCAAAACATTCATCTCTGAAATGTCCTTCTGCAACGCCGTATGCTTCGCGTTGATGTTCAGCCATAAGTCAGGTGAGGCGGAGTACATGGCGATCCAGCGCGTCAGGTACACGTCGTCGGATGGTGCGGGTGCGTATTTGTAGAACCCTACAGCGAGAAAAGAGAAAAGCACGGCGTTGCGCCAAATTGGGCCTCCGAATCCTTGACAGAATGGTCACCGAGAGGTCAAGTCATTATACGATGGATACCAACCTTCCCTTGGGTACTCGGTAGAGTCGTGATGCCCGTCGTGGTGTCCAATGTGAGAGTGACTGTCAGATGATGACGGCCTGCACTGGAGTAGAAGTGTCGTTGCTGGTCGGGATCGAGCGAGCAAAGCTGCTCGGACAAGTGACATTATCGGTTGCCAGTTGTCAAAAGTTTGGTTGTTACTGAAGTGTAGTAAGGCTTGTGATCCTAACATTGACAAATAACGTGGTTTCGACTTCCTTCGCCTGATATTCCTACGAATGTATACAATGCTCTAGGTAGGAGCGATCACACATATATACCTCCCATAGCCGCAAAAAGTCACGCCGCTAATGACACTTGTCGGTTTTAACTTATCCTAATAACAAAGAATCCGAGTGCTAAGCCAATGCTAAGCCGTCAGCCTCCCACCAAGTCTTGACCAAGTCCTAATCCCAATAATAGCACACTTCCCATACCAAATACAAATCCATACATACACCATGTCCCCCGGCACTCAATATTTCCCGCTCGCCGCTGCTCCCAAGTCTCAGTGTGCACAATATGCACATGCCTCCCCGCCAAACCCCAGTTGATGACCTCCTTGCCCTTCTCACAAAGCGCAAGCTCAGCTTAAATGCCTATCCGGATTCGTCCAAACGATCGCCATACGACCATCCTAGTGGTGCGGACCTAACCTCGTTGTCCTCCTTCACCTCCAATGAGTCCTCAGATTCCGCATCCTCATCCTCATCCTCATCCTTACTCGATTCCACGTCCATACCCTTCTCTCGTTCCTCACCCAGCACGTCTACCCACACCCACAAACCCCTCCCGTCCCTCCCGCACCCTCACCGCCCTCCAATCCCACCGCATGCTATCATAACGTTCCTCGACCTCCTTGACGCCCACGATGCCGACGTCACCCTCCAAGTCGCCCGTGTCAAAGAAGGTATCAAGGAAGCATACACCGTGGCAGATGTGTACAGGGCGGAACGAGGGGAGCGGGAGGAGTGGGAGAAGGCGAGGAGGGAACGAGAGAAGAAGGAGACGAACGAGGTTGGTAGCGACTAGAGTTGCGGTCAATTTAAAGTTGGACGAGGACGTTTACTTGGACTCTTATTTCCATTTCTCTTATAATACCATTGTCTCATGTAGTTGTCTTGTCTTGTATTTGTCGCATTTTTCCTCCAGTATCCATATTTGTATACACGTGAACCCATGATCCAAATCCAGCCTATCGTTCTTCACGGCTTTTACCTTCCCAGACAACAACCATCACCCTTTGACTGCAAGTCCAATATGTGTGAGTCCCCCTCCGATATCCGGATCCTCAGCCCATCGAACCTATCAACCAGCAACCCGTCCCAATCAACCTGCTCGTCAACCCTCCATTGACCAAGAAACGCTCCAGAAACTTGAGAAGCGTCTGAGTGAACGGCCAGAGAAGAACGAGCTCGTCGAGCGCAACATCCTTAAGGGTGTGTAACACACCCATAATCTAATCGCCTTGATCGAAACTCATTTGGATCTATAGATGATAAGGGTATTGCTCCAGCGCTTGTCGCCGCTAAGGAGAAGTTGAAGAGGTCTCAGCTCGAAGTCAGTCAAGATCTAGTCTCATACACTTCTTGAACCCCGTACTGAATATTGATGAAGGACAAGCTGGACCATGCATTGCAACAACGTCCCACACCCGAGGAACTGGTCAAGGATGGCATTCTGAATGGTGATCATTTATAGCCTCGCTGGCACTCAATTGTTGATCTTTCTTCCTACACCGGCAGAGGACGAACACCCCACCAGTCCTATCTGATTCCGGTAGGAACTTTTTGTCCCGGAACGTACGAAGACCACGATTTCCGTGCGTGGACTTTATGTACAGTGTGTACCATTAGTGAATATCAATTATGGAGTTGTAGTGCAGCACGCACTTGTAAAGCAGTCGCGATACCAAGATAAATTAATACTGCATTCTAATCCCTACTCCTCGCACTCCTCAACTTATCCCTCATCTCCATCGCCGCGCGCCTGGTACCAGCCCCGCCAGCCCAGCCTCTCCTACTCAACCACCCTACCAACTTGGGGGTCAATCCAGCAGTCAGCCCAACCCTCACGGGAAAAAACAATGTCTTGTGGATAGTATATGCCAGGACAAGCATCGCATACAACCCCTCATGTCCTCCTTCTATCCCACCACTCGTACTCTCCACCTCTTCCTTTCCCGGCTCAGGTGGCTTGGAATGTAGCACTCCATCAATCACGACTTTAACGGACGCGGCGACCCGCGAGACCTTTTCGGCGCCAAGGAGGTTGATACCTGCGAATGCGACGCCAAAGTCGAGTACGGAGAGGACAATGTATACACCAAGGGCGTACCAGCCGTAGGACTTGATGAGATGTTTAAGGCGTTGAGATAGAGTTGCGTCGGGGGCTAGGGTCGACCTTGGGTCGGGTGATGGGGATGACGGGGGCGATGAAGTGAGACGGGCGGGGAAGTGGTGGAATAGACGAGAATTTTGGGAGCGGGGTGAGTTTGTGAGAGATGTTACAGAGGATGGTGGTTGTCGTAGACGAGCTGTAGGTAGTAACGGTGCAGATATACGAGGAACCAAAGTCCTTAGAAACGGAAAACGGGGCAGGAAACGTCGGACCATCAAATGAGAGTTGAAAAGATAATTATTGGAGAATTACGCGGCGACGAGTCTTTACTTATGTAAGCGGCTTAAGCCTGACATGCACGGCGGAGTCCGAGAGGCCTTCATCTAAGCTCGGCGCTCCAGCTTCGTGGTTAGTCAGGTTTCTTAACCTGTCTTTCACTCACCCAATCTCCTGCTTTATTCAGTTTCATGCATACTGAAATTACCTTTTGCGACCATTACCTGTCCCCTTCTCGATAGCATCGCTACTTCATACATGGCAGAACAATCAAGTCATGACCCTCATGCAGCTTCTGCACCCTTTGAGGGCCCTGAAAAACTCTTAGAAATCTGGTTTGCTCCTTCCGCTGCAGACGTTCCAGACGCTGCTTCTTCTGAAAATGGCAGGACTGGCCTCCGAAACGTCAAACGTCATGTCTGGGAAGAAATGCTCAACATCGTGCAGTGCAAAGTACTCAGCATGATTGAAGGAGCTGAGATGGACGCGTATCTCTTGAGGTGAGTCTTTGCAGAACGCAGAAAGTCTTCAATTCACACTCCAATTATCTGCCCTCAGCGAATCATCCCTCTTCATCTCCCCACACCGCCTAATCCTCAAAACATGTGGAACAACACTAAACCTCCTCGGCCTCCCTCGCATCCTTCAGATCGCCAGCACACAAGCCAACCTCCCCTCAGTCTACCGCTGCTTCTACTCTCGCAAATCTTTCATGTTCCCCGAACGTCAGCTCGGCCCACATCGCGACTGGAAACACGAAGTCGAATATCTCGACAATATATTCCAAAATGGTGCCGCGTACACCGTCGGAAAGTTTAATGGTGATCATTGGTTGCTGTATATGACCACTCCTGATCAGGGATTCAATTGCTGCGGCCGAGAGCCTGCACCAAGTTCACCCATCTCCCTAAAATTAGAGGACGGGTTCTCCCATGCCCAAGATTATACCATTGAAATCTTAATGAGCGATCTCTCTCCGTCCGCCCGCCAATCGTTCTTCTCCCTCTCAACATCGGCCGATTCCTCGGTAACACCCTCCAGCCATGCACAAGCCGTCTCCGCCACCGTCGGCATCTCTAACATATTCCCTCCACACCTCACCACCCTAGACGCATACACATTTTCCCCTTGCGGATACTCTTCAAATGCACTCATTAAATGGGGGAACGATGCCACTATCACCTCTACTGCTAAGTCCATCGGTATTGAGACCAGCGTTGCCATGCCGCATACCAGGGAAGGCTACTACACCATCCACGTAACCCCTGAAGAAGGATGGTCCTATGCCAGTTTCGAATGCAACATCCCCCTCCCAATTACTTCCCATCCACCCCTTTCTCACCCGTCCCAAAACCCAAATCTCAAATCCGTCATCCAACGCGTCGTAGACATCTTCCAGCCAGGCCGACTGAGCCTCACACTGTTCATTCAGAGCAAAGACAACGAGCTCGGGGAAGGTGCCAGTGCCGTCGAAGCTGCACAGAGGGCCTTTAGAGAAGCTTTGACACCGCCTTCACAGGTAGCTGTCCGCGGTAATGGACCTCCGAATGAGAGCGGAAGCAGGCTATACAAGAGGACAAACAAGATCAATTACGAATTTTGGGGATACGATCTTGCATTTGCTAGCTTCGAACTTCGTGTTTGAAGTGCCAACATTTGGGAGAACCAAAACTATGGGTGAGGAATTGATGCTCACTTTGCAACTTTGTAACACGAGAAGGATTTGTACTGTTATTTGTTGACTTTAACCTCGTCATTTCCCTATTCTCTCGGGACATTTATCTCGTCACGATGTCATCTGAATCTTTCAGTCAGAACTCAGAAAGTACCTCACGAACTTGTGAGGCTGATGAATTCGACCCGGCTCGTCTTAAATAATCTACTAGTAACTCGAACCCACCCACTTTATTCTCGGGAGTCGCTCTGGCAGAGGATGGTCTGGCACCCCGATCAATTCTATCTACAACGTGAACAACCCGTTTGAAGTTACAACGGATCAGTGCATCCGAAGGAGTAAGAGTCGATAAAAATAATAGTGATGTTGGATTTCTTCAACCTACAAGACTTTTGCTGGCCCTCCTTTTAATATCCATGGAAGCCATGACATTCGGCCATTGGTCACACTTGGTTCACAATACCTGTGTTGTACGCATTTCGTGTACCTCCACCAGGAGTGGATATCACCGGGGAGATTTCATGAATATGCCGATCCACCCTGCATGTCCAACATACCGACGTATATCATCACATCCTCTCAAACAAATCCCAGTTCCCAAATTCTTCCAGTTTCCTAATTCCGTGCCCAGATGGATTACCGGACCTTTACGGTGAAACCGAACGAGCTATGGTGGACTTGTGTTCAGTCCCCGCCCAACCATCCAACGGAGCGTTGAGTCTTTTTCGTGACGCAATTGGGGCGAAGATGTGCATACTGTATCTCAGAATCTAACAATTGAACTGGAGGGACAGTGGACGGACGACGGACGATACCACGATTGTAATTCAACGGTTTGACAGATGATGAAAACACGGAGGCCCTTAGTCGTAACCAATAGACTCGGAATATACGTCATGTTCAGTGTTGCATCCCACCGAAACCAGCGAACTCGGAGAAGGTTCAGCCTTGACAAGAAAACCTCCTGGTTCGCTCCGCAAGTTGCAAAGGGGGCAAAGACGGATGAATATTTCTGTCATCGGCCAAGTTATGGAAGCCTAGGGAGGATGAAATCTATGACAATGTCATGCATCCGACGACAGACAGACTCACAATTCCGAGTCTTCTCACTTCAGACAGCATAGCGAAGGACGACTCATGAGCCCGGTGCGCATACGCAAGAATGTCGTAGATTTGAGTCTGAACGGGGAGGCGTTCAAAAGCCTTCGTCCACTCGAAAGCGTTGACATCATGTTCTGCAGTCGATTTTCGCGGAGGGTGATTGGGAAAACGGTCGTTATCTCCGGCACTTACTTTCCCATCATCTATCTGGGCGCGGTAGTCATTGCGGAGCCTCTCCTCTTCTTGTGTGATTTGGAAAATTGAGTCTCGGGGAATGAGAATCAGGTTATACTTGTCGGAGCCTGAGCAGAGATGGTGGCAAGAGGTCCATGCATGTATCCTTGCGGAAAGCTTTGACATATCTCCTTTGGACAAACAGCGAGCAACTGTTGCATATATGTCTGGCATGAGGCAGGCGGTCTCTTGGAGTTCAGGCATAAGGCTACTCAAAAATGTGGCTAGTGCTTCATCAAATGCATTTCGGCTTGGCATTTCTACCGAGTTAACGACGTCGAGAAGTCGGAGAATGATTTCGGGTAGAGCTGGGAATGATGGATGAGACCATGGTTCAATATGCATGCTGCTCGTCACCATCCCTTGATCCGGAGGAAAAGAGTGTGATATGAATGAGAGTTGATTCGCTGCATGAGGACGTTTGGGGGCTAGGAGGGGCAACGATGAATTTCGTACTCGAGTGGCGCTTTGGTATTCCGCGGTGAATCGACCAGTTTGCGGATAGGGTGGAACTTCTGGCTCTGAGGATCCCTCTCTGTGGTACGAAATTGGGGAAAGGCTTTTCCCATAATTACGTGAGGATGTCGACGCGATATTTTGTCCATAAAAAGTATGGCCTCCCACGTTTTCTGCACTCCCATCTTGTGCAGCCATGTCTGAGATCAAAAAGGAGGCAGATTTTGTACCATAATTTTGTTCTTGATCATTAACGAGTGCATGATCTGTAGGAACTTTATGTCGTTTTTTAGGAGTGTAGTTGCATTCTGTTTCGTCCTCTTCGCCGCAGTGGTTACAAACCGGAAGGTTCCGGTCACACTACATGATGGATGACAAAATTCAGAAAGAGTGAGAAGGAAATTATTTTAAAAATCAACCTTGAGGTTTTTGAGACGGCACCGATCGCATCTTGGGATACCCCGGTGAGCGGGAGTCGGTAAGGGTGTATACTTGCATTCTCTCCCTGCGGCCCATGAGCAGTGGTTGCAAGCGGGTAAAACCCGATCGCACTATATAGCTGTCAGATGGACAGTTAGATATCTACACCGGGTCACAAACCTTTAAATTGTTCATGCGGCAGTGATCACATCTTGGCTTGCCTCTGCGACCTATCCAGAGCGATTGCCGAGCCATGTAAACTTTTGGGTTAGGAATTCGAATTGTGAGCTGTCCATCGTCGGTGGGCTCTCCCATAGAATCTGTTTCGTCCGGCGAGTCAGCCATGTGGGTGGGTGCTTGGTGGCAAGCTAGTGATTGGACAGCAGAGTGGCAAACAATTCCAAGCTGGAAAATTGAAGCAAAGTCGTATCAGCGATTAGGCGCTGATATTTAGGAAATAGAGAGAGAAATTGACGCAGCAGGTGTGAAACTGGCCCACAATGGAATACAACCCACGAGTGCTGGGACAAGTGGAAAATCGGTCCTCGTATGACAAAAAAGGGTATCAGCTAGCAGGAATGTGGTACTTAATTATACAGAAATCTATTGCAAGGAATACACTTGTTATAGGAGGTCGATTCGAGGCGTTTAGGATGGATTGTGGAAGATTGATCACGTCTACTCGGAACCTGAAAGTTGAACTTACTTACAAGCGTGACGTGACCCGGTGACTCGTTGCCTTAAATGACGACCTTGGTTCACCCAACGACCACTCTTTTTGCAACCTATCTTGCATATCGCAGTAACCCTTCCTTTCTGAAGCACTGTGGAGCTACCCCTAAATGACTTTCTATACGTTCCATTCAACTGCTCATCAAATGATCTCTACAGGTCTACGGCAAAGCGACATCCCCTGTTATCTTGTATTGCATTCCATCCGCACTAGGGAGGGCTGGTGAAACTGAATCGTTTGGAATATTTGAATGAACCGAACAACCATTATTATTTCTGCCTACCACGCTTCGAAAAGCGTCGCCTCGTCACATCCGACGTACATGCCGAATATAGTAAACGTAGTTCAGAAGCTCATCGGAAAAATCCGAAAAACAGCATTCTTTTACAGGGCAAAAAAAACGCAGAGGGTGCATGCATGATTAAATATTGAATATTGGAGCTTGGTTGTTCAGTGAAGGCTACGCCGCGCAAATCAACACTCCAACGATGTTTGCAGATTTTTAATAGTAGGAGAGATCGACGCATGACATAAGGATCACGTGCACAAAGGCCTTCTCACCGTTCCATTTTTGGCAATTCGGCATGTGGTATGCCTTCAAGTTACCTTTTGGACACCTTGTACCTTATTGACTTTGACCAGATCTCTTCTCGTCTGTCTCTATTACATATCAATATTGTGGCCAGGTGCTGTTGGCTCAGGCTTAGCTATAGCTCTCGTTTGGCTCTAACCTGAGTGTGCTCGTGGTCGTACGTTGAGTCTGGTCGCTGTCTCCACACGATCTGAGATTCTTCTCATCTTTCTAGGTTCTTATGTACCACCTTCGTCGCATAGCTGCACCAAGCATCACATGCATCACATTACACAAGCACCACGGACATCGCAAACTGAACTCATCATTCGTTTGGCAAAGGCAAAGGCAATCGATCTTTATATTATCGATGGCACCCACAACTTTGCTGACTGTGACTACATATCGACTAACATTGTGAACTGACGTCCAACATTAGCATTGCTTGTCTTGTTGTGCTCCTAACACCCCTTCAAAAAATCAACAATGACAGGCATAAATGCCACGACTCAAATCTGGTCAACATCACTTTTGCGATGGGGTTAATACCCTCCAAAGATGTCCTCTCCTCTTACCACACGAAATACATTTAGAAAGCTGATTCAGGACTACCAGCTCAAGTGGCCGAGTCGCGTGCACTTTCGTGTTGGACACCGTAGACGTGGATTCCCTAGTGGAAGGTTTTAACGAGTCAGATAGTGAAAAGGGGACCAACATCTTCCAAAACCGTCGTACATGGTCATTAGCAGAATGCCCAATATAACAAGGCCTTAGATGACATGCGAAAATGCTACAATGGAGTCGAGTCAAACAAAACAAATTGACCATGTACCAGTGTACGAAAAATATGGCCAAGCGTGGGCCTTCTTCAATCATTGTCCAAATCTACATAACCCTCCCTATCCATCTCGATGTCCCCCTCCCACACCTCCTGCCTAATGGTCTGATCTTGGGGTGACTGCGCGTAAAACATGCCATTCGGACCCTCATCTCTGTCTACGTCACGCTCCTTGCGTCTTGTCTCCCGTTCCCTTTGTTCGTCATTGACCTCCTGGACAGTTCGACGTTTTACGCGTCCGAGGACGTAATCAAGCTGCAAAAAGTTCGTATCGTCCATGGCAAATTTTCTATGTTTCCGCCCAATTATGTGCTGCAACAGATAATCATTGATGAGCGCGAGGTCGAAACAACGACAAGCGAAACAAAACCCACAGCTTGGAAGTCATCAAACTTGGTGCGACAGCTTTCACAATAACCAGGCTTGCTCCCTTCCTCTCTCCTCGGCAATTTCAGTGTATTGGTGCTCCGGCTTTTCCTCAACATTTGCGGCCGTTCCGGAATCTTGACAGGCGGACCCATCTTACCAGCCACTCTCTGATTGCCCTGGGCTTTGTCTGCCGCGACGGAAGAAAACTTCCTGGAAGTCACAACTTGGTGCTGAATCCGCCCCCGAAGCGCAGCAGGTAACTGTAAACTCCTCAGTGACTGCCCTGCGGTAGAAGTCGTTCCAGTCGTGGAAGTGATCCCAACGCTGTTACCCGAAGCAGCTATGTGTCCGCCTCCTGTACCAGATGCCAGGTACCCAGAAGCATTTGCTGAATCAGGGTTATCACAGGTATCATCGAGATCAACCATACGCGCACCGCGAAACACACTATCAAGCTGTGTCACTCGGCGATGGAGGTTGTTCATCGAGACGGAGCGTCTCAGATCACCATTTCTCGTGTGCAGGTGTGCCTCTGCCCTTCGTTTCACCTCCTCTGCTCGCATCATCTTGATCCTCCTCTCCTCCCGTTCACTCTCCTTTTCTCCTTCTGCCCGCTGCATCTTCTCCCAGCGCTTCTTTTCCCTTTCATCAAACGCTATAAATGGGCCTCTCGAATGCGGATGACAGTGCAGTACTGGCCACGGAACTTTACCAGCCTCACGTCCTTTGGGAATTGGATACTCCTGGGCGGCGATAGTCGCTAGTTCTTGTCGCATGTCTTCAATGAGCACGAAGCAGCTCGAACGTGAAAAATACTGAAAATCGTGTCTCTTCTGTGTGGGGTCGCGTTCGCTGGTTCCGTGGAGGCGTTCCGATTGGAGAAGACGCATCAAAGAACGCTGGTGTGAGTTTGCGGTTGTCGAGGGCACGACAAGGGAGGCGGCCCGAGAGTTGGTGGAAATAGACGCGGTGGGTGCATCTATACACCGTTCGAGGACGCTATTAAGTTTCGTCGTAGTCCATATTTTCATGCCGAAACCGATGGCCTTGGTGACGAGATCATATCCATGTGCGACTCTAGCATCTTCGGCCGTCCTATTGGTTCAAATATAGAGAATGAGCCAGGTGTGCTATATCGTTCACCGTTCTATCAAAAACTTACCGGCCCTTGAGTTTAATAGGACTTCTCAGCAGGGCGGCAGGTCTGGAAAGAGAGGCCTTCGATTTTGGGACATTCTCCTTGTCAGCTGCGATGTCGACTGTGAAAGTTGTTGGCACTGTGTGGTTTGTAATGAGATGAGTTATCGCATTTGAAAAGAAATCTTCAATGCGCTGGAGTGAAGGAATAAATGTTGTCTCGAGATGTGATGAGCACAGCACGTACCCCTCCGAGCTCGAGGATGCCCTTCACAACAGCGCTGTCAACCTCGACATTATCTGAATCAAAATAAAAGGTCCAAGTCGGAAATGCACGACAGTATTTCTCTTTGAACTCTGTTTTCTGTTGCTCTCGTTCAGTATGTCTACGTTCCTTGTCTTTGTCGCGAGTGGCAGTTGCAGCGGGATCAGCGACGGCCCTGGCCCGTTTCGTGCTGGTATTGGAGGCGTTGCCATCGCCGGTGAGATCTGGAGAGCGAGAACGCTTTGTAGAACACGATGCTGTTCTTGTTGTCTTGAGTGGGGAAAGAATGGGGGGAACTTGGAGCGGTGGAGGCCGGGATGCAAGCGGGCGACGACTGAGGGTGGCCATGGGAGATCAAGAGGGAAGATACAAAATTGTTGTGTGGTGTTTCAGACTAGAAAAACTGCAGGCCAGCAGTAGGTAATGCTGGCTGCAGGACGTGGATGGGTCGTGCAAGATGAGCAAGTCTGCGTGCCTTGATATGATTTTCCTAGACAGAGCTTGGACGGATAATGCGGCGGCGTGATCGAGCTTTTCCAACAAGTCTCCTCAAGATTTTACAACTTGTCGTACATGTTGCAGGGATTCAAGAATTTCTTTACCTACGGAATGCGTAAGAGGATATATGGTGGATTCGAATTCAACACCGTGACGCGTCCGAGTCCAAACTTGATGTGACATGCAAATCAGGTGACTTCAGTCACGCCATCACAACCCACAAAAGCCGTAAGCGTTTAGGACGGATTGTTGTCAAAAGAAACTGTAATAATAACGTACGATTGGATCGCGTCAGTATTATAAACCCTCAGCGGTGCTTAGATTAACAACAATCCAAACTCATATCATCAAAAGATCTGTAGTTAAAGGTCGTCCAAAAAACATTCTAACCTTTACAGATGCCCACACAAACATTAAGCCAACCATCCGCACCAGCCAAACATGCCCCCAGCCACGCCATCTCTGCCTCAGGGGGTGTCAAGACTCCTTGGATTAGTGCATATGCGATTTCTGGTACCGCAGGGGCTTGAGGGTGAGGGTTTGTGCGGGAGGGAGGTGGTGGTGGGGGGCGTGGGGGAAAGAGGAGGGGGATGTGAGTTGAGAGGTAGTGTGAGAGAGTGTGCGTTGTGCCTGCGGGGAAAAGAAAAGCAGTTGGGCCGCGATCAGCACATGGTATAACGACATTCCCATATTAAATGCAGATTATACCCAGAAACGTCATTCACTCTAGGACCTAAACAAAATATCCACTTACCATCCTCCAATACAGGGGGAACTAAATCTTGCAAAACTGGTCCATCAGGCAAATACACCCTTACGGGTACGCTCCGCACGTTATAGGCGCCGTCTCGATCTGGTGGACCTGCAGAATCAGCAGACGGGGGGCGATTGTGCATGGATGCAGAGGAGGGTGGCGGGCCCGGAGATTGGGGGCGTGTGGGTGCGGTTGTGGGAGTTACCTTGGAGGCAACGCGCCAGTAATCATCAAAATTGTCTAAGGAAAGGAAATATATATTTGGTTGCTGAATTGAAATAGACACGTGTCGGATCATAGGGGACTCACGTTCTTTCACGCCTTCCCATATCCCATCTTGCTCTGCTTTCCTCAGTCCAGTCATCCGCTTCGTGTTTCCCCAACGAATAAAATCCGCCTCCTTTAACTGGCCCATGAATGCCTGCTTGCACGATTCAGCACTTGGTGAAAGCAGCAGTTTGTCCGTAGGGGGAGATGCCAAATGCAGCACGAGACGAAGCGGGGTGGCCATGGAGAGTAGTTGTGGGGATAAGACGCGAACTGAGGCCGATATGGTATGGTTGTCGTAGATCAAGCCTATTGGCCAATGCCTATAAAATCGTCAGCATCTTACTAACTCTTAAACTCTACAACTATATGAGGAAAATTTTGCACTCACCACCTCAGTAACGTCCCTTCTTCGCTCTCAAACCACCACTCATCCTCCTTTAGCACCTTAGCTGCAGCTTCGTCAAAGACTACGTCCATCAAGAAGCGGCGGAGATCAGGCATTAGTAGAGGAAGGTAGCTGACCCGGGGAGCTTGAATGAAATAACATTCTAGCCCACGATCGGAATTTGCTGGTAGTTCTTTTGAGTCAACGCGAATTTCGAGTGGGACGGTTCCCTCCCACGTTAGACGCCGGAAGAGGGTCGTTGATGCTGGTGTAGAGTATGTTGCTGTCGCTGGAGAGTGATGGTGGCGAGTTGTGCCATAAGTTGACATCGGCGCAGAGTTGAATGAGAAAAACGAGTCAGTTGTCAGTGTACATGTGCTGTTGTTGAAAATAACGGCACGTGGCTTTTTTCGTATGACAGAGAATGACTAGCTAGCGCTATAGCTAGTAGAAGTACTTAAGGGTAGAAGTACTTAAGGGTAGAATACCTTGAGGTCCTTCGGTCCTTGCTTGCCTGGTTTCTCCCGAAAAATAATTCCGTACTACATACTGAGTAGGCAAGTTGCGAACTTGCGGAAATTGCCACTCAAACATGCGTGGGAAAATATCAAAAGTACATTCCTAATTATATGAGCAATAAAATCCTGGCTATAGGATGTATCTACATTCCGGTATATTGCCGCTGGTGGTCGAAATTTTGGGCATGAATCTTGGCTCGGTCCTGTTAATTACCGGTGCTTTGCGCGCCCTATAAGATGTCGGGAATTTGCCAAAATGGGCTATCATCTATGGAAGTATTTCATGAATTAGGCTAATAATAGAAGGCCGCATCAATTGATGTATTGATTTATTTGTGGCCCTGGCTCCTCAACTTTTCTTCTCTTCTCGGATTCTGCGTATTACTAAGGCCGTAGCTCGCAGCAGGCTTTAAAGTGCTTCTTCTCCTTGTGTCATCAACAAAAGTGGTAGTTCCTTAGCGTTCGATTACGGTCCAAGGCATTGGCTCACCAAATTGGGATTTTTTGGCTCATCTCGAGCATCTGTCCGACGCACACAAATGAGCAGTCAACGAAAGGGTGTTTGGGAACCTTTACCCCTCATTGTCTATGGCTATGCTGTCCATCCCTTGACGCCCTCTCGTCGAGACACCAGATTGTCTAATCGCAACCGTCTGTCCACGGTAACAGAGTCTTCAAACGACGACCACCTAGTCCACAGAGACGTCGTTTCGCTGGAGGTTGGAGATGAGGTCTACGCGTTTGAGAGATATACACCAAGAGGCAAAGAGGTTGAAGGAATATGGTATAGAGGGTATGTCGCGAATGTCAAGTTTTCGTTGCATCTCTGTTGACCGCAGTTATTTTTTAGTTATGTTGTCTGCACAACCCGCCGGCCGCCCGTCACATGGTCACTTTCTGCGGATCCATCATCCTCCTCGATCATAAAGGCACCCGCCAAAACCGAGGAACCCCAGCAGGTTTTCATAGGCATCTTCCCCGCTTCTCACATTTATGTTCGTGATGAGCTCTCTGATGCAGAGGGTCGTCTCCCCGATCTAGCTAGTTCCTTAAATGGAGCTGCCAATAGAAATGGCATTGGAAATGGAAGTGGCAATGGGAGTGGGAGTGGAAGTTTGGGTGATGCGTTTGCACAGTGGAACAAGGACAAAGCCAGCGCAGGAATGGATACGTTGAAGGAAGAAGACGAAGACCCGGATACTTCGGCCGCAAGAAAGTCGTTCAGACTCGGCCCTCCTCCTGATCAGGCAAATTCTTCCCGAGCTGGGTTACCCGTGTATCCAACTAGTCTGCGTTCTTCGTCGCCGGCTGACTCGCAGATCCTGAAACCATTACCCCCACGCCCTTCACTTAAATCGGGAGATGATACTGCCTCAGGGGCTGCCCAACCTATCATTGACGAAATTGCTTCAGCCTTGCGCGAATGGCATACGTTGATGTTCCAATATCTCGCACGGCGCGACTACAAGCTCTTTCACATTGTTCGGGAGCATATCGAAGCCTTGCATCTTGGTCGCCGTCAATTGCTTGCTCAAACCCTGAGTGCCGAAGAAACAGTCAACATGCGACGTGATTGTGTGACGAGACTAGTTAGCGGCAACATCGTCCAAGGTCTGGATGTCATTGTGCGCCACCCAACATGGGGGGGTCTTGTTACAGTAGATGTGGAAGGAGATGTCGATCCACGCAGTTGGGTCAGTGCTGTCCGGATGTATGCCATGCAAACTTCCCTAGCATATTTAAGAGTTTCGTATGATGCTGGGAATCTCTCAATACCCCATACTCTCGGGCCCAGCACTGATTATGTGCCTGTGGGTCCACTACCCACTCCCGCTCACTCCGCCTTTCCAGACTATTCCCGCCATAAAAGTCACTCCCGCTCTATGGGTTGCCTTGGTCCCCCTCAGCCTTCAACGACAACAGCCAAGTTCTATCACATTTTCTTCGATTTGCGTGCTTTCGTCGCTTCCCCATGCTCACCTGGAGAGACGGCGGAGCTCTTCTTCTCATTGTATAATAAGACAGAAGCCCAATTCGTCACTGAGGAGTTCTGTGTTGTACTGAACCACAATGGCGTATTGGCACGGGATCCTTCGAACCGAATTCGTACTTTATTCACTGATTTGGCCCTCTCGGACGTCCAAGACCCAATCTATCTGGTGTGCCGCATTGTCCGAAATGGTGCGTTGAAGATCGGTAGCAACATGAGCTCAGGCGTACCTACAGATACTGTGAGAAGGGGGTCGGAGGCGTCAGTACGGCTGGACCCTGGAGGTCCCCCTGGATGGACTGATTCGAGCGCAGGCTATGGACCTAGTTCGCCTGTCAGTGGTCGTGGAAGTTTACAGAGCGATGCGCCTGTGCAATTCCGACGGCCATTTGGTTGTTCCGTCCTGGAACTCACTCAACTCAATAAGATGGCAGCAGAACATTCGGATGTTTCGCCTACACGGGAGCATACAATGCCAATATTTATTCCCACCAATGAAGCCATTTTCTCCATGCTTCACCAGGATATTATCACCAACAACGGCAAGGAGTTTGAGAAATCACCCAGGTATGACAACCATCAAATTCTTGAACAAATAAACAGGTTAGAATACTCAAATTTGGCTAGGGCGGAAATGTTGGCGGTTTCTATCAAAATATTTCGCGGCGACGCCCCGACTATTGTCCGGGAAAATACATCGCTTCTGCAGGATACACCTCATACCCTCCGCCTTGGGTTTCCCGATGTCGTCTTTCCTGGTGACGTACGCAATGAACTTTATATCAAATTATGGAGCGGAGACTTTTCGTCATCGCATGGTGGATCTGGACGGCTCAGTGTAGCAAACTTTGCCCGAGGTCAGATGGGGTCGGTGGCCAACAATGTACAAGTAACCGTCGAAGTGAGGGATCAAGATGGGAGACCTGTGGAATCTGTAATCTCGCAGGGCAGCGGAGAGCCACTTATGACACAGTTCCATTCGATGGTCTTTCAGCGCTGCAACCAGCCCACTTTCGGTGAACTCATTAAAATTCAACTCCCTCCGCAGGGGATACCGCAATGGCATCTCTTTTTCACCTTTCGAAATCGTAGCGGGCGGGAACGGGCAGGCAACCGTGCAGGGATCGATACCATGGACCGTCCATTTGCGTTTGCGTTCCAACCCCTCTTCCCTGACAAACGCGCCTTCGTTGAGGATGGCAGTCACACGCTGGTTATGTATCGGGCTGACAAGTTGAGTCTACTAACCCCTGACATATACCTTACTGCTCCGTCCTGGCTAGCCGCTGGCCAGAAGCCAGAGCAGGTTGTCGTCCATCCTGATATGCAAAGGATCGCTCCACTAGTGAGGGATACGTTGACGATTCGGTCTTCACTCTGCTCAACCAAGTTTACGCAAAATTCTGTTTTGCTAAGCTTGTTGAGCTGGGAAAAGTTAGGAGATAAAGAATTGCTCTCTACCATTTTAACCAAGTTCACTTTTGTCGGGGAAGTTGAGATCGTCAAGTTCCTCCGTGATATTTTCGACTCCCTTTTTGGCATCCTTGTCTCGCAGAACAATCAGTCCGGCGAAATGGACCACCTTGTTTTCAACGCCCTCGTTACTGTTCTTGGGATTGTCCAAGATCGACGCTTTAGCAATTTCCAGCCTGTTCTGGATGTTTACATCGACAAACACTTCAACTGTGCTGCCGCGTCGTCGCATATGATACATTCCATGAATCGACTTCTCGCCAACCCTACCTCGAATGAAACTGCCTCTCCACTACGCGCGGCTCTGAAAGTCTGGCACTACATATTCAAGTTCATTGCTCGGTCTCGGGAACTTCAAAAAGTGAAAGAGATTGGTATGGGCGGCGGTGCTACGGCGGAGCACCTTGAGACGACATTTAAACGCGAATTGCGCTCACATCTTGCTGAGGTCACCCGTATGATGTCCACAGCTTCTCCTCTGTCTATCATTGGTACACAAACCATCGCTCTTCAACACTTCACCTCCATTCTTCCAGAGTTGGCAAAAATCTTCTCCACTGTAGAGCTCGTTTCCATCGCCACGACGTTTGCAAATGCTGTAACTGCCGGCAAGGGGAAGATTGTCATTTGGAAGCTTATAATGTACCTGCAGATCGTCAAAGGTTTTTTATTCGATAATCCTCAGTCTCGTCCACTCCTGGTCGAGGCTGTCGTTATTTGGATCAAGCCCCACTTTGGTCGATTTGATGACTATGCCCATACTCAGTCCAGCGACTCGGAGAGTGCTCGCGATGCGGCACGGGTAGGTTGGCTAGAGAGCATACGTCTTTGCGTCACCATTGTGGCTGTGATGTTGGATAAATTGCAGCATAATTTGGTCGCTCCTGCAATCATTGCCGATCGTCATCTGTTCCGCCAAGAACAAGATAATGTGGAATATCTCTTGTCACTCTTGCCAAGGTAGAATAATCAGTCTTCTTACTTTTGCAGATGATGACGTTACATGCAGATTACTAGATTCATACCGGGAGTTCCAGAGTCCTACGTCTCGAAAAGCAGTGGAGCGCACCAGACCACCTCCGACATCAAAGCCCACAATTCCAATTACTTTTCCAGAGTCGTATCCGTTTTCTTTGGCCACATATCTTCCAGAGGCGCCCAGAGGCATTCACAATAACCCATTGACTAGGGTGGACGATTCCCTGTTTAATCCGGGGTTGGGCGAGACAGCTATCGTTTTCTTGGTGCTTGTCCTCTCCTCTCCGAAGAAGCATATTCTCAATTTCCTGGAATCAAGCCTCGACATCGAAGGTCGCGACAGATTTGTTGCCCTTCTATCCCAATTTTTCAAATCGGCCACTTCGATTCTAGAGAACGATGCTTTCCCGAAGACTTGGCTTAATGTTAACATCCTAGGACACAAGGTTTTGATGAAAATGATGGATCCCATCGCAACTATTTTGGAGAAAGAATTTATTCCGGCTCACGAATCGGGATCAAAATTTGACTCGAACCTGTGGAGAGAAGGCTTTTACATGCTGCTGAAACTATTATCTTCCGATCAGTTGGTGATTGAAGAATTTAGTCCTCAGGTGGGTTTACATTCCTGACTATTGTGGAGTTTAATGAGAATTCTCGGTCAGAAACGTCGTGCTGTTTGGCGTCTTGCCGGTGACATCCGTGGTGAGGGCGCCACAATAATGCTCACGCTTTGGCAAGCTCTCGGTTGGGCTGAACAGGTTTCAACGAATGGTGAATCGGCCACACGATATGGGGCAAGTGAACCTCACTGTTTTCCGGTCAAAACTTTCTTATTGTGCCTATCAGGGTTATCAAGTTGACCTCAACTCCCTCGTCGGTCATGTCGTCAACTTGTGTTTAAGTCACCATGATCAGCTGCGAAACAATGCAGTACAGATCCTCTATAGTATGATAGTTTCAGAATATCACCAATCGGAGCATTTCGACGAGATCGAGAATGAACTGGTGACTCGACTTGACTCCCTGTTCATGTCTGACAGTAAAGGAGACGACATTTCACGAGCATTTTTCATCGGTCAACTTCGACATCTCTTTGACTCGTCTGAGGTCGATGAACAGCTGCGCGACCGTGTTTCGAATTTCCTTGATTCTGTTGATCTGTTCCTAGAACTTTTGCTAAGCGTACGGGCTTTGCCAGAGGGTGAAGAATATGCAGATGACCGTGTCATTGCTACGGCAAGTTACCTCCTGATTGTTTATCTTCTTTGCTAACTCTTCAGAACGTAGTTGCGACTCATGAACTTCATTCGACGAATTGGACGCGACGAGATTTACATCAAATATGTTCATCAGCTTGTCAACGTTGGTGACGCGCAAGTTTGATAAACTATCTGACGCTGATCTCCATATGTAGATGCACCTTCAATCCCAGAATTACGTTGAGGCTGCGCTTACTCTGAAGTTACACTCAGATCTTCATGAATGGGATCTCAATTCTTTTGTGGGTCCGATGGAGGACCTTGGTTTGCCCCAACAATCCCAATTTCATCGAAAAGAAACTCTTTGTCTCCTTATTTTGGACTATCTCGGTAAAGTCAACACTTGACTGCACTCATACATCTGCTCATACATGTTCCAGGGAAAGGGAAAGCATGGGAGAGTGCCATCGATATTTGTAAGGAGTTAGCATATCAGCATGCAGAAGTCACTTTCAATTAGTATGTATTTCCAGTCCTGCAATATGGCCCTGCTCATAGACTATCATCTCAGCGGTCGGCTTTCCGAAATTCTGCGACATCAATCTGCTCTTCTTGAACACATTGTTAGTGATCAGAGGTACTATTCGGACTACTATAGAGTCACCTTCTATGGCAATTTCCCCGTCGCCATTCGAGACAAACGGTTCATTGTACGTGTTTATATACATTTCTATTGGAACAAGACTCATAATTTGATAAGTACCGGGGATATGAGTGGGAAAAGTTCGGCGCATTCTGCGAACGGATGCTTAATAAACACCCTGGTGCTCAACTATTGAAGACTATGGGCGATCCGCCTGTCGATATTCGTTATGGAAATGATCAGTACATTCAATGCACAGCTGTCACCCCGGAACCAAACCGGACGCTTCCGATTTTCACCAACCCTGATGTTCCGTTCGCAGTTCGCAACTATTATGAGCACAGGTGTGTACTCAAGATTCTGACTTCGTCATGAAGTGCTCTTATGTCATCATAACGCAGCGCCATCAACTTATTCAGTTGCTCTCGACCGATCAAAAAGAGTAATCGAGATGGTGCAGAAGAAATCTGGTTGGAGAAGACATACTTCACCACAGAGGAAGCATTTCCCACTGTTCTTCGTCGTTCGGAAGTTGTGGGTCTGGAAGTTGTGGAAATCTCTCCCATCGAGAATGCTCTTAGCGAAGTGGAACAGAAGACCAAGGAGCTGGATGCTTTGAATCTCAAGTACTCCAGTCTTGCGAAAACAGCTCAACTTGTTTCGACCAATGCATTAGCGATGTGCTTGAACAGTGCTGTAGATGCACCCATGAATACTGGTGTAGCATCATATCGACAGATGTTCTTCGATCCTGATTATGTTGTGCGGAATCCTGAACGGGCGGATCTTGTGGAGAAATTGAGGACAGCGATAGATGACCAAGTACATTTCCCCCCAATAACAGCTTTGTCTGTGGGCTCATGATTGTGGATTTTTCCTTTTTAGGTCCGAGTTATCGACAATTGCTTGAAACTTCACGGGCATCTATGTCCTCCAGAGTTCATTCCCTTCCACGAAACCCTCGAAAAGTTCTTCGCGAAGAACTTCCGCGATGAAATCCGGCGCCTGGCAGTCGACGTAGTGTCGGATTCAATAACGATATCCCCTTCATTGATATCTCATAATTTAACCGCACCCTCCCAGTACCAGTCATCGCTTTATGAACAGTCTCTGAAGCGATCGATGTCTACCACTTCCACTACTCGAGCGCCCTTTGCGATCCCACCGCTGCAACTTGGACGACCAGTGATGACACCTCCACCACTCTCTCCGCAGTCCCCGAACAGTCCGACGGAGGTCATTCCACTTGCCAAACAAACACCATTACAGCGGCATCTGGCTTACCTGGCCCGACATGGGATCAATGGCGTGTCTTCCGCACCGGGAGATACCGGGGGAGGCGATTCCCCGTCTGCAGAGTCACCACATCACTCATTTGTTAACGTGGGTAATGGTGTACATAATGGGCCGGGCGCCCAGATGTCTGGTGCATCAGTGACTACTTCTAACATGGGGAGCATGGGTTCCCTTGGTTCGCTCAAAGGTCGGTTTTCAAGATTTGGCAGTCTTAATTTTGGTCGACGCGGTGGCGGTGGTGCGAGCTCATAACATTATCTGGAACGTCTTTTGTCTATTAGTATCTTCGAACACTTTGGATTTCTTGTTTGTTTTTCTGTAATCTTTGCTGGAAATTTCGGTGTAGATCTTTCTGCCTTCTTGCAGAATCTGACCCTGCAAGTGGATAAGAAGCCTATTACCCTCGCGGAGCAGGAGGATCGAAGAAGTGAAAGTCTATTCAGGTAAATTTGAACCAAGGCCTCAACAACCAAGCGTATATGGAATTTAGATGAAAGGGAAGGAGGAAGCCGGATCATAGAGAAAAGGACGGTGCATAGGAGAATATGCGAAAAATCACCTCCGAGTCACGTACTATCAGAGGAAATGATCTGAGTTACTGGCCATATCTTCCCTCATGGTTTGGAATTCAAGGGAGTCGTATGCGTTGAAACAATATCCACCGACTTCCGCGTAGGCTTCGACATGAACACCTGGTTGGCCGAATGCAAAAGCTGTTGGAGTGTGGAAGCTATCAAGGCCGAAATCACCCATATTGGGTTCCGATACCCAACTTCCAGAACTCGAATCGCTCTCCTGAGTGTTGGACACGTCGGACGCATACATGGGGACGCCATACACGGATGGGGTAATTGTGGAGGAAGCGGTCGCGGCGACGGATGCTACACTTGGTGTATAACGCTCCTTGGGTTCGCCTGACGAAGACGCGAGGAGGATGTCATCAGGGAGTGGTTCGCATTTTGTGATAACGGTGGGGTCGACGTAAGTGGGCTGGATTTGGTCATCCGGGGGGTATTCCAGCTGCAAGTCCGCAGGCTGGGGACTCCCTGTAAACGTTGGTTCGATTGGAAGGGGGGATGTGGATCCGGTAGGAGACGAGGTGTATATCGACTAATAGCGTTGTCAGTTATACCAAGACAGTTCCACATTAAATCAAGACTGACATATTTTGAAAGGATCTTATCTAGGGCTTGACGAAGTAATGTCCACTCAAATACCTTCAAGTCTTTTTCAATATTCCGTGGCTTCGGATCGGGGAACTCCATGATGCGCTGGAAAAAGCTTTCGAATCCTGGTTTGTGTTTCGACACTGTCGTTGGTCGTAAGCCTTCGAGATTGCGTCGAATTCGGTTTTTTTCCTCGACCGGGAACTCGTCGTTGGTGAGCCTTTCCAGAAGATAAATTATGTCAACGGATGTGACAAAGCATTTCTCAGCTTCCTCGCGGTAAATACAAGAAACAACGCTGTCGGACTCGCGATAGTCCTCTTGCCCAATCGGCTCGCAGGATACTATGAGCTTATGCCCTGCCTGTAATTTCCGAAAGCGGACGAGACGACGACCGACGTGGAGTTCAGAGGCATCCCAGCCACAACAGATACTTTCGAGAGGCGTGACGAGGTCAAGGATCGGTGTCTGAGCATATACGTCTTCGCATGGGTCTCCAGAAGCCACATACTTTGCGCGCATCAACGACGGTGACTTGACACGACGATGCAATTGATCTTTACGCTGATGGCCTTTGCACGGAGGCACACGGTCGGAGAAAGTCGGGGAAGGACTGGGTAGGTGGGTGGAAGAGTACCTCCGAACAGAAGGCCGGTCGGATACTATGCAAGTCGTGATAGGGAGTATGTGTGTAGGATTTATATTCTGGCTTGGATCGTCGTGAGGCAGATCCGGAGTCCTTTGAGATCGAGGGGATGAGCATTCTGATTGGGTAGGGGTTAATTAGTAGTGCCGATTGTTTCAATCACCCATATCCACTAACCAGAGACCCAGTAAGAAAATTCTCCAAACGTCACAGAATCCAAAATAGAATTCTTTTCATTCAACGCCTGAACTGTAACAAGAACCTTGGCCGACGCGGACTGTTGTTTGTCGAAAGGCGGGGCAAATGCCTCCAACTGCCACCCTCCGATAGCGTTGGAAAGTTCGCGCACTTTGGTAGCCACCGCCTTGTGGCCCACGACAAGGCGTATGTAGACGGCTTCGAGTGACTCTTGGTGGAAATTGATGTGCACGGTGATCGGGACACCTCGTTCCCCCTCAGTGGGAGTGTAGCCCAAGACCTGGATCATGCCGGTAGGGGAAGATGCGACAACACTAGGAGGGCTGGGAACGAAAAGCTTCGGGACCCTACCAATACGGACCTGGAGATTGGGGAGGCGAGTTCCGGAGGTAGAAAAGTCATTTCGACGAGCCCCGAACTGCAGAGGAGTATCTTGATCAGCATATGCCTCCCTGGTAAATATTCGCCGAGGAGAATCCATCGTCATCTAGATGTCAGGAAATATAGCTTGACATGAATAATAAATGAAGACCCGATGAAGAAGTACTACATGCCGCACATGTATGGCCTAGATAGTCACACTCGAATCAAACGAAAAAGGCAAAGGCGAGGAGAGGGAACCCTACTCGGAGGGAAATTTATTCAGTGAGTTGACAACGACGAACAAGAACTCACCAACCAAGATGGAATTTGACTTATTGCCAACCAAAAGGTCGGGAGAATCGACGCAGTGTCGACAGAGCGGGGCAAGGGGTTTAGGAGATGGAAAACGGAGGGGAAAGATTTAAATAAGAGTAAACTGGCTATGGATTTGGCCCCGGACCATAGATCAGGTGTAAAGAGGGGCTAGTTGCACTCAAGTGGCTGACCGTTCTCTTAATTAAGTGCCGTCACCGATGCCCTCTTTTCCAAATTGGTTGACAATGAACCTCACTGTCTTTGCATCGATTTGAACGTTGCGAGCTTGTTGCCCAGGATGGACCGGGAAACCAACCGTGCCCGCAGGACATGACAGAAAAAATCGACGGTGAAAATTGTTCCCAAAGAAGATTGATAGTCAACACCTTTGAAGAGCGTTTGGTAGCCTCGTGTCAAGGTCTGCCTTTTTGGGCAGACGACAAAAGGAAAGCGTAAATTGAAATGAGTGCATCTCCCAAACGCAATCTGCTGATTTTCATTGTCGCTCCCACACACGGTAAGCCCAGATCCCATTGGCATGAATGGGGTCTGTCGTACCTGTCTGGTGATTCAAATGAAATCTGGAAGATTCCTTATTGCGATGGCGGTGTGCTTTGTATGTTTATCTCAATTACATGGCTCGCCCCATTTTACTATGCATCCTTGAATATTTCTGTCCGGTTATGGAGGACAAAAAAAATATAGGCCTTGGGAGGTACGGATAGGGCAGGATAGGCCAAGGACAATAAGCGCCAGATCTGGGTAGAGATCACCGGGGTTCCACTAGTCTTTGAATTTGAACTTCTTTCGTGACCGACAATCCGAGTCGGCAAAAGGCTTCGAGAAGGTGGTACTGAAATTCGGGTCAGGCTTGTCGACAAGTAACGTGTCTGGGATCCCATCTACCCCTTTCACCCTCTTTTCCGGCGTCTATCCATATTCGAACAACGGGGGGCACATGTCCTTCTGCGGAAAGGCCCCGTTAGCAAGTCGAGCAGCGATCAATAAAAATTCCCGCGTAGGAGCAGAGGAGGTTCTACAAACGAAAAATGAAAACGCATTTGGGATGCCGAGGACGGTGGGACACACCATGATGTTTTGGAATGAGACACGAGGATGAGATTGTAGCATCATCGCTATCTGTTGTGAGAGGTTCTGGTACACGACGTAGTCCGATTGGGAATGTGGAGATTTCTAGACCAGTGATGAGAGAGAGGAGCAAGCGAGGGTCCTTCCGTAGAGCTCACCTTCTCTTGAGGAGAAAAAGTTGTGATGTTTTCAACAACCAATGCAGGGTTATTGTAGTCGTACCCCAACGTGACATAGGCTGTGAGAACGTTATGAATAGTGAACCGCACGACTACAGGATTGCTGAGTTGCGCTGGGCCACGCGTTCGTGACCATATGTGAAGCTTAGATTGATTGGATTGATTGAATCCGCGAACATAGTCGGGTAACCCGTCGATTCTTAGCGGCAAAATTTCGTCGTCGGTCATGGGGAATAATGACGCGGTTCTCCGGTGGAACGAGATGTATGGCTGGGGAGACTCTGGGGATGGAGGCCGTCTACCAATAGGGAAGTGACATCCATGAACGCGGTATGCTGTACACACACCTTCGTTTCCGATTCTCTCGTCGAGCATTGTAATTGATATCTGTTCTATCTGCTCTTTCGCTCTCCCGAGCTGTACGTAATGCCTCCTGCAGCGAATCAGAGCACAGAGAGTCTCCGATATCCTTCAATTGTTGGAATTCTGTCCGCAGTGATTGGGTTGGCGATGCTAAACCATTAGAGATAGGTTGCTGCAGAAGAAGCGGCGGAATTTGACGCAGTGCCTGGAGGCGGATATACAAATCTGATAGCGATTGTATTTGCCTTTGAAGGGAGGCGACATGAGGTGATATTTCGTCGAGTTGCATTGTGCGGTCGTCACACGTGACATGTGACTAATATTCCACGTCACGGTGACCGTGTGACAGTGTCACGATTGAATGTTTCGCAGCTTCACGTTGGGCAAGAAGGGGACCCTTTCACAACCAGCCATCTCAAACAGACTTCATTCATCCATACCTGTACGGCGCCGCACGGACATTCCATCCAATAGCCCATCGACTCTAAGGTCGTCTCCTAATCGTCATTTGCACCGAGGCAATGTAATCCCACTGTCCTTTGCACACTTTCTGTCTTCGTCTTCCCTACCACCTTCGCCCGAAAACACCACTGCGTCGAAAAATCCTCTGCCCATATCTCCCATAAAACCCACTCAAAGTAAACCAAAAATTGACCTTAGACCCGGGCCAATCAAGCCAAATGCCTCGACTTCTTACACACCCTCTAAACCTAATCACATTTCATACCGTCCACTTAGTCCAAGCCCACATATTCCATCTCTAGGAGTAAAGAAGGCCGCAAAGCGTGATATAGAAGCCGCCGAGCAGCATGGAATTTTGATCCCGCCTCCACCTGATGCCAATTGGTTCAAAAAGACATTACATAAAGTGATACAACTCTCTGTACGTTTTATCCTGCTAGACTGTCGTGAATCTTAATGCCTTCATACAGAAATTCTACTTCCGGGGGGTTAAATTGATCTTCACCCGTCGAACTGAGGTCGTTAACATCAAGTCACGGGTCAAAGGAGGCGGTGTCCCTTTGACTAGGGCAGAAAACAGGTTTATTCGGACTCAGCAAGAGGACATGAACAAGTAATAGTCCCTTTCTACACTGTCGTTTCCACCCATCTGAAGCATCCTCGCAGAGTTATTCCGTTCCTCTTCATAGCCCTACTTTTGGAAGAGGTCATCCCCCTCATCGTCATCTATGCACCATTCATGCTCCCCTCCACTTGTATCCTACCCTCCCAACGCGATCGCATTGCAGAGAAAAAGGCTGAGAAGGCTATCTTATTCTCATACCTATACCGGGACGTATACGACCGGGTGGTGCAACACGAAGAACCGGAGGCCCATCTATCGTTAAATAGCCTCCGAAGCAAAGAATCATCCATTGCGATATGCGGGTTAGTTTGCACCGTGGCTGCTTTTGGCATTTCCTTGCTGACGCGTCAAGTACGTAGACTTTTGAGGCTTTCCACCATCGGGTTTCACTCCCTGCGAGTACGGCGCATTCGACGCCACTTGGAATTTATCGGAAAGGACGATAAGCTATTAATACAAGACAATCTGTTAAGCCATTTATCTGAAGAGGAACTGAATGAAGCCCTAGAGGAGCGTGGGATGTGAGTGTCATGAATTCTCTAACCATTGTCGCAGTCAATGCTTAGTATCATTTTGATTACACAGTATCACACAAGGTCTCAGCCTCAAGGACAAAGTATCTCGGTTGGAGTGGTGGATAGATTCCGTCAGCCGGCCAATTCAGGGGAATCCGGTCAGTCGCAAGCTTTTGCTTCTTGTCCAACGGTAGTAGGTTAGAGATAATATTCACCTTGCGTATCCCCGGAATGCGTAGACTATATGTATATGCTACATTATTCAACACTATCCAATAACCCAGTCATTCACGAAGGAAACAATTATTAATGCAATATTTTCGATCGCACATAAGCCAACGATTGCCAAGAACGCAGATGCCAAGGTGACAGCATGACAGCTTTTTGTGCTTGTTGTACGATTGTTATGGCATCCAGGGAATGTTCCACATCATTGAGCGATTCAGCGATAGCCCAGAGACTTAGCGACAGGCCTACAGTGTTCAAATTCCGCTCTTTTTCGACGGAGGACGATGCAGATAAGAGGGCAAGTGCAGAGCTGCATTGCCCGCATTGAAGTGTCAAAGTAGCCATCTCGTTGCGGATTTCAGGTCGGGAAGGATCTACAAATACAGCCCGCTGGGCTAGAGATAGTGCATTCGTGAAATCGCCCTAATACCAATGTCAATAGATATCAGTGCGATGTCCAGAATTGGAACTGGCCTGTCCTAAATGATATTGGATAAGAAGGTAGTCGATGTTCCTCTGTGGATCCAATCTGTGTCTTCGTTCGAGAGGCAATCCTAGAATTTCAGAAAGGGCTGCGTCCACGAGATTGTCGTCTTCAGTTAATATACCCATCCCCGCCAGAGCATTGATAGCTGTCGAATTTTCAGAGTCCGTCGTGATACTATGACAACGGGTGAGAAATAAGTGAATGCGTGAGGATCGATAAACACACCATTCGAGAAGCTGGGCCTTTGCAATCTCCCGAAATTCCTCAGTTCCCATGGCCCACAATGTTTGAGCAAGAAGAACGGTTACTTGACCCCTTGAAACGAGATTATCACCGGCAGTTTCGAGGGCCGCCTCGAATAAACTCAGGGCTACTTCCAAGTCGCCTAATTTGAAGTTGACCAGCCCAGACCCAAGCTGAAGCTTTGTATGTAATACCCGTGTCGTAGGAACACAATCACCTTCGGATAATAATCCCAAAGCGCTCTCATACGACACTATTGCACCTTGATAGTCCTTGAGCGACAGTCGTAGACGAGCCATATTTGAATTCGCGATCGTAAATTGTCGCTCGACCTCAGGATCTTCTGTATCCTCATATGCAGCTTCCAGGATAGATATCGCCCTAGTGATCAAGTCGACCGCAACCTCCACATGGCCAAGGCGTTCACAAACAAGACCGAAGAGATGAAGTGCAGATGCGTCACCAGGACGCCGTTTGCAATAACGCTCTAGAACGAAAAAGGCAGAGAGAAGTTCATCGAAAGGATGTGCATCACCGTTCCCTGGATCATTCAGTCTCGTGAAGACACGTGAACCGAATTCTAAGTCTGCTTCAGGCTGGAAAGAGCTAGTTGGTGGCTGCCCAATTATTTTGAGAGTTGCAACGGAAGCTCACGACATCAGCAGCCAACCCTACAGCGTGCTCAAATATTGCTCTTGCTTCAACGTCATGGCCGTTGGCCGTGGCGACCAGTGCCTGACCAACCCAAGCCACGGTATAGTCAGGGTCGAGCGTTTGAGCTCTGTAGAGCGCTTCATTGGCTAGTTCCAGATCACTGTGACGAAAGTACAGCAAACCAAGATTCGTCCACGTGATAACATTCTTGTGCTCGATGATCAGTAGCAGGACATATTCATGACCAGATGGAACTGACCTTGGGATCAATATCCAACGCCTTGATATATGCATGTTGAGCTATTTTCGCATGGTGGGAAAAGTTTGCATTGCCGAAGGCATTCCAGTATGCATCATTTCCAGGATCCTTGCAGAGCGCTGCTTTTAAACATATGATCGCTTCATTCTCTGCCCGTTGTTGTTTTTCACCTGTAGAAACCTTTGTGGCCCAGGAATAGAGAGCGATCCCAAGGTCAAACCAAGCGCTTCCACTTCCTGCGTTGTCAGAGGAACCGAGAGAAATACGATAATCATAGGCAGCTACTGCAATTTCAAGAGACTGAATTCCATTCAGCGGAGAATCGCTTTGTAACGAATTTAAGGACATGATGCCCGAAAGACGGTCGCCGGAATCCACAGAAAGTAGTGTCGCGACCTCCGAAAGCACTGAGCAAACCAGTTCGTTGTTGATAAAGGAGGACCGGTTCGACAAACAGAAGGCGGCATCTGCAGCGGTCTTCCAGGCGACACGGCGAAAACCAGGACTTTCTTTGATCGTTCTGAGAGCGACACAGATAGAGGTCACAAAGGATTGTTCAGCCCTTGCTGCAAAACCGTCGGAGAGCTCCGCACGGCCAAGAGCCAAATAGGTTTGTCCAAGGGACGTAAGAACCCCGACTTCTGATGGCCGATCCATCAAAATCGACTCGAACGAGTCTATTGCTTGTTGGAAATGACCAGTTTGTCGGTGTACTTCTCCGATGAAATAAGAGCACGTCCAGTCGTTAGGCTGCAGCTCGTGAGCTCGCTGTAGTGCTTTCACCGCAGCAGCATGCTGGCCTGCTTTACTATAAGCTTCTCCAAGTCTAAGCCACGAAAGTTGATCATGTGGTTCAGCCCTGAGTGCAATCTGGAAAGCTTGAATTGCTAGAGAATAGTTTCGATTGTTCTTTGGGTTTTATCTCAGTGATCGAATGATCTGATCCTTAGTGAAGGGGCTTACCAGTTCAACTACACCGAGAGCCTTCCAAGCCCAAGCGTTTGTTGGAAGATATCTTCCAGGATCTGTTCCCTTGTCATCTTCCAGCACTCCAGCTTCCAAACCGCCTTCTCCCTCGATAGCTCTACGAGCAACAACTTCGACTAGACCCCATTCTCTTTCCTCCGCAAAGCCTTCCGCCAACCTTCGTGCAGCATAGGCCTCACGAGCATCAAGCTCAAATGCCTTCTGGAAACATTTGGAGGCTCGAATTGGATCTGGAGGAGATACAAATTCGGAATAGTAGATACCAAGCGAAGTAAATGCTGGAGCATAAGTTGGGTGGCGTTTGAGAGACAGGATGAAATAACGGTAGGCTTCATCCCGTTTGTCATCTGTGTTTCAAATTTGTCAGTTGCGAACGGAGGGGAAGGTGCAAAGTCGCTCACCACCCATATCCCAGTGGCACTTGCCAAGTCGCCACAAGCACCTTGCGCAGTCCAAATCTCTGTCCACTAACTCGCTCAAAGCACCGAGAACGCTTTGTAGTGTCGGTACGCTGCGGTCCATGCCGTCTGCCTGACTTTGACACCAAGCGTGTTCCTCCTTGGCACGCAGTCCATGCTCCAGATCTTCAGGGATCAAGTTGACGACTCTCGCAAACAAGGCACCGGCATCTGACCATTTCTGTGCTGCCTGTAGAATATAGGCGCGCCCCATCAAACAGCCCACGTTATCGGGAGACTGGGATAGGATATTGTCGATTATTGGAAGAGCACGGGGGTGGTGTTTTGGTGGGAACAGATGGACAAGTGACGTAACAAGGATCACCGTGAGACCGATTCGCACTCTAAAACAAAAATTAAACCACATTCCTAGCGGGAAGTAGGTTACTTACTGCGGCAGTTCCCGCCCATTGTTCATTTCCGCGCTGCGTAGTAGTTCCAAGGCGCTTTCCGTTACTTTGATGGCATTTTGATGATCTGTTTGCCGCAGGTAAACCTCTGCTAATATCCGATTCGCGATTATGGAGTCAGGAATGGCGGAATGTGCATCCTAGACAATGTGAAAACTTTATTGGACAGGAATCTATGGAGATGGCTGACCAAGATCATATCCAGAGCATCTTCCTCTGGCCCTTCCTTTAGTTCTTCTGAGTTCTCCTCCACTGTAGATAGGGCAATGCCCATGTAGATGGAATACCCTTTCAACAGGGAAGTCAGGGGCGAGGAGGGAAACAATTTCATGAACTGTCGTAATGTGGGGTAATCATATCCTTCTGGGACACACGAGCAGTTAGGAATGGACATGATAATGTCAAAGATCTCAACCCACCAACGGTCGCGGAGTTCCTTCCTTCGATGAATGTCGTCCAGGCTAACTCATCCGGAACGAGCAATATCACAGCGCCATTTACTAAACTCTCTAACTCGCTTGCAACCTCAGCTTTGAGTGATGACAACTCGCTCGATACCGGCAAGGAATGAAGGTACCGTTGCTTATGCCGGAGCAGCTTGGAATCGGTGGCACGTCGCAGATCATTAGAGGTATTGGGATGATTTAGAATGTCATTGTAGAGAGCAGGAAGCTGAATGGGTGAGATGGATAAACCATTCATAGATCAGTGAAAATCAGTCTTACCCGAGATCTTCCCCATATTTCACTCCCAACCTCTTTCTTTAACTGTTCTGGACCGGATGCACCTAGGCGTATTCTACGCTTGTTAACTTCATTTTTCACCGACTCATCTTCGTCGTTTTCTAACAAGGAGACTATTTCCTGAAGGACTGGAAGTGAGTTGTGGATTGCTGCCTGCGCTGCATACGTTGTGGTCAACAAAGGGTAAGAAGGGTCGGGTGGGGGCAATGTCGACAGTACGGAATAAATCGGGGACTGCGGGAGTAAGGAAGACAAAGTTTCAACGACCTATGGAAGAGCCATGGTTGTTTGTCCAAATATCGCGTATACCTTGAATGCTACGTGCCTGAATTCGAGTTCCGTTGCGACGACGAAGTTCGATGAGTTTCTGCAGAGTTTCTGCGCATTTCACAGCGTCATTCCTTGAGTTTAATACACGGAGTTGAATGTCAGATTGGCGAGGGAACATCGACGGGACGTACGAGCGAGAAAACAGATCTACCAGATGCTGCAAGGTATCGGCAAACTTTCCCCACGCGTTTGTGCGTTCGTAGAACTTCGATATACCCTATTCAAAGCAAGCTGCTGTTGGCAAAACGCAAAACGTATTCGCGACGATACAAACCTGCCAAGCCAAGAGCTGTTCCGGATTCGAACGTATAGCTTTGCGGTAAGCCTAAATAGAACATTAGCCTTTTTGCCTGCCTATGTCCGAACCTGCATTACTTGTTCGCTGTTCTCGAATTGATCGAGCTCTAGCAGCGCAAGGCCAAGGAATACATTTCTGATCAAGTGATAACTGTTATGAGTAATCCAAAGGATCCACTGGATATTCCGCCCACGCATTGTAGTTATCTGGCTCACAGGCCAAGACTTGCATAACAGCATCTCTGGCACCAGTATAATCCTTCTTGGCTAAGGACTCCCGAGCATACTTGAGTTTGCTTCTGACAAATGACATTAGAGTATTTCAGTGACCAAACCGGTCGATTCGAGGCTGGTTTCCAAGGTGATTTCAAAAAATTTAGTGTAAGGGTATTTGACACAAAAGCTAGACTCGAACCAGTCTCTTAGCGTAAACGCGGTCTTGAGTCCGAGAACGGGTCCGGAGGGAAAAAAAAGTGTATGATCGTAAATAGGTGCTCGTAATACTTATTGGAAGAAGAAGACTGCAAGCCGTGGTCACGTGTTGAATTTGCCATATTAGAAGCTCTGAGAAAAATTTTGGAGGACAAAAATTTCAGAACATTTTGATGGCTTTGAACTGAACATTTTCAGCTTCATTGGATTTAATGCTATGCTCAGAGGTGAAAGCATGATTTAAGCATACCTATTTGCAATATCCTTATTTGCAGTTGTAGTTATTCAAAATCTATACACATATTATTACACAGTACCAATGTACCATCTCCACTGTGTTTGATTACAGTATCCCACTAACAATTGGGTGTGCAAGGTGTGTGAGTTTGTGAGAGGTTCATAGCATGTGACTGTAATCCCATGGTGTGCAGGAACACTCAAGACAAGCAGTTAATGAGACAAAGGTATGTTTATTAGAGTGAAGCAGTAATCAAGATGATGATGGTACAAGAATGAAGAACAAGACAGAAGTAAATGGAAGTAAATAACATGATTATGTGAGATGAGTAAGTGTGAGGTTACACCCTCACACCCTGGAAAGATCAGTAACTGTTAAGTAAGTGGAAATCACTTATATTTTTTTAAACCAAATTGAGCTGGGACTGCCCTGATTTTTTTCCTAGATGTTTGGTATTCACCCTTTGTAACATATTTAGCACTCATGAACATTTGTGCTTATTTACCAAGGCCCTCTGGCCTTATAGGGACTATTACCTAATACCATTCCTTAGCTTTACACACATCACTACTCCTGCATCCCTTTGATATATACATTGGTTGTGTGCAACTGGAGGTGTGAACTGTGTGATAAGCGACTTAACCCAGGATTACCTTATACTTTTTTGCACATCCTTGCTGCAATATCTCAAAGGGAACCCCCCTACACTTCTTAAACCCATTTTCCAAACCTAACTAGTCAACAACATGACGAAAACGGCCACTGCAAAGAAGGCTACCAAAACAGCGCCCACATTGAACTGCGCCAACCCCGTATTGGCGCCGGATAACCCTTGGCAGAGGACTCCAACGTGAACCAGACCCGATGTGGCTCAATTGATGCCATGTCACAGCGAAAAAACACCTGGCGGCAGCCAGCCAGCTGCTGCATCGAAGCCTCGCACCCGAGGTGACTCGAGGATGTCAAGAACTGTCCCTACGG
>Ga0210383_10000192_pt1 | contig 60845 bp, 54 predicted proteins | sample IncBWC14OmetaG_FD_160072 | JGI IMG/M metagenome (GOLD analysis project Ga0210383, IMG submission 160072) | Forest soil microbial communities from Barre Woods Harvard Forest LTER site, Petersham, Massachusetts, United States - Inc-BW-C-14-O ...
GGCACCTCTCTTTCGGCCGGTGGAATCGGGACAGTTGCAGGCACGATTGTGGGTGCGCTGATTATCGGTGTGTTGAACAATACCCTTGACCTGATGAATGTGTCGGCCTTCTGGCAACAGATTGTTAAAGGTTGCATTATTGTTGGTGCAGTCATTATCGACCAACTCAAGAACCGCGGACGTAAATAGTACGTTTACTTTTCTTTGTTGGAGTACAGGGTCGGCTTGTACCCGATACCCCCCTTTTCCGATGAGTGTCCCACCTGACGTGAAAGTCGACATTTTTTTGCGGAACCGATCCATCATCGCGATCATCACCGGCGGCACGCAAGGCCTCGGGCTGGCCATCGCCAAAAGGCTTGCGCGAGAGGGTGCGCCTGGCATGGTCATCAGCGGTCGAAACGCGGAAAAAGGCGAAGCGGCTGCCGAGAAGCTTCGCTCCATTGGCACGGATTGTTTATTTGTGAAGGCAGACGTCTCAACCCCAAATGACTGCTACAGGCTGGTTGACACAGCTCTGAAGCGCTTTGGTAACGTGAACGGACTCGTGAACTCTGCCGGCCTCGCAGACCGCGGCACTCTGCTGGATACCAGCCTGGAGCTCTGGGACCGTCAGTTCAACACCAATGCGCGCGGCCCATTCCTGTTGATGCAGGGGGTGGTCAGACACTTGGTCCAAACCGGCCAACCGGGCAGCATCGTCAACATCCTTTCGATGGTGGCCCATTGCGGGCAGTCATACCTGACGCCGTATTCGGCGTCTAAAGGGGCGTTGGCAACCCTCACCAAGAATGTGGCCAACGCGTTTGCCGCCAAGCGCATTCGGTGCAACGGGATCCTGACTGGATGGATGGATACGCCCGGTGAGAGCGTGACCCAGCAGAAGTTCCACGGCGTGGGAGAAGATTGGTTGGCCAAAGCGGAGGCTGCACAGCCCATGGGGCAGTTGGTGAAGCCCGACCAGTTAGCGGGACTGGTTGCCTACCTGCTGAGCCCGGAGTCCGGCGTCATGACCGGGGCTCTGGTAGATTATGATCAGCATGTGGCTGGCGCTTATCCCGAGTAGCGGAGCGTCTTGACAATAGAGGGTAACACCTAAAGTCCGCTCAGATGTCGTTGCACGGACCCGTTGCGTAAAATCGCCAAACCCACCTTCGCGCTATCTCCGAAAAATCGAAAGGCAGGAAGTCGACTTCAGGACCAAGCGGGTGCTCTGTTTTTTGAATCACACTCCGGGGGAGCATTGCGGTGGCTGCGTAAGTGGCGGTGTCCATGAGATAACCTCAACATGCCAACCATTGTTTGTAAATGGAACTAAAGGTCTATTCCGTTCAGGGACATACTGGGTCGTCTACGTCCGATCAAGGGCTGGAAACCAGGCCCACGGATGCCACAGCGCACGCCCCCCCTGCGAACCTGTCCGGCCTCTTATTCGACCGTGACACTTTTGGCGAGATTGCGCGGCTTATCCACGTCGCAACCTAATTTTACCGCTAAATGATAAGCAAATAGCTGGAGCGGAATCGCCGTGAGGATCGGAGAAATGAAATCAGGACATTTTGGAATACAGATCACGTCGTCGGCGAGGTTGGCGATTTGTTTTCTGCCTTCCGTGGCGACGGCAATAACGTTCCCTTTGCGAGCTTTGATTTGCTCGATGCTATTGATGTTCTTCTCATAGACCGCGTCATCCGGCGCGATCATAATCGACGGAACATCCGGTCCTATTAACGCAATGACGCCATGCTTGAGCTCGGCGCTAGGATGACCCTCAGCGAATTTATAACTGATCTCCTTTAGCTTGAGAGCCCCTTCCAATGCGATCGGATAGTTATACTGGCGGCCAAAAAATAAAAAGCCCGCCGCACCCACATATTTCTCCGCCAGCTTTTCGATTATTTCATTCTGATCAAGAATCTCCCGGGCTAAATCCGGTAGACTTTCGAGCGCGGAGATCACTTCGATCCCCTGGACACTCGACAAATTCCGGATCCGTCCCAACAAAAGGGCGAGCAAGGTCAAAATGATGACCTGTGAGGTGAAGCTTTTAGTCGCGGCGACTCCGATCTCCGGACCGGCGTGCATATAAACTCCACCATCGCTTTCCCGGGCGATCGTGCTGCCGACGCTGTTACAAATGCCCAGTGTCCGATGTCCCTTCCGTTTGCTTTCGCGCAGGGCCGCCAAGGTATCGATTGTTTCCCCGCTCTGGCTGATCGCAAAGACCAGCGTGTCTTTGTTCATCGGCATGTTGCGGTAGCGAAATTCGCTGGCGAACTCGACCTCCGTCGGGATATGAGCAAGGCTTTCAATCAGACATTCCCCAACTCTCGCGGCGTGGAGAGCGGTTCCGCAGGCGGTCAGAACGATTCGGTCGACATCCCGCAACTCTCGAGACGACATATTAAGTCCGCCCAACTTGGCCGTGCACTCTTCGATGGAGAGGCGGCCGCGCATCGCATCTCGAATGGCGTTCGGCTGCTCAAAAATCTCCTTGAGCATGAAATGGGGATACGTCCCCCGATCGACGTCTTCGGTCGAGACCTCAACCCTGCTCACCTGGAACGAAGCGTCGGCCCCGGCAAGAGAGATGATATCGAAGTGATCTCGCTCCAGCGCGACAACATCGTAGTCATCCAGATAAACGACGTCTCTGGTGTGGGCTACGATCGCGCTGACGTCGCTTACGATAAAGTTCTGACCTTTCCCCACGCCCAGAATTAACGGGCTGCCGCGCCGCGCCCCCAGCAGCACATCCGGAACGTCAACATGGAAAAGCGCGAGCCCATAGGTGCCGATGACCTGCTTGAGGGCAAGCCGAAAGGCGTGCAGCAGCGTCTTTTTATTGCGCGGACCGGGCGAGCTATCGAAGAGATGACCGATGAAATGCGCCAGCACCTCCGTGTCGGTCTCCGAACGGAAGGTATGACCCTGGCTAATCAGTTGATCCCGCAACTGTTGAAAATTCTCGATCACCCCATTGTGGATCAGCGCTAATTTCCCGCTCCGATCGAGGTGAGGATGTGCATTTTCGTCCGTCACCAGCCCATGCGTCGCCCACCGGGTATGTCCAATGCCCGTCGTGCCGTGCGTCGGAAAGTTTTGAATCAGCTGCGTTAAGCTGGCGATTCGTCCCGCGCACTTGCGGAGCTCCATTTGACCATTCTCCAGCGTCGCGACGCCCGCGGAATCGTACCCGCGATATTCCAAACGCCGCAAGCCATCAAGAAGAATAGGTGTCGCTTCCGAACTGCCGATATATCCGATTATCCCGCACATAATTAAAAACCATCGTGACAAAGAAATTGCGCGCTTGCAAGATGGGTCAAGCTGCAAACTGCGTCGACTAGACCACTCTGTGAACAATGGACACCACGGCCCTTCAGAACGCAACACTCGCCGTCGTTATGGGCGGTGGAGCGGGAACACGTCTGTTTCCGCTGACCAAGGATCGTGCGAAACCGGCGGTGCCTTTGGCGGGTAAATATCGATTGGTCGATATACCGATCAGTAACTGTCTGAATTCCGGACTTCGGCGGGTCTATGTTCTGACGCAATTCAACAGTACCTCGCTGCATCGCCATATAAATGCGAGCTATAAGTTCGACAATTTTTCCAGGAATTTCGTCGAAATTCTCGCTGCCCAGCAGACACCGGAAGCGGCGCGCTGGTACCAAGGCACGGCGGACGCCGTGCGGCAAAATCTCCGCTATTTTCTTGAAGGTCCATACGACTTCTATCTGATTCTGAGCGGCGACCAGCTTTACCGGATGGATTACAGGTTGCTTTTGCGGCAGCATGTTGACTCGGGGGCCGACATTACCCTCGCGACAACGCCGGTCGACCGCGTTGCTGCTTCTTCGTTCGGGATCATGCACAGCGATTCGAACCGGCGGATTTTCAGATTTGAAGAAAAACCCAAGGACCCAGCTCTCCTGGACGAGTTACGAATTACCCCAACCCTGCTGAAAGAACTTGGACTGCAGGAAAACGCTGAGCTTTTTCAAGGCTCGATGGGCATCTATGTGTTCAATCGAAAAGTCCTGATTGACTGCCTCCAGAATGACGACGACGACTTCGGCAAGCACATTATTCCTTCGGCCCTGCAATCACATAAGGTGATGGCCTACATTTTCCAGGGATACTGGGAGGACATCGGCACGGTTCGCGCCTTCTTCGAAGCGAACCTGGCGCTGACCGACACGGTGCCTCCCTATAATTTTTTTGACCGGTTATCTCCAATTTACACACGGCCCCGATTTCTTCCGGCCAGCAAAGTCAACGCCGCCACGTTCCGGCGTGCCATTGTGGGTGACGGTTGCATCATTTCCGATGCGCATATTGAAAGGACCGTGATCGGCATCCGCAGCATCATCGAGACTGGCGCGACGATCAGGAATTCTGTGATCATGGGCGCGGACTTTTACGAAGACGAAGCCACTGAGGTTTTTCAAGATACAGGCCCGCGCCCCCCAATCGGGATTGGCAGGAACTCCGTGATCGATCGCGCAATTATCGATAAGAATGCCCGGATCGGTGAGAGCGTGGTGATTACCCCGGACGGAAAAGCGCCCAATGTAGATAGCACGAATTATTTTATCCGAGACGGCGTAGTCGTGATCCCGAAGAACGCGGTGATTCCGGACGGCACCTGGATCTGAGACCCGCCATGACGATTGATCCGCAGGTTCAACGCCGACTTCTGGCCGCGTCCGGGTTCGCCGAACTCTCTCTTTTCCAGGAAGCCGTGCAAGAGCTTGAGGAGCTGCCAGAATCCTCGAGAGAACAGCCAACTGTGCTGATGGTTTGGCTAGAAGTCTACCAACGCTGGCAGAAATGGTCCGAAGCTGAATCCGTCGCTGCTCGGTTATTGGAAATGGATCCCGAGGAGCCGAGTTGGCCGATCGCTCTGGCGTATGCGACCCGGCGCAGCCGCGGCTTGGTTTTCGCCAACGAACTTCTGCAGCAAGCCAGCGAGAAATTTCCGCACTGCGGAACCATTCAATTCAACCTCGCATGTTACGCTGCGCAACTCGGCCAACTGGACGAAGCTCGTCAGCGTCTAGGCCGGGCGATTCAGCTCGACAAGGGTTTTGCAGTCATGGCGAAAACTGATCCGGATCTCGAGGCAATCCGCAACGAAATTGATTGATCAGGAGTCAGGAAACAGGAATCAGGATTCAGGAGTATTCGGGCTCAGAACTTCAGCAGTTGCCGGAAAAATGAAGTCTGCGGATTGTCGCAGTACTTTTCGGATGGGAATCTTGGTAGCGTGGAGGCTAGTGCATCGTCTCATAAGTAGGAGGCTGTCTCCTACTACTTATGAGACGATGCACTAGTAACCCATTTCACCATGTCCTAATCCTAATCAGAACAAGCTTATGAATCAATTGGGCCCTTCTACGAGACTCAGACTGGAAAATCAAGGTCGCTGTCGTTACCGGCGGCGCCAGAGGAATAGGAGCAGGCATCGTCAGACGTTTCGTTGAGGAAGGTGCCCGAGTTGTTTTTAGCGATCTCTTGGCTGATAAAGGCCAAGCGCTCGAAGGAGAACTTGGCCAACACACGGCGTTTTACCGGGCAGACGCCGCAAGTCCGTCAGACTGCGAAGCGCTGATGAATTTCGCCGTGGAACGATTCGGAGGGCTCGATTGCGTCGTAAACAACGCGGGAGCGGGTGCTGAGGGCGGACCTATCGCCGGCATTTCTGTCGAAGGATTTGACAGAGCCATTGCCCTTTTACTCCGCGGCCCGTTCCTGGGAATAAAGTATGCAGTCCCGCACATGAAAAGCGGCACCATCATAAACATCGCGAGCGTGGCCGGTTTAGCCGGGGGTTATTCTTCACACGTTTATAGCGCCGCGAAGTTCGGAGTCGTCGGGTTAACGAAATCGGTGGCTTTGGAGCTAGCAGAGCGTGGAATCAGGGTCAACGCCATCTGCCCCGGCGGAATTGCCACCGCGATCTTCTCAGGCCTATTTCCGGCGGAAATGCCAGCAGACTTGATCGAACGCGCGCCGGAGGAGATTGTGGCTCCGTGGTTGGCTGCAGGGATACCGCTCGGCAAGGCCGGATTTCCGCCGGATATAGCAAGCGCCGCACTCTGGCTCGCGAGCAGCGAGTCCAGCTTTGTCACCGGACATGCCCTCGTCGTCGACGGTGGTTTGACGTCGGGTGTTTCTTGGTCACGAATGCTCCAAGGATACCAGGCACTCCAAGAACGCTGCCAAGCTGCCATGGCCGAGACTACAGTCACCTCTTAGACGCTTGCTTGAGGCGAAAACTCTCATTTGCGACGATAGCCCGTGTCGTAGCACTGCACACAACTATCCGGTCCACATAGCATTTCCACCCGATTCAAGGAGTAAATCTTTCTTGCCGCCGGAAAGCATTGCCTCCTGCAACCCCAGCACTCCATTTCCTCAATACCCCCATTCCGCAGTACCCCATTACTCTCCCCGTGCTCCTGCCCCGCTGACTCCTGACTCCTGACTCCTGTATCCTGCCTCCTGTACTTTTCACCTTGAGGACCGTACATTCCGAAGTTTTATGGAGATCGATTTTCAGGCCATTCAGACGGACGGATTAAAATCTCGGATCGGGGAACTACGGAGGTACCTTTGACTACCCAAAATTAAAAGCGCGGCTTCACGAGCTCGAGCAGCAGATGACCGACGCAGATTTTTGGAATAGCAAAGATCGCGCCCAGGCATCGATCGATGAGGCTTCCACCGTTCGTGCGAAGGTCCATCCGTTAGAAGCTCTTATCCAGAAGACAGACGATCTCGAAATTTTGCGAACGCTCGCACAGGAAGAAAAAACTCCCGACGCCCAGTTCAATGCCTTCCATGAGGTCGAAAAAGAGTATTCCACCGTCTTGAAAGAGCTGGAAGATTTCGAGCTGAAGATGCTTCTTTCCGGCGAATTTGATAAGAACAATGCGTTCTTGACCATTCACGCCGGCGCAGGAGGCACGGAATCTTGCGATTGGGCGGATATGCTCTTTCGCATGTATCAACGCTGGATCGAACGCAACGGATTTAAGAGCCAGATTATCGATATTCAAGAAGGTGACGAAGCCGGGATCAAATCGGTGACAGCGCTGGTCAGCGGCGAGTATGCATACGGCTATGTACAGACTGAACGGGGCGTGCATCGGCTTGTGCGAATCTCCCCCTTTGACGCGAACAAACGGCGCCATACGTCTTTTGCCAGCGTGGATGCAGTCCCGGAACTGAAAGAAGATGTGCAAGTCGAAATCAGCGACAAAGATCTTGCCATCGATACTTTCCGGAGCGGCGGTAAAGGCGGCCAGAACGTTAACAAAGTTGAGACCGCGGTGCGAATCACCCATCTTCCAACAGGTATTGTGGTGGCTTGCCAGGCCGAACGGAGCCAAGGAAGAAATCGTCAGATGGCGTTGAACATGCTGAAGGCCAAGCTTTACCAGATTGACCAAGATCGAAAACGGGCTGAACTGGATCGTCAATACGGGGAAAAGGGGGATATCGCCTGGGGAAATCAGATCCGTTCTTACGTCTTCCAACCCTATCAAATGGTAAAGGATCATCGTACGGGGGTTGAAAGCAGCAACATCCAATCGGTCATGGACGGAGAGATTGATCCCTTTATAGAAGGAAAACTTCGAGGATTGACGAATAGGAAGGGCAGCGCGGCGGACGACATCTGAGCGGTCTCATCAGTGGGAGGCAAACCTGCTATTTCGGGGACAGGACACGAGCAGGAAAAAAATGCCCCAAAAATCGGCCGACCCGAGGCTCGAGCCGCTCCCAGACAAGAGAAGCCGTGACGAGCCCAATCAATGCCCCGACCGTTATGTCGGAAAGATGGTGAACGTTGAGATAGATGCGCGACCAGGCGTTTGCTGAGGCGGCAAGCAATGCCCACCAGCCGTACCGCCGATTGGCGAAAAACGCGACGCCAAAGAATGCAAAGGCCACGCCGGTGTGCCCGGAGGGAAACGAATGGTATTTGCTTTTGTCGAACAGGAGTTCGCGGCCTTGCCATAAGCCATTCCATTCCTGTGTTGCTTCTGTGTTGTTGGGCCGCGCTCGACCAGTAAGAAGCCGGAAGGAGGTCACCACGGCCCCGGAAATGGTTGCCGCGATCATCATACAAAGCAGGACCTTGCAAACAAACCTGCTTCGCGTGAGGCAGGCAAGACCGAATCCTATGCACCCGAAAAGCATCAATTCCGGCCAGTCTCCCCAGTTGCTGAGAAACCCTGCAACATCTTTAACCGACTTCAACTGGTGGGCTTTCACCCATTGAATGACGGGCTGGTCACAAAGAAAGCTCAGCCAGCATACGATAATTCCGGCCATCAGCGGACTGAAGAGCCGAGGGAGCGAAACTTCGCTTGATTTAAGTCCGGGTTGATTGCTTTGGTGGTTTCCCATGCCGGAAATTACGTACACGAGCCGTACCTTTTGTCGAACTGCTGCCGCAAATGGTTAAGGCGCTCTATCCGGCTCTCTTTTTTTTGGGCGCACTTCTGCTGTATTCGATCGGGAACTGGTCATTGCCGCTGATCGATCGCGACGAACCGCGATTCGCTGAAGCTTCCCGGGAAATGCGGCAGAGCGGGGATTTCCTGATACCGAGGCTCAACGGTGACTATCGATTCGATAAACCGCCGTTGATCTATTGGTGCCAGGTGCTGGCATTCGATGTTTTGCAGGAGAACGATTTTGCCGCACGATTTCCTTCGGCGGTTTTTGCTGCACTCACCGCCGTGGCAACCTGGATCTTTTCGAGCCGGATCTTCGGCCCACGTGTCGGTCTCTGGTCAGGAATCATCTTCGCCACCAGTCTTCAGGTTTTTATCCATGCGCGGGCAGCCGTAGCCGATATGCCGCTGGTTTTCTTTTTTCTTACTGCAACGTGGGCCGATTGGGAACGGTTAAGGAATCCGAGAGCCACATCGTGGTGGTGGACATTCTATCTTTCTCTCGGTCTCGGCTTCCTCGCCAAAGGTCCCGCTGCATTGCTCCCTGCTTTTATTGCCCCCATCCATTCGCTTCTCAATCGTACCCCTTGCCATGGCAAACTCCGATCGGGTCTGCTGGGAGGGCTCGTAGTCCTGATCGTGATCGGGCTTTGGGGTATTCCTGCGCTGATCGCAACGAACGGTGCGTATCTGCAGATTGGTCTTGGAAAGCAAGTTCTCCAACGCTCCCTCCAGCCGATGGAAAGTCACGGAGGGGCGGGTCTCGCGGGATACCTGCTGTTCCTGCCATTTTATCTGGTCGTCAGCTTCTTCAGCTTTTTTCCGTGGTGCTTCTTTCTGCCCGGCTGTGTAAAGCGGCTCCTCGCCCACAGAGAACCGGACGAAAATTATCTTTTGGGGCCGATTCTAATCGTGCTTTTCGTGTTCACTCTGATTCAGACCAAGTTACCGCACTACGTCCTTCCGGCTTACCCGATGCTCGCAATCCTCGTGGCCCGGCGAGTTGCGGAAAGCAAATGGAGGCGGATCCTTCTGGGGATTGCCCTAGTCCTTTATCTTCTGGTTGCTCTCGTCGGATTTCGAGTTATCGAGTCAGAATTTCTGTCAAAGAGCATCGCCAAAACAGCGCTTCCTCTCATCTCCCCAGAAACGCGAACGGCATCGCTCAATTACGACGAGCAAAGTCTTATATGGTATCTGCGAGAAAAAACGCGCCCTTTTCACCGGCGCCTGGATTCCTCAGGCTTCTCGGATTTCATGAATCAACCGGGACCGGCGCTCTGTGTGGTGAACAAGGAATCGATCGGCCAAGTTCAGCTGAATTCCGAATGGAAGACCTTCGAGGTATCCGGACATAACTTTGCCCGTTGGAAAGTGAAACCGGTCCTGTTGTTCGGCCTCCTAATGGCTCTGCCTCTTCCTCAACCGCTCAATCTCGTGACGATCCTCAAAGAGTAAGGCGTCCCGCCTTACCTCTTCAGCCGCGGCGTTCCCCCGGGAGCAAGCCGGGACGGCCTGCCTACCGTAAGTCGTCGATTCGTCTTCGAATTCTTTTGGGGCGTAGATGAGGAACGTCTCTCTCTTTCAGATGCAAAGCGGGATGCCTTGGCTAGAGTGTCCCGGTCACATGAATAGAACGATTGCCGTCGTTGCCAGCATCGCGTGCTTCGCTCTCGCTGCGAGAGCTGACTACATCATCAAGGAACGTCTCGAGCATTCCGGTCAGGTTCAGCAAGTTACGCTCAAAATCAAAGATACAAGGGTCAGATTAGACGACGGAGATCAGACCAGCGCGCTCACCGATTCGGAAACCGGATTCACTACGATCTTGATCCATCCCGACAAGGCCTACCTCAAAATCAGCCCTGAACAGATCCAGGAACAGACAAAAGCGCTGAAGGCGATGCTCGGACAAAAGTTGGAAAATCCCCAAGACGTCCAGCTGAAGCCGACTGGCTTACAGGAGAAAATCAACGGGTTCGATACCGAGGAATACACGACGAACTTCAATGGGATTCAAATGAGCGTCTTTATCGCGAAACAGTATCCGAATTATCAAAAGATTGTGGCGGCGCTCTACCAGGTACAAAATGGACCCGCAATGGATGCTTTCCGTAGCATGTCGATCCCTCCGGATAAGTATCCAGGATTGCCCGTACGCACGACGCAGACAATCATGGGACAAAAAATCGTCATGACCATCGACTCCGCGCAGGAAATGGACGTACCGGATACAGAATTCGCCATTCCCGCTGATTACAAAGAACTCAACCCGCCCGGAACCGGCAAAACGGATAATTCAAAAGAAAAGTCGCCGCAGTGACGCCCCGATTCCGCATGAGTCGCTTGATCCTGGCATCTAGTTCACCCCGACGCATCCAATTGCTCCGCGAAGCGAAGTTCGATCCTGAAGTGGTCCCTCCCGAAGTGGCAGAGCTATCTTGCGACTACCTCACTCCTAGCGAACTGGCGCGCTTCAACGCGCGGTTGAAAGCCGCAGCGGTGACCGTCGCGTATCCAGATGCAGTGGTACTCGGCGCCGACACCGTCGTTGCGCTTGGATCAGAGGTCTTTGGAAAGCCGCGGGACCTCGAGGATGCCGTCCGCATGCTGAGCAAACTCGTCGGGAAGACACACGAAGTGATCACCGGCATCGCCTTGATCGAGGCGAACGGCGGGCGCATGACCCTGCGAGCGGTGGCCAGCACAGTCACCTTTCGTTCGCTCTCGACGACCGAAATTGACGCTTACCTGAAAATGGTGAACCCACTCGACAAGGCGGGCGCCTACGCAGCGCAAGAATCGGCAAATGTTATTATCGAACGGATTAGCGGCTCTTTCACCAATGTCGTCGGCTTGCCGATGGAACTCGTTCGGCCGCTCCTGCGCTCTGCGGGCGTTCATCCGTTACCGGAACCGGACGAGCGGTCTTCCCGTTGACGGGTGACGGCGCGGTGAGTTAAACGAATGACATGTTCAAGTCTTTGGCCAAACACGCCGATCTCGGACTTCTGATCGGCCGTCTCGGTGTGGGGGTTATTTTCATCGTTTTTGGCTGGCATAAGCTCTCGGGCGGTCAGGCAAGCTGGACACACTATGGCCATGCGATGGCCAGCCTTGGAATCAATTTCATGCCTAACATCTGGGGACTTCTCGCTGCCTTATCCGAGTTCGCCGGCGGAATTCTCGTGATCGTCGGGTTTCTTTTCCGGCCGGCAGCAACCTTGATCGCGCTCACCATGCTCGTCGCCTTTGTTTCAACCTTTCGAGAGCATCCCCACAACTTCGTGCAATACTCGCGCTCCATCGAAATGTTCTGCATTATGATCGTTTTCGTATTCGTTGGCCCCGGCAAGTACAGTTTCGAGGGAGCATAGTGTCCTGTCCCCGAAATAGCAGAAAAGTTCCTTTTGAACTTGGCCAGTCGAGACTTGTCAAAATAGAGAACAGCGTCTTCCTTTACCTATGACACCCGAAGAACGTAATCTCATATCCGGTCTGTTCGATCGGCTGGGCCAGGCGAGTGGTCAGCCCAAGGATCCCGAGGCCGATCAACTGATTCGGAGTAAGCTCGCTGAGATTCCTGCGTCTCCCTACTTGCTGACCCAGAGTATTCTCGTGATGCAACAAGCCGTCTCGAACGCACAAAATCGAATCGCCGCACTCGAGAAACAACTCGCCGAGACAAATCCTGCACCTGGCACTCAGCAAGCAGGTGGAAGTTTTCTTGCAGGCGTCGCCAGCCTTTTCGGAGGCGGGCATGCACAGCCACAGCCACAGCCACAGCGCGCGACACCGCCACCCCCTCCCCCTCCGGTACCCACACAACCCGCACAACCTCAATCTTACGGTAACCCTCCGCCAGTGCCGCAACCCGCAGGCAGGGGCGGAGGAGGATTTTTGCAAGGCGCTTTGACGACTGCCGCTGGAGTCGCTGGCGGAGCCTTGCTGTTTCAGGGAATAGAAGGTCTGATTGGCCATAACCCCGGCCCGTTTTCCGGAGCCCTCACACCGTCGGGCGGACTCATGGGCGGACAAACACCCGTGGAAAACACGGAGGTCGTCAACAATTATTACAACGAGGGGGATGAAAACCGCGGGCAGGCTGACCAAGGTACCGCCGATCAAACCGCCTACTCGGATCCGGATCCGGATCCAGATCCAGATCCCGATCCGGCAACGAGCGGCGACTATGCCGATAACACGGACTTCGGCGGAGACGACAGCGCCGGCGGCGACGATAGCTCCTACGTCTAACCTGAACTTGAAGATCTGCGTAGTGGCATGCTCGTCAGCACGACGCGTGGGAAGGCAGGTTATTTCGGCGACAGGACACTAGAACTAGAGCGGGCCGACACCGATTGACCGGAGCCTGGCCTGAATATTTTCCTTTTCCTTGGGATCGGTTGCCAGCCGGAGCGCCTCTTGTAGTTGTTCCGCGCCGGCTTTCCGGTCACCTTTTTTCGCGATGATTTCTCCTTTGCCGGCCAGTGCCGAAACATTCTTCGGTTCCTTTGCCAGAACCTTCTCGTAGTCTGCAAGGGAGTCGTCGTACCAGTTCAGTTTGAAGTAAAGATTGGCGCGTTGCAGGTAGAGCTCGGTCCGATCCGGTTTAAGTGCGATCAGACGCATCAAATCGCCAAGAGCCTTCTCCGAGTCGTTTTCGCTGTTGTAGATATACAGCCTGGCCTCGTAGTAGGAGCTGTCATCCGGCATCACCTCGATCGCTTTGGTAAAGTCTTCCAAAGCCCCGCTCTTGTCCCCTTTCTTCAGCCGTGCGAATCCACGCGCCGCGTACAGTGAAGCTTCGTCTGGCTTCAATTCGATTATCTTCGAGTAATCGGCAATCGCCGCGTCGAACTGGTTCTTTTCGTAATTGGCCTGGGCGCGCAGTTTCAGACAGTCCAGGTTGTCCGGCTTGACGTTGAGCACCGCATTCAGATCGGCCAACTCCCTGTCTTTGTCACCGGCATGCAGATAGGCAATAGCGCGAGCCGACATCGATGGGAGGTCTTTGGGATTCAACTCCAGCGCCTTGCTATAGTCCACGATTGCCTCGCTCCATTTCGCCTGAGCCGCATTGGCATCGGCGCGAGGCTTGTAGTTTTGCGGATCGTTGGGATTTTTTTTGATGAGCTTGGTTAGATCCTCAACGGCTTTCGCATCCTGTTTTTGCGCGGCATAAATGTAAGCTCGGAACCGCAGCGCTCGGTCGTTGTCAGGCTGCGTTTGAAGAACTTCGTCCAAATCAGCCAGCGCCTGATCCAGTTTGCCCAGTTGAATGTACGCATACCCCCGATTGAACCGCGTTGCTGGATCATTTTTTTCCAGCTTCAACACCGTGTCGTAATCGGCGATCGCTTTTTCCCATTCCTTTGTTAAAGCGAAAAACGCCGCACGATTCCGATAATGAATCGGCTTATCGGACGCCAATTCCACGGCCTTGTTGAAATCGGCGAGGGCCTCAGCCCGGTTCCCGTCCTTGACGGATCGCACCGCGCGCGCCGCGTACTGTTCGGCGCTCATCTCCTCCGCGTGAACCGCATCGGGAGCAGATAGCCAGGCAAGCGCCGAGGCAAAAGCTAGACCGATGATCTTGTTCATAATCGCTTCCAATCGTTAAAGCTGCTTCAGGAATCAAGGGAGTAAGATTGTCTGACCCACCTTCAGTTCGTCAGGATTCGACAATTGGTTCTGGTTCGCGTCCAAGATGTCTTTCCAGCGAGAAGACGTCTGATAGAACTTCTTCGAGATCGATACCAATGTGTCGCCACTTTGAACGACATAGGTGCGCACCTTGCCCTTAGCGGCCTTTTCGCCTTCCGCGGCAGCTTGTTCCGGTGAAACCGTCTTGGGCACCGGGCCGCCTTTTGCGTGATTCTGACCTCCCTCCGACAAAGCCGAACCCGCCTCCAGACGGCGCAGAGCCGCTCTCGATGCATCAGCACGCGCGCCGCTGGAATGCAAGGCCAGGATTCTCCGATAGTGATAGGCGGCGCTGGCAGAATCGCGCAGCTTGTTGGCAAAAATCTCCGCCATCTTCCAGTGAACACTTGAACGATCCTCCGTCCCAAGAGCGGCTTCATACCAGTAAATTGCGGAATCGAATCGCCCCGACTTTGCCTCATTGTCTCCTTTTTGCTCCGCGTTTTCGGGATGGCAACCGGAGAAAAAACCGGCGAAACAGCAAATAATGGTAAACAAAGTCGTCCGTCTTACGTCCAAAGCGTTATCTCCAGATGTGATTCAAAGGTGATTTTCGGACTCGAACATGCGTAAATCAGGTGCTCTCAATCTCGTTCTCTTGACGCCAGCCGTCATTTGTTTCTGCGGGTATACACTCCAACACAACGACTTTAGATACTCGATGGCTCGAGCGACAGTGCAACAGCCATATGTCGACCAGATAGTTACGCAAATATCCGCTTTCCAGCTCATTTCGCTCGATGAAAAGGGCTACCAATTTGGGAACGAATTAGCCCCCGGCCGCCCTGACGTGGAATACTCGGCGCAGTCCGAATTCTCTCAGCGGCTCCAGGGCGGAATTGTGCTTCGGTTTGAGTTTGGACTGATCGTGGTCAATCCAACGGCACCGCCGGAATCGCTGCAACCGACAGCTCTCACGACCGATGCCATCATCACCTCCTCTGTGAAATCAAAGATTGCCGGGCAATCCCAATTGACGCCGGGATATTTTGAGATTCAAACCGATGACGGCGTCGTCACGATTCACTCAAAAGGGGAATCTCTCGATCAGGCCGCCGAGGTCATCAATCTTGCGCTGGGCGTGCCGGACGTGCGGCAGATCGTTTACACCATGCCGTCGAGCGTCTGGAAAACCGCTGTCGGGAGTTTCCGCCGCCAGTCGCAGAGCTAGCTTCCCTTCGGGCCTTGGAGTTTGGACATTTCAGCGTTTAACGCGGTGGCGGTGTGTCCCGGAGTACCTCGTGTTACTCCTTGAGGCCAAGCGAGTTCAGCGAGCGAATGGCGGTCTTCAAGAACTTCAGGCGGGCATACCACTTGAAATTCGCCTCGACAATAGTCCAGGAGGCGAACTGCGTTCCAGTCTGTTCAAACATCTCCTCTGCGGCCTCGTTGTGCTCAACCCATTTTCGCCGATTGCGCCAGTCCTCTTCCGTAATTTTCCAGTGCTTGAGCGGATCGGCTTCGCGACGCCTGAAGCGATTCAGTTGCTCGTCTTTGGTGATATGAAAATAGACTTTGATAATCGCGGTGCCGTCCTCCACCAAGAACCGTTCGAACTCATTGATTTCTCGATAGGCCCGTTTCCACTCGGTGGGAGTAGCAAATCCTTCCACGCGTTCGACAAGCACCCGGCCGTACCAGGACCGATCGAAGATCGCTATCTGACCGTAAGGCGGCAATTTGCTCCAGAATCGCCAAAGGTAGTGATGACGATTCTCTTCCTGCGTCGGTTTGACGATCGAGTAAACTCGGAGAGTTCTCGGGTCGAGTTTCTCGACTAGACGTTTGATCGCTCCCCCTTTGCCAGCTGCGTCCGGCCCTTCGACCACAATGACAACGTTGTGCCTGCTCTCGATCAAAGCCCGCTGCAGGATCAAAAGGCGCAACTGGTATTCTTTAACTTTGACCCTGTATTCTTCCTGATCGACGGATTTGTTCTGGTCCAGTGCGTCCAGAACAACGCGTCTTTTGGTGAGCTTTTCGTCTTTGCCCATCGAACGCTACGATTTTTGGGGCCAATCGAATGCTTCTCCGGAGATCAGAACCGGCAAGCCATCGCGAATGGGATAGCAGGTGCTCTCCGATTCACATACGAGAGAGCCGTCGAGTTCAAGATCGAGAGTGGCACCGTCGCGGTTCCGAACAAGGCGCTGTCGAATCTGACTGTTGATCTGGCCAAGTTCGACTGCGCTGGCCACGCGAAGCGCTGCGTGGCTCACGGGTGCACACAAGAGTTCAAGGAGAGTCTCTTCCATTGCCGGGGTGGTACGCGGAATGGGCCAAACGGTGGACGGCCAGCCGTGATTTGGCCCGTGGTACCCGTATCGTTCGCCGATTAGTATTTTGGAATACTCGGATCGACTTCGTCCGACCAGGCCGTGATCCCGCCCTGTAGGTTATTGAGCTTCCGGAAACCGGCTTCTTGAAGAATTCTCAAGGCTTTTGCGCTCCTGCCGCCAACCTTGCAGTGCAAAACAATATCATCGGCGCTATCCAGCTCACTCAATCGCGCTGGCAACTCACCCAGCGGAATCAATTTCGATCCAGGAATTCGACTTATGTCATACTCGAATGGCTCGCGTACATCCACCAGGACGAACTTATCTTTGCGATCGATCTTCGTCTTCAACTCCGTCGCCGTGATTGTCGGAACCTCCAGTTCCTTTGCCGCTTCGGCATCAGCCTGCGGAATTCCGCAGAATTGGTCGTAGTCTATCAGCTCATGAATCGTTGGATGATCTCCGCAGATTGGGCAACTGGGGTCCTTGCGAATCTTGAACTCCTTAAACCGGAGCTTGAGGGCGTCAAAGCTGACTAGCCGGCCAATCAGCGAATCGCCAATACCAATGATCAATTTGATTGCCTCAATCGCCTGCATCACACCGATGATTCCGGGCAACACCCCGAGCACCCCGCCCTCAGCGCAACTGGGCACCATCCCAGGCGGAGGCGGCTCAGGAAACATGCAACGGTAACAGGGACCGCCCAGGTGCGGCGCGAAAACCGTACACTGGCCGTCAAATCGAAAGATCGAGCCGTAGATATTCGGTTTCTTCGTCAGAACACAGACGTCATTCGAAAGGTAGCGCGTCGGAAAATTATCCGTTCCATCAATGACGATGTCATAGTCCTGAACGACCTGCATCGCGTTCTCACTTCGGAACATCATGTCGTGCAAGTCGACCCGGACATTTGGATTGATGGCTTTGATCCGATCTCGGGCCGAGTTGAGCTTCTTGCGGCCGACGTCATCTGTACCGTGCAGAATCTGACGCTGGAGATTGGAAAAATCCACCACATCAAAATCCACCAGGCCTAGTCGACCGATGCCGGCGGCGGCCAGATAGAGCGCGATCGGAGAACCGAGTCCCCCTGTCCCGATACAGAGGACGCTGGCTGCCTTGATCCGTTTCTGACCATCGAGCGTCACCTCCGGCATGATGAGGTGGCGGGAATAACGCGCGATCTCATCGTTACTAAAGTCAATGCTCTGAAGCCGGTCTTCTGAAATAATGCTGTTCGGCATATTTAAGGGGCAGGAAACTAACTGGGAGTTTTAAAAAATGCAACGCTTAGTAATTACCGGGCCAATACATATAGTAGCGACTTCGGCGGCGTTGCCAACGACAACAGGGCATTGATTCCGTGACCACATATGAACGAAGAGCTTCAACGGCTGCAGGAAGATCGAGCCAGGAAAAAAAACTGGAAACGGTGGGGTCCCTACCTCTCCGAACGTCAATGGGCGACCGTTCGCGAGGATTATTCTCCGGAAGGCGATCCGTGGGCCTACTTTCCACACGAGCATGCGCGCAGCCGAGCATACCGTTGGGGAGAAGATGGATTAATGGGGATCACAGATCGCGAATGCCGTCTCTGCTTCGCGCTCGCCCTCTGGAACGGTCGCGATCATATCCTGAAGGAACGCCTTTTTGGGCTAACGGGGCCGGAAGGAAACCACGGAGAGGACGTCAAGGAATGTTACTTCTATCTCGATTCGTCGCCCACTCATTCTTACCTGAAAGCGCTGTACAAGTATCCGCAAGCAGCCTTTCCGTACGATCAACTGGTCCGCGAGAATCGTGGGCGGGCGCTGAATCTCCCCGAATATGAACTCATCGACACGGGTGTTTTTGATGGTGGGCGCTATTTCGACGTCTTCGCCGAGTATGCGAAGCAATCTGCAAACGATATTCACATCCGGATCACTGTCGCGAATCGCGCCAACGAATCGGCCGAGATCGTTCTTCTGCCGACCCTCTGGTTTCGCAATACCTGGGTTTGGGGTTGTTCACATGAGGGGTGTTCGCTGAAACCGCGGATCTGGCGCAACAAAGAGGGCTGGATCCAAACGGAGCACGAGACACTCGACCCGATGTACCTGTTCTACGAGGCGACTGACGAATTTCTTTTCACCGAAAACGAAACAAATTTTCAGCGCTTGTACGGTTTCTCTAATTACTCGCCTTTCGTAAAAGACTCGTTTCACACCTACATCGTTTCGGGCGACAAATCATCGACCAACGAGGACCTTCATGGGACCAAAGTTGCCCCTGTGTATCGAATAAAGCTCGCGGCGGGCGAATCTCGAACGGTGTATCTGCGACTGGTCTCTCTTGCCGAATGGGATAGCAAGCCGCAGGCGGATGCCGGAGTATTCGACAGAAGGAAAAGCGAAACCGACGAGTTCTATGATCAACTGATCGGTGGACTCGATGAGGATCGCAAAAGCGTCGCCAGACAGGCGGGTGCGGGCTTGCTCTGGACCAAGCAGTTCTATCAATACATTGTCAAGGATTGGCTGGCGGGAGACCAATACGAACCACAACCGCCGGCAAGCCGCTGGTCGGGAAGAAACTATGATTGGTTGCACGTCTACAGCCGGGACGTGATTTCGATGCCGGACAAATGGGAGTATCCTTGGTTTGCCGCCTGGGATCTTGCGTTCCACATGCTGCCGTTTGCTCATCTCGACTCGACCTTCGCGAAGCAGCAATTGGAGCTGTTTCTGCGCGAATGGTATATGCACCCGAACGGCCAGATTCCAGCCTACGAATTTGCCTTTTCCGACGTCAATCCGCCGGTGCATGCCTGGGCCGCCTGGCGGGTTTACAAGATCAGCGCTCCGCGCGGATCGCGCGACATCAATTTCCTGGAAAGTGTGTTCCATAAATTGCTGCTGAATTTCACCTGGTGGGTGAATCGCAAGGATACCGAAGGAAACAACATTTTTTCTGGTGGCTTTCTCGGCCTGGACAACATCGGCGTTTTTGATCGGTCAAGACCTCTGCCAACAGGAGGGTACCTCCAGCAGGCCGATGGGACGGCCTGGATGGGATTCTACTGTCTGACCATGTTGTCGATGGCCCTGGAGCTTGCCCAAACCCGGCCTGCCTACGAGGACATGGCCTCCAAGTTCTTCGAACATTTCATCGCAATCTGCGAATCCACCAACACTTTCGGTGGCACCGGCCTCTGGGATGAAGAAGACGGGTTCTATTACGATCAGTTGAAAATTGACGGAAGATCCATCCCTCTGAGAACCCGATCGCTGGTGGGATTACTTCCGCTGGTCGCTGTGGAGATTCTCGAAGAGGAACGTCTCGAGGCATTCAAGGGATTTCGGAACCGCATGGACTGGTTCCTGAAATACAGACGAGATCTCGCGAAATTGATTTCGATCGACAACGAACTCGGTCACAATCATCGCCTCCTCGCCGTACCGACAAAGGAGCGCCTCTGCCGAATTCTTAGATATCTGCTGGATGAGGATGAGTTCCTTTCTCCGTTCGGCATCCGCTCCCTCTCCAAAATCCACGCCACGAGACCCTATATTTTTCGTGCCGACGGCCGTGAGTACCGCGTCGATTATGTTCCCGGCGAAGGGAATACTCATCTGTTCGGCGGTAATTCAAACTGGCGAGGACCAGTCTGGTTTCCGATCAACTATCTCATCGTCGAGGCTCTGGAACGCTACTACCATTTCTATGGAAATGACCTCAAAGTCGAATGCCCGACCGGTTCAGGCAATCTTTTGAATTTACAACAAGTGGCCAACGAAATTGTCCGCCGGCTGGTCAGTCTCTTTCTGCCGGACAATCAAGGCAACCGGCCGTGCCATGGCAAAGACCCACGGTACGCCTCTGATCCTCACTGGAAAAACCTCGTCCTGTTTTACGAATATTTTCATGGGGAAACCGGACGTGGCTGCGGCGCCGCTCACCAAACCGGCTGGACGGGAATCGTCGGGCGCCTGATGCGAACTCGCCCAAGGATTCCAAACGCCTCGCAGACGACCCATTTTGAACGCAACGAAACTCCAGGGATTTAGGAGACGGTAGACTATAACAAAACTGCTGACCAGATCACCAGAAAGACGAGCGGAATCAAGACCGGCGCGCTGACTCCGAGAAATTGAGTGGTCGGTTTGGAAATGAGAAAGAGCCGGTCTTTCGGGCATTTTGTCGCGGCGAAACGCCTGAGTTCACTGATCGCACAGAGGCCTCCAGCCAGCGCTACGCAGACCAGCAGGACGCACGCGACGCCGACTATTGGCAACATTTCCAGCAGTTTCCGTTGCACGATAGCCAAGGGTTTGCTCGCGTCTGCGGCCAACCCATTCAGCGTAATCGCATAAGCCGTGAGCAGAAAGGACTGCGAATTGACCAACCACGAAACACGCTGGTTAACGAGATCGTCTTCGTGAGATAACCGCGCCTGAATCAGCGTGAAATCAGGGTCCATGCCAGAGCAGTGTCAGTGTCAGTGCCAGTGCAGTGTCAGTATCAGTTGGGGAAAATCCGACGGGACTCTGGAGCCGTCGAATACCGCGATTTGACGCATTTTATCGACGCTAAGCATGCCGCCCCGCTCTTAATACCGAACAGTAGCAACTGACACTGACACTGGCACTGACAACTGATTTAAGAATGGGTCCACCAATGGTGCTTGTCTCTCTCGATCAAGTGCGCTGCCGCTTCCGGGCCCCAGCTTCCGCTGGCGTAATTTGGGAAGTCGGTCGGCGGATTATTATTCCATGCTTCCAGAATCGGCGAAGCCGCTTCCCAAGCCGCTTCCACCATGTCAGAACGATGGAATAAACTCGCGTCTCCGACCATGCAGTCGTACAGCAGTTTCTCGTAACCCGTCGTCGGTTGCCGATCTCCGAATTGGTTATAATCAAAATCCAGACGAACGGACCGAGTGCAAATGGTGGGCCCTGGAATCTTTGCGCGAACCTGGACGGTAATTCCTTCCTCGGGCTGGATATTGAAAATTAAATAGTTCGGTGCTATTGGATCGGCTTCATTGCTGGCAAAAAGCGATAGTGGCGGCGTCTTAAACCGTAGGACAATACTTGTGGTACGTTGCGGCAATCGTTTCCCGGAACGCAAATAAAAAGGCACACCCGCCCAGCGCCAGTTCTCGATCCTAAGTTTGATCGCGGCAAACGTTTCCACGGTCGAATTCGGATTCACATTGGGTTCTTGACGGTAAGCCGGTACCTTCTTGCCGCCCACCATGCCTTCTCCGTATTGTCCGCGAACAGTGTTCATGAGAGCTTCCTCCGGCGTCGTCTGCCGGATAGAACGGAGCAATTTGACCTTTTCGTTCCGAATCGCTTCCCCCTCGAGTGAGGTCGGCGGCTCCATCGCGATCAAGGCAAGAAGCATAAACATGTGATTCTGCATCACGTCCCGAAAAGCGCCCGCGCTCTCGTAAAATGCCCCTCTCCCTTCCACGCCGATGGATTCCGCCACCGTCAGCTGTACGTGGTCGACGTACCGGCGATTCCAGATCGGCTCGAAAATCGCGTTACCAAGGCGGAATACTAAAAGGTTCTGTGCCGTCTCTTTGCCGAGATAATGGTCGATTCGGTAAATCTGATGTTCCTCCAGAACCGACGTTAACTGGGTATTCAACTTCCGTGCCGAAGCCAGGTCATGTCCAAAGGGCTTTTCGATGATCACCCTGCGCCAGCGGCCGTCCCCTTCAGCTAAAAGGCCCGCCTCCGACAATCGCTGGGCAATTGTCGCAAAATAGTCCGGTTGTACCGATAAATAGAAGACAACGTTACCTGAGGTTTTGAATTGTTTCTCGGAGGCATCGAGCGCCTCTTTAAGTTTCTTGTAGGTCTCCGGATCGTCGAACTGGCCAGCACAGTACGAAATTCGACCACGGAATCGGCTCCAGAGGTTTGGATCGACCGGTTGAGTCCCAAGCTCCGCCAAAGCTTTTCCGAGCTGTTCTCGAAACACCTCATCCGGAAGCGGCCGACGTGCGACGCCGATGATACTGAAGTCCGCCGGGAGAAGGCGATACGACCCGAGGTTGTAGAGCGAAGGCACTAACTTTCGCTTGGTCAAATCACCCGAAGCGCCGAAGATCACCAGCGCGCACGGTTCGACCGCTTGAGGAATTGCGCATGCAGCATCCATAAAATCAATTTCCTGGGTAGATTTCCACGTGACCGCCAAATTTGTTCCGCATTGCCGAGAGCATCTTCTCTGCAAATGTATGCTCAATACCGATTTGCATAGTTTCTTATTGCTCGCTGTAGTTCCAGGTCAGTCCGCCATCGACGACAATCGTCGCACCGGTAATATAATCCGCATCCGAAGACGCCAGAAATGCCGCCACACCCGCTATATCGGATGTTTTACCAAGCCGAGCCAGCGGGATATTTTCCAAGAGCGCTTTCAATTTCGGGGGGTCATTTAATAGCGCGGTATTTATTGGCGTCTCGATCGCACCGGGCGCGATATTGTTGATAGTGATACCGAAAGGTGCCAACTCGATCGAGAGATTTCGCATGACCATTTTCATGCCACCCTTACTGGCGCAATAGGAAGTGAAGTGCGGAAATGGCAGATCTTCATGCACCGAACTCACATTGATCACTTTTCCGGGCTGTTTGACCGCCATTCGATGTCGAACAAAGGCTTGCGTCGCAAAAAATGCACCCCTTAAGTTGATGCCAAGCACCAGGTCATAATCTGCCTCTGTGACTTCCCAGAATGGGGCGTTCTTCTCGACGCCGGCGTTGTTGACCAAAATATCCAACCCCCCGAGTGCCTCGACAGATTCCGCAACCATTCGTTGTGTGTCGGCCACTTTGCTGATATCGCCCTGGACTGCAATGGCGCGGCGGCCAACTTTTTCCACCATTTGGACGGTCGCGGCGGCTGTCTCCGGATGGGTGACATAGTCGATGATAACGTCGGCTCCTTCTTCCGCGAGCCTCAATGCGATTCCCTGTCCAATCCCTTGATTGCTGCCTGTCACTAGCGCCTTTTTCCCGATGAGTTTCATGGTGTTACTAGATCGCAGAATTCCGGCCGTACGACAAGAATCGTTCAACCGGCTTTTGCCGGGAGGGCGCCCCAACCGGCTGGATTTTAAAAAGTTCTCCGAATACTCTTGGTCACATGCTGAACTTGATCTGGCTGGGCCTCCTGTTGTTTGGCGTATTGGTGGCCGGGATCACCGGACAGTTTGCAGCCATCAACCAAGGCGCGCTTAATGCGGCTAAGTCCGCTGTCATGGACGTCGCGCTGCCACTCTGCGGCGCCATGACGCTCTGGCTGGGCATGGTGCGACTCGCCGAAAAGTCCGGTCTTATCCAGCACATCGCACGATTTATCCGTCCGGTTCTAGCTCGTCTATTCGCCGACGTGCCACCGGATCATCCCGCGATGGGTTCCATCGTCATGAATATGGCTGCCAACATGCTAGGGGTTAGCAACGCAGCCACACCGCTCGGGTTACGCGCAATGAGTCAACTGAACGAACTGAACACCAAGCAAGGCGTCGCGACAAATGCGATGTGTACCTTCCTGGCAATCAATACCAGTTCCATCCAGCTTGTTCCGTCGACCGCCATCAATATCCTCGCCATCAATGGTTCGAAAAATCCGACGGGGATAGTCGGTTCCACCTTGATCGCGACTTTCTTCGCCACCTTATCGGCAATCCTCACCGTCAAGTTTCTTCAACGCCTTGGTCCGTTTCGCTGGGAAAGGCAGACGGGTATCCCGGCGGCGACAACCGCCCAGCCGTCGCCCCAATCAAGCGAAAATCCGGCAGACGTATTGCCGATGGCGCCTTGGGCGCCCTGGGCTCAGGCAGCCGTTTTTCTTTTTTTTCTGGCGCTCTTCATCCCGAATGCATTTCCCTACTGGTTTCGCGGTGCTGCGCCCGTAGGTTTTCTTGGAGCAATCGCCACATTCTTTAATGCGCTCTCTCCTCTTGCGATTCCGTTTCTGCTGACTTTTTTTCCGTTGTATGCCGCCGGTCGGAGCATACCTGTTTATTCGGAATTCATTGAAGGCGCCAAAGAAGGCTTTGCAATCACCGTGCGGATTGTCCCTTACCTCGTTGGAATGCTCGTTGCCATCGCGGTATTTCGCGATTCCGGCGCATTAAATCTTTTGCAGGGTCTGCTGAATCCTCTCCTGAATTGGTTCCAATTTCCGTCGGATCTACTTCCAATGGTATTGATCCGGCCACTGAGCGGCAGCGGTTCAACCGCCGTATTGACCGATCTGGTGAAACAGCTTGGCCCGGATAATATCCTGAGTTACACCGCCGCCACGATTTACGGCAGCGCCGAAACGACGTTTTACGTAGTGGCGGTCTATTTCGGCTCTGTCGGCGTCACTAAGACGCGGCACGCCATTCCCGCCGGACTCTTTGCTGATTTCGTCGGGGTGATCGCCTCCGTGCTGGCATGCCGGCTGCTGTTCCGATAAATGATGACACCTGGCTCTGGTGAGATTTCCAGGCTAACGCAGCGAATTGGAGGCTATCGGACCTAACATCACGATCGCCTTTTCCAGGCGGTTTAGACGATAGGTTTTTTCGAACAACCTGAATCGGTCCTTTTCGATCCGTCGCAACAATGCGTAGTAAATGGCGCGCATTCCTTCGGCGGCGACCATCGATCGGCGGTCTTCTGAGGGTAACAAACGCCTTGCCTCCCGGAAAAAAGAACGTGCGCGTTCTGCCTGAAATTGCATCAAGCGAACAAACGCACTGTTGTAAGTCCGATCGCGCAATGCCTGTTCCGAGTAACCAAACATTCTCAACTCGCTCAATGGCAAATAAATGCGTCCTCCGTTCTGCAAGTCCTTGTCGACATCCCGAATAATATTCGTCAGTTGAAGCGCTACGCCCAGTTTGTGGGCGTACTCTTTGCACTGCGCATTCCGGTATCCGAAAATTTCAATACTGACGAGCCCAACCGCGCTGGCGACGCGGTAACAGTATCCGTGGAGCGCTTCGAAATTCTCGAACCTGACGGGCTCCAGGTCCATTTCCACGCCAAGGAGGATCTCTTCGAAAAGCCGGAGATCGATCTTGTATTTGCCAATCAGAGTCCTCAGCTCAGAGGCGAATCCCGGCTCGTTCGGTTCGCCCCGAACCAGCCATCGCCGCCAACCCTGCAGCCAATGTCGACGCTCCGACAACCGCACATCCGGATTATCGGCTGCATCGTCGACGCGCCGGCAAAACGCGTAGAATGTCGTGATATCTTGGCGTGTTACTCTGGGTAAAGAGAAGAAGGCAAAAGCCAGATTCGACTGGCTTTTTTTGGTGATTTCCTTTGTTTCGCTCATCCGTACGGATCTCCCTTGATGAATTCTTCCGTGCCTTGCGGCCCGATCTCCAGGCGAACATCAGCTTCTCCCCAAGAGATATGCGGCGCAAGCGTGGCGATCACCGCCAGCCCAAGTCGCTGACTGCTCGCACGAAGAGTTGACAACAGCAGTTCTGCTTCCCTCTCCTGCATGTTGTTCCCAACACATTCGGCAATCAAAACCCGCGGATGATGAACCAACGCCCTGGCCAACGCGGCTAACATCTCGTCAAGTCCGTCCAACTGTTCCACCGCAGTCGTCGCAATTCGCGAGACACCGACGATTTCCAGGATTTCTTCGGTGATTACTTTCGCCTCGGTAGCTCCTACCTGAGCTATCTTGAAGAGAGGCAACGCAACATTCTCAAGAACCGTAAACGCAGGTAACAAGAACGGTGAAGAAAATAGGAATCCGTATTTACGGTTTCGAATTTCCCCTAGATCGTCGATCTCAAGATGAGTGACCAGACGTCCGTCGACAATGATTTCTCCCGAGTCAGGCGGCAATAGAAGACCGAGGATTTGCAGCAAAAGACGTTTCCCGCCGAACTCCGGTCCGGAAAGATGGTAAAACGATCCAGACCGAAATTGGTAGGTGAAATTGCGGATCGCTTCCAAGGGGCCACCCTCGTTCGCACATTCTCCGGTTAGATTCCTGGTCCTAAGAGGATCGATCGCCATAAAGCCAATCACCGATTCGGAAAATTTCGTTCACAGGAACTATTGTAGGCCGGTTCTAAACTTGCAAGAGCCTCCTTTGGCGGCGAAATGCCGGGACTAGAATCTTATCTCCTTGGGCATCGTCTGCGACGCCCGGTACAGGCAAACCCAAGCAGCCAGGAACCACGCCACCAGAAACGCTCTGCCAAGACTAAACAAAACAGCAAACAAGATGTTTGGTGCCGAATATCTTGGAAACGCTCCCACCATGAAATCGTTTAACCAGCTGAGAGTAAAAAAGTGCAGTCCAGCCACGAGCAGAAACCCGATTATTCTGAACCAATGTCGTCGAGTGAGTTGAGCGTGCTCGTGCACAGCTTCGCGCAGCGTCTCGTTGTGCAGGATCAGAGTGATCTGGATCGAACAAAACAAAATCAAGGCCACCGCGATTAACGGTCGAGCGGTTTGCTCGATATACTGGATCACTGCATTCGTGAAATCGGTTTGCTGCGTGATCCACAAGTAACTGATTAGCAATGGCAGATGGATCAGAAGAAGGCTCGCCAGCAAAACAACGCCAGCCCATTTCGCGGCAAACACCGCACGTTTCAAAGCGAATTCGAAGATTCGCGCCGGTTCGGCATTCAAACCTCGGATCCAGATCAGAGTAAGCAACACGAGAAAAATCTGGACCAGCAGACCGAACAAGTATTCGAACTGGAAGGATAGCCAATCAATGACCGCTCCGACGCGCAGTAAAAAAATGCCGTCGAAAAATTGATTAAGCCAATAGATCGAAAGCGAAAAGATTGGCTTGCAGAATGCCGCGAGTGCGCACAGCAACAGGCTAAGGTAAACGCCCAGCCACCATCGGCCCAAGCGGCTCTTTGCCGCCCGCAGAAGCTCCATCTGGTATCCTCGCCAATTCATCAAAAATAGAAGCGCGGCAAACGCCGAGGTGGGATAACTGACCACAGCCTGATTGAACAACCCGGCCAGCATTTCGAGCGCCGGCAACCATGCCTGGGCGGCCGAAGCCCCCCAATCGCGCGGCCTGAAGGCCGGCCAGTAGAGCAAATTCATCAGCGAAATCTGCCTTTCTCCCATTTGATAAGCCTGCAGAACCTGAAAAATCGTGTAGACCAATCCCAGAACCGAAAGCCAGATCCACATCCGGGGATGACGCTGCAGACATCGCAAACCATCCCGGAAAAATCGAGCGGACGGGTTTCCAATGATCAGAATCAGGTACCCAACGAGCGCAACGGCAATCGGAAGCGCGAGGGAGGAGTTCAGGAGTTATAAGAGTTCAGGAGTTGCAGAATGGTCAACGAGCGGATTCAAATATCGCACCGTACAACATTTTATCAGCCTGTTACTGACCCCTGACTCCTGCAACCTTTTTTCACCTGACAAATCCCCAGTGACTCGAGAACGGCCAATAAACGAACATTCCTCGTCCAGCAACGTTCTGCCACGGGACAAATCCCCAATAGCGGCTGTCAGAGCTGTTCGCGCTGTTGTCGCCCAACGCAAAATAACTCCCCTTCGGAACCGTGACGGTGGCGTTGGCATCACTTAAGTAGTTGGTATCACTTGCATTCCAATAACCGGTATAGCCATTCTGCTGAGATGCAACACGCGCGAATGGATAATCCGTTGCTTCCTGACCGTTCACGAACAACTTCGGCTGTTGAATCCGCAAAGTGTCGCCCGGCATGCCCGCCAAGCGTTTGATATAATGCTCACTCTCAAAATTCGGGCCGGCCGTAATTCCGAGGATTCCATTGGTTCGGAAAACGAAAACGTCCCCGCGATGTGGTCCAAAAAGGTTGTAGCTGAATTTATCGACAAAGAGTTGATCACCGAGATCGGCGTAACCACGAACAATCGGTTCTCCCTTCTTGAAACTGTTGCCCGGACTAACCCGCATCTGGTGTTCCAGGATTGTCGGATCGATTCCAACTCGGTAGGTTTTTCCGGAAGACATTCGAATGAGCGAGCCATCCCAGAACCTAAAGAGCGGGATATCCCACAACAGACTTAACTTCGTCGGGGAGATCGACTCGATTGAATCCTTCTCTTCCTCGTTCACCACATCCTCGTAAGTGCGGCCAAGCGTCGCAAATTGAATCGCACGTACGATCATATTAGGCCGTGGCGTCTCGGTACGGTGCCCAATCACCCCATTCAAAGTCGGTTGCATGGAGCCGGTGGGAATCTTGAATGGCTGGAGATAGTAGGCTCGAATGCCAAGGGCCAAAACGATCGCGACAATAATCAACTCTATGTTCTCCCGAACGCTGCTCAGTTCGCGCGCGGGCTGGAGTTTACCCAACGAGGGGAGGAGTTCTTTTTCGGCTAATTGCACACCTCCGCTCGAACGCTTTTTCAGCGCTTCTTGCAATGCGGCGAGATTTTGCCGAACTCGTTCGAGATCTTCGGGTCGTGCTACATCCTTCCGATAGTTGAGAATTTTTCGCGCCGCCTTCGCCAGAGCGCGCCCGTCTTCAATGTACTTAGGCGTAAACATCAGTTGGTCTTGAGAACTTCAATAAATGCTTCCTGCGGGATATTTACTCTCCCGATCGATTTCATCCTTTTCTTTCCCTCTTTCTGCTTCTCCAACAGTTTCCTTTTTCGGGTAATGTCGCCGCCGTAACATTTTGCGGTCACATTCTTCCGGAGGGCAGCAACGTTTTCACGCGCAATGATTTTACCTCCGATGGCAGCCTGGATCGCGACCTGAAAAAGTTGCTGGGGAATCACCTCCTTCAGCTTGGCGGCAAGAAGCCGGCCGCGCACTTCGGCCTTGTCCCGATGCACGATACTCGAGAAGGCATCCACGGGTTCCCCATTGACCAGCAGATCGAGCTTCACCAGATCCGCCGCACGGTAACCGTTCTGCTCATAGTCCATCGATCCGTAGCCATGCGTCAGGGACTTAATCTTGTCATTAAAATCGACCAGGATCTCGTTGAGCGGCATCACGGCAGTCAACATAACGCGGCGCGTGTCGAGCGATTCGGTGTGCTCAACTTCTCCACGCTTTTCCATCATCAACTGCATCATGTCCCCGATATTTTCGTTCGGACACATCACGAAACATTTTACGACCGGCTCCCGGATCTCCTCTATGAGACTCGGATCAGGCAAAAACGAGGGATTATCAACTTCCACCAGAGTCGCATTCGTCTTCAGCACGTGATACACGACACTCGGGTAGGTCGCGATGATGTCCATATCGAATTCACGCCTCAGTCGCTCCTGCACGATTTCCATATGGAGCAGGCCGAGAAACCCGCATCTGAATCCATACCCAAGGGCCACCGAACTTTCCGCTTGATAGACAAAAGCCGAATCGTTGATCTGCAGTTTGCCCAGTGCGGTCTTCAAATGTTCGAAGTCCGCCGTGTTGATCGGATAGATCCCGCTGAAAACCATCGGATGAATCTCTTGAAATCCAGGCAATGGCTCCAGAGCTGGGTTTCGCTGGTCCGTTAAAGTATCCCCGATCTTGATCTCGGTCGTCGACTTAATGTTCGCGATGAAATAACCAACGTGACCCGCTTCGAGTTTGGGTTGAGCCAGCGGTTTGGGTGTAAAGATGCCCACCTCCTTGATTTCATAGTGATTGGAGGTTCTCATCAGTCTGACTCCCTGACCCGCGACCAGGCTTCCCGAGAACACTCGCGCGTAAGCGACTACCCCTCGATAGACATCGAATATCGAGTCAAAGACCAGCGCTCGCAGTTTCCCGTCGGCCAATGGCTTCGGCGCGGGGACGCGATGAACAATCGCTTCCAGGACATCTTCGACCCCGAGCCCCGTCTTTGCGCTCGCCAGGATTGCCTCCTCCGCCGAAATCGTCAGGATATCTTCGAGCTGCTTCTTCACCGTTGGAATATCGGCGTTCGGGAGATCGACCTTGTTAATCACTGGGATGATCGTCAGATTCTGTTTCATGGCGAGATGCACATTCGCCACCGTTTGGGCTTCCACGCCCTGGGCCGCATCCACCACGAGCACGGCCCCCTCGCACGCCGCCAAGCTGCGAGAAACTTCGTACGCAAAATCAACGTGACCTGGAGTATCAAGAAGATTCAGCCGGTAGGTATGCCCATCCTTGGCCAAATATTTCATCGTTACCGGGTGCGCCTTGATCGTGATGCCCCGCTCCCGCTCCAAATCCATTGAGTCGAGCAACTGGTCCTGCTTGTCTCGCTCTTCGATTGTTCCGGTCAGTTCCAGCAGTCGATCCGACAACGTCGTTTTACCGTGGTCGATATGCGCGATAATACAAAAATTGCGAGTGAACCGGCCTCCCATCTGGAAGCGCACTATTCTCTAGTCGCAGGACGCCGTCAAAGGGGAACGTATCGGCGGGTCGGCGTTTTAGCCTTCGGAGCTAAGCAACGTCAGAAAAGCGTCCCCCTTTTGCCGTTTCATCTGAGAGACCGGAGACGCTTCGCCTTCAACCGGCGCCGAGACGCCCAAACACCGATACGTTGACATTTCGCTTGCCCCTGAATCGTTGACCTTTAAGGTGGCCTTATGGTAACTACTGCCCCGGCAGCATACGATTCCAAAGTTGAGGGAAACATCATTTTTTCCCGCCTTGATGCGTGCATCAATTGGATGCGGAAAAATTCGCTTTGGCCCATGCCAATGGGCCTCGCCTGTTGCGCGATTGAGATGATGGCCGCCGCTTGCGCTCGTTTTGATATCGCTCGCTTCGGCGCAGAAGTGATGCGGTTTTCGCCGAGGCAATCCGACGTCATGATCGTCGCTGGCACTGTCACTTATAAGATGGCTCTCGCAGTCAAACGGATCTACGACCAGATGCCTGAGCCAAAATGGGTAATTGCCATGGGCGCCTGCGCCTCTTCCGGCGGCATGTATCGCAGCTACGCGGTCCTGCAAGGAATTGATCGCCTCCTCCCAGTGGACGTTTACATCAGCGGCTGCCCGCCTCGTCCGGAAGCCCTTCTCGAAGGCCTTATGAAGCTGCAGCACAAGATCGAATTTGAGAAATCAACCTCAGATCAGAAGAAAGAGCTGCTGGAGGTCTTTTCATGAGTCTCGAAGAAGCCGTGACCAAGCTAACCGACCAATTCCAGATCGTTCGGCGAACGGATTTTCGCGGCGAAACCACTCTCGAACTGGCGCTCGCGCAAATCGAACAGGCCTGCCTGTTTGCCAAGGAGAAGCTCGGCTTCAATTTTCTAACCGACCTCTCGAGTGTCGATAACTTCGGCGATGAACCTAGGTTTGAAGTCGTCTATGAACTTTACTCTCTGGACGCGAACATTCACCTCCGGCTGAAAACCCGAGTCTCTGAGGACCATCTTGAGGTCCCAACCGTCGCCCCTCTCTGGGCCACTGCAAACTGGCACGAGCGAGAAATTTACGACATGATGGGTATTCGTTTCTCCGGCCATCCTGATCTTCGCAGGATCCTGATGTGGGAAGGGTATCCGTATTATCCTCTCCGGAAGGATTTTCCGCTCGAAGGAAAACCGAGTGAAATGCCGGACGTCGCTTTCAGCCAACCGGCCCCGCTTGCGGGTGGTCCGTTTGTCACTCTGCCCAGCCCGGGGCACATCGAAGACCGGGAGCCGCGCGCACGTCACGCAGAAGATCTTTAAGCGCAAGCTCCAGCCTCTCTCATTGAATGGGCGCTCCCGACGGTTCTGAGGGTTGGTTCGTTTTTCCCAAAAAAAAGTCCGTGTTTTGCGCTTGCTTTGTGGTTACCTTCGGGGATGGACCTCGAAGTAGAGTCACGCGTTGTTTGCCCCTACTGCGGAGCGGTCTTCACCACGGTCGTTGATACCTCGTCCGGCACATTTTCCACCATTGAGGATTGCGAAGTTTGTTGCCGTCCGATCGCCTTTAACGTGCATTGCCACTGCGGCGAGATTGAATCCGTCGAATTCGATCGTGCGTGAAGAATTTGCTTGCGCGGGAACCCCGGCATTCACCACTCCCTGCTCTCGCCGCCGTTTCGGCTGGGCAGGTTAGGTGCGAAGCACGCCTTGAGGTCCGGCGTTCTTTTGCCGTTCTGGTTCCGAAGGCGGTCTGCGGGAAGCCCTCCTTCACCGAACGGGCGCATGACAACACCGAGGTCGAGATCCGCAGCGAGATGGAGGATGATTCCGCCCTTCGGCGATGGACCTCGCCCAAACTTTTGCCACGCACGTCAAAAGTGCGCCAAGTGCCCATGCCGACAGCGGGGACATAAAGGCCCGATTTTCCCAGAGTGCGTATTTCCATATTGACATCCAAACTAACTTGGAGCGCCGAATTACATCAACCCGGCAGCAAAGATGCCCACACCACGACAATTTTCTTCCTTGCCACGAAGGCCCGCTTCACGGCCCCCTGACAACCGACAACTTAGTAAACGGTCCGAAGCCTGAGGAGGAAAGGCATGGAACGACGTTGGTTTGGTCCCACTAAACGCGAGGTCGCGGTAATCGGTCAGGGGACTTGGTATCTCCAGAGCGGTGACCGTGTCTCTGCGATCGCCGCTGTGCGCCGTGGACTAGATCTCGGCATGACCCATATCGACACTGCGGAATACTACGGCGAAGCTGAGAATGTGGTCGGGGAGGCGATCTCCGGCCGGCGCAATGAGGTCTTTCTTATCTCCAAGGTCATTCCGGGAAATGCTTCTCGGACCGGGACGATAGCAGCCTGCGAGAACACCCTCGCCCGCCTCCGAGCCGACCGGCTGGATTGCTATCTCTTGCACTGGCGGGGTCAGTACCCCCTGCAAGACACGATCGCGGCCTTCGAGCGGCTCGAGCGCGAGGGGAAGATTCTCTCCTGGGGCGTGAGTAATTTCGATGTGTCCGACCTGGAAGAGGTTTGGGAGGTCGCCGGTCGTCTTGTCTGTAATCAGGTTCTCTACCATCTGCAAGAGCGCGCGATCGAGCACGCCGTGATCCCATGGTGTCAGCAGCACGGCGTCGCTGTGGTCGCCTACAGTCCGTTCGGTCACGGGGATTTTCCCGGCTCACGCACGAAGGGCGGTCGCGTGCTCGAGGAAATTGCCGCTGCGCACAAGGCGACTCCGCGTCAGGTCGCGCTCCGGTTCCTGGTGCGGCAATCTTCGCTCTTCACGATCCCCAAGGCTTCCAGTCCCGATCACGCCGCAGAAAATGCGGGGGCCGGGGATCTCCGGCTCACCGAAACTGAGCTCGCCAGGATTGACCGGGCTTTCCCGCTCGGTCCCCTTCCCCGCAGACTTCCGATGCTGTAGGGCATCCGACAGATTGATGGAGGAATCTGTAGGTGTATAAAGCTCAGGGTTGAATGGCGCGAAGTTCCCGCCTATCTGCCGTAAGTAAGGCGTCCCACCTTACCTTCCGGGTTGAAACCTCGGGCTGAGTTCTCCAACCCCTTCGGCTTCGGGGAAGTTGATCGTCCCAAAGAACCCTTCGCTTAGCGCCATCGGGTCAGTCGTTGACTTCCAAGCTCGCAGGGACCACTTATGCCCCAGTGCTCACCCGATCGGGTAATGGACCTATTGAGTTGGCTACGGTTAACTAGCAATGAATCGGTAACGAATGCCATAATATGCCAACATCCTTATTCTCAAGTGAAACTCAGGCCATTCTTGACCAAGCGATTTATACATGCGCCAAAGGGCCAGCACGGTAGGCACAGATGAGCTTGTCGAACGAAATGAGTTATCAAGCGCCGTTCACCTCGGGCTCGAGCCTGGCGGGTGGATTGCATGTTAGCGCGGCGCTGGGCGGCGGGGCGCCGCACGCTTTTCTAGTCGATACGGGATCGGTCGGTATATTGGTGCCCCGGCAAGTGCTCGGCCCGGATTATCAGGATTTCGATCCGTCTCAGGACATCACGTTTGGCTTTGTCAGCAGCGGCAACACTTACCACGGTCAATGGGTCAAGGTGCCGGGCGTGCTCGGCGTGCCGGCCGCGTGGGACGGCACGGGCGACTACCCGGTGGCCAATATTGAGGTTTTTGCGGTTGACCGGCCGGGCGATTTCGACGGCGGTGTGTTCGGCATCGGGTTTGGCATTGGCGGACTGGCTGACGGTGGTCCGGCTCGCAATCCGCTGCTGCATCTGCGCTACCAGGGCACGCATCTGCGCCACGGCTACATCATCAGCTCAAGAGGCATTGAGGTCGGCCTGACCTCGCTCAACACGGAGAGCTTCGCGTTCATCGCGCTCGACCGCGACGCCTCCGGGGAGGATTGGATGCAACCTTTCGGCAGCGTCACCCTGTCCGGCGATTATAGCCCCGACGGGTTTTATGCCGATCTGCCGATCCTGATGGATACCGGCATAGACAAGATGATTCTGTGGGTGAACGCCGACTTTGCGCCGCCCAACCTGGCGAGCAAATCCGCGTTCCCCGCCGGCATCTCGGTGAACATATCGGCGCCGCCGGCGGATCTGGAGGATCAGCCGGCGCTGCAATATTCATTCGTCACCGGAGATACCACCCAAGCGATGGCGCCATCGCAGGTCGAGTGGCGAGTCGGTAACGGCATCAACACGGGGAGAAACGTTTTGGCAAGCGCTGACTATCTCTATGACGCGGCGGGGGGCCGCATCGGGTTCCGGATCCCTCCGGCTTAGTCCTTAGCCGAGGTGCAACTTGAGTGGCTGGTCAAACTGCGCACCGAGAAAGGGCTAGGATCTTGGCATCCTCCGTAAGCTCACCGAGGCCAATTTTGAGGACCATATCGGCGCAGGCCGGAAGCGCTAAGATAATCGTCTGGCGCTTCGATGGGCGGATGGCTTTTGTCCCGGAGGGACAGGCTGATAGTAGCCAGGCACGAAGTGCCTTGGTAGCGATGCAGAGAGACCCCGTCCCGGAGGGACGGTCGAAGTCATTGTCAGTCCCACAGATATTCGTCGTCGAAACTGAGCCCGGTATGAGCAAGCGACAGCGCGTCGAATGGGTCGAATGCTCAGGCCGCTTCAGAAACGCAAGCTATTCCTGTGGAAAAGTTCGGGTCCGATGATGTTCGACCTGATTTTGGATGGAATGAATGGTTTCTGGCAGTTGCGAGACGCTCACACTGAAAGCGCCATAACCCTGTTGCCAGCTAAAGTTGTCCAGTTGTCGAAAAGTCTGGTGAATCCAAGCCGATGATCCAGCCTTTATCAATTAAATAGCTTTGGCGATGGGAACTGTGGTTGGCAATGACCGCAGCAGATCAACGTGGTCTGCAACCCCGCCGATGCATCTGGGCGTGTACCGTGTACCGTTTTGTTTGGCAATTCCGCCCAAGAATGGCCAGAGCCGTTCCCTCAGCTCAGGGTTCAACATCGGGGCACGCTCTTTGGTGCTGAAGATACAATGAATATTGAGAGAGCAACAGGTGTTGGCCATGGCCGATTACATTTTGGCATTTCGAATACTAAAACATTGTTTTACTAAGTTTCCCCTACTCGCGTCTGATCTAAGCTGAGATCGGTTCAATCGTCCCGCTGGGACGGAGCTATTTTCCTCATGATTCCAGGCACTTCGTGCCTGGCTACTATCGTGCTGTCCCTTCGGGACAAAAGCCATTCGCCCATCGAGGCGCCTCACAATTATCTTAGCGCTTATGGGGTTTACCCTTGGGTTGATGACAGACAAGGAATTAGCCAACCACTCAGGCTGTTAATTCTTTATTAACTCGCTTTCAGTTACCTTGTTTTGGGCGGACGACCAGCTGTCCTGCAAACCCTCCGCCCCAGCGGCTGATTGTGGCACCGAAGGTGCGGAGCGCTAGGTTTTTTCAGAGGTTTAGGTTTCTCGAGAGGTTGAAATGCCTTTTGCCGAATTTGTCGAACGCCACACCCTTTCGACATCCTGTTTCAATAAATAGAAAGAGGCAGCAAAAAGAACCAGGTCCTTCATGAGGAAAGCGACGTTACCCTGCATGGCGGGAAAGCCACCCGCAGAGGGCGCCCATCCATCCGGCATAAATGGAATAATCGTGATGGTCATTATAAAGGTAACACATGAACCGAGGGCCCCGAGAACTCCTAATCTTTTATTCCAGAATCCTAAGAACAAGAGCGCGCCAAACAGCCATTCCGAAACCCCCAGAAACCAACTCGCCCCCCGGATACCGAAAACAGGGTACATCCAGGAAATGAGAGGGCCGTTGTTGAAAAAAGGAATCAACGCCTGCGCCTCGTAGTTAAACCATTTCTGGTACCCAAAAAAGAAGTAGATGATTATCATCGAGGCGCGTACCACGTGGTTATCAAGATCCTCTTTGAGAAGTCCGAGCTTAGTTAATATCCTTATCAGAAGATTCATTACTTCGGCAAAAATCGCCGTGGCGGCTTTGCCGGAGGTGTCTCCAGTAGGGAGAACGACTTTGTGAGTATCGGTATTTTTCATCGTAGATAAGAGTTATTTGTTTGATGTTGGTTAACTTTAGGGTGCATGTGAGGTCGAAGTGATTCCTGGTCATCGCCTGTGCGCATGAGATTTCGACTTACGGATTTCCATTCGGCCGAGCCGTCGAATGATCGGAAGGGAGCGCTGGGACAATTGACGTGTCCGCGGCCGGAATTAGACCGGAGTTTTCCGGCGTTTCAATAACGCCATAGGTGTCCTTAACCGGTCGCTTACTGAGGAATCGGCTGTAAGTCCAGAGAGACCTGGTGATGCTTCCTAAGCGTATCTCGGATATACCGTGAGCTGGATCCTCCTCGACCACCTGAACGATAGCTCCCGGAATGAGGTAGTAGCACTCGATATTTTCCACCACGTGAAGTTCTATGGCATCGTTATGGTGAGCAGCAATTCGCTTGGCATCTTGCTCGGTGATGCAGGCGTAGGGCCCGTCGATGGTGACCCATCGGTACCCTTGCGCTGCTAAGGCGCCGTAGTTGTCGCCGCCGAGAACCGTGCCTGTCAGCCCCAGGCTGACAGCAGTCATAAAGGAAAACAGCAATTTCATAAGCCCCTCTCAATGCTCGCTCCGATTACCGAGCGGTCCATCCTCCGTCGACCAGCAGGGTGGTGCCGGTGGTAAATTTCGCTGCGTCGGAAGCAAGGTAAAGGACAGCAGCCGCGACCTCTTCGCTGGTGCCGAACCGATCGACCGGATGCAGCGACAATAGCCAGTTCCGCGCATCGCCTGCTTTGCCCACCATCCGGTCGACCATGTCGGTGGCAATCGTCCCGGGGGCGACCGAATTGACGCGAATGCCTTGCTTGGCGAACTCGAGCGCGACGGCCTTGGTCAAGCCTTCCACGGCATGCTTGGTCGCCACGTAAAGGCTCGCCTGCGGCAGTCCGATATGGCCGGCGACACTGGAGGTATTGACAATGGCGCCGCCCCCGTTCTTGAGCATCGCGGCGATCTCATGCTTCATCGAATTTAGAACGCCCCACACGTTGATGTCGAAGGTCCGGCGATAGTCTTCTTCGGTGACGGCAGGGAGTGGCCCCGTGATTTCGACGCCGGCATTGTTGAAAGCCACATCGAGTCGGCCATACGTGGACAGGACAAAGTCGATCGCCTTCACGACCTCGGCATCCTTGGCGACGTCTGCCCGAACAAAGGCGGCAGTGCCGCCGTTCTTGATGATCGCCGCGGCAACATCCGCGCCTTCCTTTTCACGACGGCCGGTGAGGGCGACTTTGGCGCCGGCTTCAGCAAAGGCCAGTGCCGTGGCTTTGCCGATACCGGAAGTGCCCCCGGTAACGAGCACTATTTTGTTAGTATAGGAGTTTTGCATAGTAGATAGGGGTTAGTTGATTGATTGCTGGTTAGCTTTCGTGTTGAATGTCTTGTTGATTCGCCAGGGCGGAACGCACAGCTTGGAACAGAGATTCCTGGCTGAACGGTTTGCCCAGAAGTCCCACCGCACCAGCTTGAGACGCTTGGACTTGCACTTCGCCACTGTCATATGCCGTGATGAAAATGATCGGCATTGGGTGATTCCCAGCGGCCAGCCGGCGCTGTAGTTCGAATCCCCCCATGGAGGGCATGCATACATCGAGGATCAGACAGTTAGTTTTGAGCAATTGGCGCGACTTTAGGAATTCCTCCGCTGAACGGAACCCTTTCGCCTTGTACCCTACCGACTGGATGAGACTAACCATTGCTTCGACCACCGACCGATCGTCGTCAACGACGGAGATCAGTGGAACTTTGCTGTGCTGACGTTTCTTGCTCAAGCTCGCTGTTCTCGAACTCTCTTTTGGAAAACAGTTAGCACTGCAGTCGAGATGGGTTCAATAATACCTTGGTATGGGATGACCCCGCACTATTCTGTGGTCCAAGGGGCCAATTGGCCCAGGAGTCTTAGGCAGGGCGGAATGGAGAATTACGAGTGAGGAACGCAAGGATTTCCAAATAATTGGGCAGTGAGGATCGTGCCCAACCGGTTTGTTGCGTTCGGTGAACGCTCTCTATACGGGGTCGAAAGCCGCATTCCATGTCCTCGCCCCTTCATGGCTAACTAGGCTCGTTATTTTAGCTAACCCAGGGTAAACCCTCATAAGCGCTAAGATAATTGTTGGCGCTTCGATGGGCGAATGGCTTTTGTCCCGGAGGGACAGGCTGATAGTAGCCAGGCACGAAGTGCCTGGGTAGCGATGGAGAGAGGCCGCGTCCCGGAGGGACGGTCGAAGTCATTGTCAGTCCCACAGATATTTGTCGTCGCAACTGAGCCCCGGCATGTAGCAAACGACAGCGCGTCTAATGCTCATGCCGCTTCAGAAATGCCAGGTCTTCCTGTTGAAAAGTTCGGGTCTGGCAACTGCGAGACGCTCACACTGAAAGCGCCATCACCCTGTTGCCAGCTAAAGTTGTGCAGTTGTCGAAGAGTCTGGAGAATCCAGGCCGATGATCCATTACTTGCGTCTGATCTAACTAAGCTGAGATCGGTTCAATCGTCCCGCTGGGACGCGGCTATTTTCCTCACTGATTCCAGGCACTTCGTGCCTGGCTACTGTCGTGCAGTCCCCTCCGGGACAAAAGCTATTCGCCCATCGAGGCGCCTCACAATTATCTTAGCGCTTATGCGGGTAAACCCAGGGCTCTGCTTTTTTGGCCCGTTGGGCCATAGGAAGCCCCCAAAGTTTCCCATTTGCCACTTTCTCCAAATTTTCAAACTCCAGGCCCAGGAATGAAACCGGTTTCAACCCCGGGAACCGGCTCTGCCGCATCTCGCCCTGAAGGGCGCCCAGCTCAACGCATGAATCATCTTCAACCACAAACACGATCGGATCCCTTGCTTTCATGCGCAGTCTTCATCTGAAGTTGGCAAAACAAATTGGAATGTCGCGCCAACGCCGTCGTTTGGCTGGGCCGTTAGCTGCCCTCCATGCGCCTCGATGATCGAACGACAGATCCACAAGCCCATTCCCATGCCTGCCGGCTTTGTCGTATAGAATGCTTCAAAAACTCCTGCCATTCCGTCGGCGGTAAGGCCAACCCCTGAGTCGCGCACGGCAACGAGAACGGCGGATCGCCCAGCAAAATCGTGCAGGCGGGATTGGATTTGTAATACTCTGGGGCGATCGGTGATTGCTGTCATCGATTCAATGGCGTTCATGGCCAGATTCAGGAGGACCTGCTGCAATTGGACAAAATCGGCCATCACGGACGGAAGGTTGGAATCCGATTCTGCCGTCACCTCAACTGCGCGCTTGCGCGTTTCACTCCCGACGAGGGCCAGCACTTCCTGGATTACTTCATTGATATTGGTCGGAGACTTCGTGAGCGGCGCCTTCTTAAGCAGAGCGCGAACGCGTTTCAAAACATCGCTTGCCCGATTGCCGTCGCGCACAATGCGTTCGACGGCGTCGCGCGCTTTGCGGAGATTCGGGGGGCTGGTTGATAGCCAATTCAGGCAGGCATTGCCGCCCGTAACCACAGCGCCGAGTGGTTGATTGACTTCGTGGGCAATCGAAGCAGATAATTGCTCCACGATCGTCATCCTGCTCACACGCGCAAGTTCAGCCTGCGCTTGGTGCAAAGCATCTTCGGCCAGCTTTTGTTTGCTCAAATCAAGCACGAACGCTACACCCTCGTTCCCACCTGCGAAAGTTGCGCAGCCAAGCAGCACCGGCAGGCGGCTGCCGTCCTTCCGGAGGTACTCTTTTTCAAAGGGTTGAATGGTACCGGTCGCCTCTAGCTCCGCCTGAGCCTGTCCATCACGGTCACGCCATTCCGCCGGTGTCAGGTCCGTCCAGCCCACGCGACCCGAGAGGAAATCTTCACGGCTGTACTGCACCATGTGGATAAACGCCTCATTCGCCTCGACGATCCCACCTTGGAGATTCCAGATGAAGATTCCTATGATGTTGGCATCGACCAGGCGCCGGATCTTCGCTTCGCGCTCTGTGAGATCCCGGTAAAGGCGGCTATTCTCCAGGGAGATCGCGGCCTGCGAAGCAAGCAGTTTCAGCACCGCGATCCGCGTGGGTGTGAAGACGTGGGAGGTCAGGTTATTTTCGAGGTAAAGCAGACCGATAAGTTTGGCTTGGTTAATCAACGGCAAGCAGAGCATTGAGCGGGCGTGCTGCTGACGGATGTAGGGATCTGCGGAAAACGGGTGCTGCACTAAGGCATCGTCGAGAATCACGCTTTCTCGGGTGCGTACAACATAGTGGATGACCGACTCAGGCACCGCAGCCTCAGCCACGGATGCCTCTCTCAAACGCACGATAGTTGTCTCGCCCCTGGTGGTGGCTTCTGCCTTTATCCTCTGCTCCAAACCTTGGGGAAAAATCAATAGACCTCGTTCAGCACCCGCGTGCTCGATCGCCGTACGCATGAGCGTGTCGATCAGTTTCTCCAAGACAATCTCGCCCGATACTGCTTGCGAGACTTTGATAACGGTAGCCAGGTCCAGGTGTTCGACTGGGGCCCCAATCGTGGTCGTCGGACCCGGCACTGGCTCTTCCTCCCTCAGCTGCGGATATAACTGGTCGAGTTGCCGCACCTTACCAGCGGCTTGCCAACGGAGGTAGCAGTACCGGGCCTCGCGCAAATACACATACGCGATCTTCTCGAAACCACGTGCCATATAGAAGTTTGCGGCGAGTTCGTTGGCGAGCGCCTCATTGTGGACAAAGCCGTTTGTGCGTGCCAGACGAATGGCCTCTTCATAGAGGCGCATAGCCACGAAATCCCGGCCTTCCAGGCGAGCGATCTCCCCGGCCACCAGCGCCGCGCGGTTGCCGAAGTTCTCCGGACAATTCGCCGCCCATACTTCGAGTTGTCTGTGGTGCCCAGTCAGAGCCTCGAAATGCTGCCGGTACCGGTCGGGAAATGCAGAATCGCAGGACGCCGCGCGGGAAAGCGCACCAAATAAGTGATACTCCGCCATTTCAAAATTGGATGGTGCTGTCCAAAGCAGCCGTTGCGCCCTCAATGAGGCATCGATGGCTGACTCATAGTCCCCGGCAATGAAACGCGCTTGCAGCTTTCGGATCCAGTAAAAGCACTCGGGTTGCGCCGCCGGGTCATTCGCCAAATGGCGCTCAAACCGAAGCTCATCAAATTGTCCATCCTCGAAGGAGCCTAATTTCAGCGTCATGCCACAAAGGGTCCGGATTAGCCCAAGCTGCGTAGTGACGAGGTCAATGGCGAGGCCAAATCCAGCCTTCCGCGCAAACTCGAGGCCATTCTCGGCTTCACGTTGCACCTCCACGAGCGGATCTCCCGCCGCCAAAAGGTTAGTGTTCAGGTTGATGCAGCTGTACGTCGCGAAAGTGAGGTCGCCGATCTTGTTCGCGGCCTCAAAGGTCCGATGTATTAGCTCGCGGCCGGCCCGGACATGTTTCGTCCACGGCATCACGTGACTTCCGAAGACCATATAGGTCCGGGCCTGGAAGCGCTTCAAGCCGCGTTTTTCGACCAATTCATAGCCAAGCCGACCGAACCGAAATCCGTCCTTGTAGTTGCCGAAGTGCGGTCCGCCTATCTGACCAAGCCATACGTAGGCAACACATGAAGCGTCGCTGTTGCCCCGCTCGAGACTGAGATTAACCGCCCCGCAGATGGCCAGGGAAAGAAGGTTCGCATCCGTAAACAATGCTGGCGGCAAAACCTTGGTCAGAACATCCAGAGTCGCAAGGGATACCGGGTCGCTCATCAAGGGCAGCTCAAGGAGATCCTCGATCGCGCGGCTCCCAAGCTGTGACCAGATCCGATCGTATTCGCGTCGCCCTTCCTCCTTTGTCGGATGGGGCGACCATTCGACGCCCAGATGCTGCAGGTAGTCGAGACAGACGGCAACCGCGCGATGGCTCTGATCGAGGATCGTGTACACATCCACGCGCAAGCAAGTCACGGTCGCTAGTTCGACCGTGTTAGCAACTCGGGATGAAAGCATGGTCAAGCGCTCCGTCGCAGCCGCCGACTGGCCAGTCAAGAACTCGCATTCGGCCCGGTGCAATTCCAGGGCGAAGGTGAGCTCATGCCGGCGTTCCCAACAGTCGTCCGTCAGCAGTGCTGCGCCAGCCACGAGATACTTGAGCGCTGAAGCGTAGGCCGTGGAGGTCTTGGCACGCTTCCCCGCGATAAGGTTCAGCTCGGCCAGTTCCTCGCGTTCGTCTCGCGAGGTGATCAAAGCTCCACCGCGATTGAGCTGGTTGACGATCTCGAAAATCGCCTCCTCACGCTTCTCTGCGGGGGTGTGCGTCACCAGCAACCGCCCTATTCGCAGATGGGCTTCGGCACGTAATTGTTCCGGAACCAATGAATAAGCTGCTTCCTGGACCCGGTCGTGGACAAACTTATAGGAGCCCTCTAGCCGCACAATGAACTCCAGACGCACAGCCTCCCGGAGATCCGAGTGGACCTCCTCCTCCGATGTCCCGTGAACAATGGAAAGAGTGGCGAACTCGACCCTGTTTCCCAAGCAGGCAGACTCTTGCAGCGCCTTCCTGGTTTCGACGGCTAGGCGCCTCAACTTTCCCACCAGGAGATCCGCCACATTGTCGGTGTAACCCTTAGTCTGAATCCCCTTGAGATCCCAGGACCATCTCCCGCTGGCATGGTCGAAAGTAAGTAGCGCCTCTTCGGCCAGCGCAGAAATAAACTGAACGGCGAAAAATGGATTGCCAGCAGTCTTTTCGTGAACCAGTTGCGCCAGGCTGGTAACGCGATCCGGTACGCAGTGAAGAGAATCCACAATTAACCATTTCAAGTCTTCGCGGGCCAGAGGCGCAAGGATGATTTCCTGCACGATCGCCCCGGCTTGGCGGATCGCGATAAGCTTGCGCACCAGCGGATGGGCGGAACTCACTTCATTGTCCCGGTAGGCGCCGATCAACATCAGGTGCCGCACATCCGGCCGGGTTAACAGATCCTCAAATAAATCGAAGGTGGCCGCATCGAGCCATTGCAAATCATCGAGGAACAGGGCTAGCGGGTGTTCCGGCCGTGCGAATACGCCGATAAATCGCCGGAATACCAGCCGGAAGCGGCCTTGCGCGTCCTGGGGCGAAAGATCAGGGACTGGTGGCTGTTCTCCTAGAATGATTCTCAATTCGGGCACTAGATCCACGATGAGTCGCCCGTTCGGACCTAACGCCTCCTGAAGGGCATCTCGCCAATCCTGCAGCTCGGCTTCGCTCTTACTAAAAAGCGGGCGGATAAGGTTCTGAAGGGCTTGCGCCAAAGTGGCATACGGGATCTCGCGCTTGTACTGGTCGAACTTTCCTGATGCAAAAAGACCTCGGGGCGGAACAAGCACCTTGTGGAGCTCATTGACGACGGAGGATTTGCCGACCCCAGAATATCCGGAGACGAGCACCAACTCCGGCGTACCGCTAGCCACGACGCGCTCGAAGGAGGCCAGCAAAGCATCGATCTCGTGCGCCCGCCCGTACAATTTCTCGGGGATCAAGAGCCGGTCTGGCGTGTCCCGTTCACCAAGCGGGAATTCGTCGATGCGGCGCTGGGTTTCCCATTGGGTAAGGCAGCGCCGAAGATCACTTTCGGCGCCGGCCGCTGTCTGGTAGCGTTCCTCAGCAGTCTTGGCCAGCAGCTTCATGATGATCGCAGAGACGACGGCCGGGACATTCTTCGACCGCTCTTTCGGCGGTATCGGTTGCCTTGCAATGTGGCAGTGAACCCATTCCATGGGATCGGAAGCCGTGAAGGGAAGGCTGCCGGTCAGCATTTCGTACAGCGTGACACCCAGGGCGTAGAGGTCGCTCCGGGAATCGATGGAACGATTCATTCGCCCGGTTTGCTCGGGCGCCATATACGGGAGTGTTCCGGCGACGAACTCTGGAGGCTCGGGAGACTGGCGCTCGCGTGGATGCCGCGAAGCGATACCAAAGCCCGTCAGCCAGCACTGGTCGGCGACGGAGCTTACCAGAACATTGGCCGGCTTAATATCCTTGTGGATGAGACCGCGCTGATGCAAGTGTCCAATCGCGGTCGAAAGACGGATGGCCAGACGCAGCGCAAACGCGACGTCCAATGGCTGGCCGAGCAATTGATCGAGAGGCGCGCCGCCGGGGTCCTCTAACACGAGAACAGTCCGATCCCATTGGCTGGCAATTGCCATCGGTCGGGCAGCCCAGGCGGGATCCAGCTCTTCTTTAAGAGTATATTCGTGCTCGAGCCGTTTCAGGCTTTCCGGTGTGGAACGCTGGGCCGCAGGCGAAAGCACAAGAACCCGGGATGTTTCGTCCTTACTCCGCCCACGATAGAGGATCAGCGCTTCATCGTTCCGCAGCATCTCGAAGACATATCGCGATAGGTCAATCACAGGGCTCCAGCCACCGACAATCTACACAATCCCCTTCATCATCAGCCAGTAAAAGGACCACAGGCCGATGGATGTAGCCTAAGGTGCCGGCCAGAAAGCGTCCCGGTATGCCTCCTACTTATGAGACGATGCACTAGTTATGCCGACCTTTTCCGCCATTCGGATCAGCTGGACAATGGATTGAGCTTTCATTTTGCGCATGACCTGTCCGCGATGCATCTTGACCGTGACTTCACTGCTCCCCAGTTCACCTGCGATTTGCTTGTTAAGCAAACCCGACACCACTAACCTCATCACTTCCCCCTCCCGCTTTGTCAGGGACTCGTAACGGCGACGCACTTCAGCCACCATGGTCCGTTCCTGGCGTGCCGCCCGGTCGATTTCCAGAGCGTGTTGAATCGCGTCGAGTAGATCCTGATCACGAAATGGCTTGGCTAGGAAGTCCACCGCTCCCTCCTTAATGGCTCGGACTGACATGGGAATATCCCCATGGCCGCTAATGAAGATGATCGGTATAGGAGCTTCTGTACGAACTAATTCGCGCTGCAAATCGAGTCCGCTGAGACCGGGTAAGCGTACATCGAGGACCAGACAGGTCGGAACATCAGGTCTCTTGCGCTCTAAAAACTCCCGGGCTGACTTAAGTGGCTCAACCAGGAGCCCGACGGAACTAATCAAATCGGTCAGGGCTTCGCGCATGGATGAATCATCTTCAACCACAAACACGATAGGATCGGTTGTTTTCATGCGCTGTCTTCAGCTGAAGTTGGCAACACAAATTGGAACGTCGCGCCAAACCTGTCGTTTGGCTGGGCTGTTAACTGCCCTCCATGCGCCTCAATGATCGAACGACAGATCCACAAGCCCATTCCCATCCCTTCTGGTTTTGTCGAGTAAAATGCTTCAAAAACTCCTGCCATTCGGTCGGCGTTTAGGCCAACCCCTGAGTCGCGCACGGCAACGAGAACGGCGGATCGCCCAGCAAGATCGTGCAACCCGGATTGGATTTGTAATAGTCTGGGGCGATCGGTGATGGTGCTCATCGATTCAATTGCGTTCATGATCAGATTCAGGAGTACCTGCTGCAATTGCACAAAATCGGCCATGACGGACGGAAGGCTAAAATCCAATTCCGCCGACGCCTCCACAGCGCGCTTACGCAATTCGCCGCCAACGAGCACCAGCACTTCTTGGACTACTTCATTGACGTTGAGAGAAGACTTGATGAGAGGCGCCTTTTTCAGCAAGGCGCGAACGCGCTTCAAAACATCGCTTGCCCGATTGCCATCGCGCACAATGCGTCCGACGGCCTCGCGCGCTTTGCGCAGATTCGGAGGGTTGATGGATAGCCAATTCAGACAGGCATTGCCACTCGTAACAACTGCGCCGAGCGGTTGATTGACTTCGTGGGCAATGGAAGCGGCCAATTGCTCCATGGTCGTCATCCTGCTCACACGCGCGAGGTCCGCCTGGGCTTTCTGCAATGCTTCTTCAGCCCGCTTTTGTTCGCTCAAATCTAGCACGTACGCGACCCCCTCGTTTCCACTTCCTTCGAAGACCGCCGCCCCGACCAGGACGGGGACCCGGCTGTCGTCTTTCCGAAAGAACTCCTTCTCGTACGGCTGAACACTCCCGGTCATCTTCGCCTCGGCCACGGCTCGGTTGTCGCGGTTGCGCCATTCGGCGGGCGTCAAGTCCGCCCAGCCCACGCGACCCGAGACGAGATCTTCACGGCTGTATTGCACCATGTGGATAAACGCCTCATTCGCCTCGATAATCCCACCTTGCAGATTCCAGATGAAGATTCCGATGATGTTGGCATCGACCAGGCGCCGGATCTTCGCTTCGCGCTCTGTGAGATCCCGGTAAAGGCGGGTATTCTCCAGGGAGATCGCGGCCAGTGACGCCAGCAGTTTCAGCACCGCGATCCGCGTGGGAGTGAAGACGTGGGTGGCCAGGCTATTTTCGAGGTAGAGCAGACCGATAAGTTTGGCTTGGTTAATCAACGGCAAGCAGAGAATGGAGCGGGCGTGCTGCCGACGGATGTAGGGATCTGCGGAAAACGGATGCTGCGCAAAAGCATCGTCGAGAATAACACTTTCCCGGGTGCGCACGACATAGTGGATGACCGACTCTGGCACCGCAGCCTCAGCCATGGATGCTTCTCCCAAACGCACGACAATTGCGTCCCCGCTCGTGGCGACTTCGGCCTCTATCCGCTGCTCCAAACCTTTAAGAAGAATCAACAGACCTCGCTCAGCCCCAGCGTGCTCAATCGCCGTTCGCATGAGTGTGTCGATCAGTTTCTCCAAAACGATCTCGCCCGACACTGCTTGCGAGACTTTGATCACGGTAGCCAGGTCCAGGTGTTCGACAGATGCCCCAATCGTGCTCGTCGGACCGGGCGCTGGCTCTTCTTTCCTGAGCTGCGGATATAACTGGTCGAGTTGCCGCACCTTGCCAGCCGCTTGCCAACGGACGTAGCAGTAACGGGCCTCGCGCAAGTACGCGTCCGCGATCTTCTCGAAACCACGTTCCGCGTAGAACCGCGCTGCCAGCTCGTTGGCGAGCGCCTCATTGTGGACAAAACCGTTGATTTGTGAGGAGCGGATGGCTTCTTCGTAAAGATGTTGGGCTTCGAGCTCGCGGTTTTCGAGCCGCGCTATCTCGGCGCCTACCAAGGCGGCCCGGTTCACGAAATTCTCTGGGCAATTCTCCGCCCAGGTTTCCAGTTGGCGATGATGCGTGGCCAGAGCCTCTAAGTGCTGCCGCTGCCGGCCAGGAAACGCTGAATCGCACGATGCCGCGAGGGAAAGGGCAGCATAGAAGTGATACTCCGCCGTTTCAAACATCGCTGGAGACGTCCAAAGTAGCCGTCGTGCCCTCGCCGCAGCAACGAGGGCCGATGGATAGTCCCCCGCAAAGAAGCGTGCTTGCAGCTTTCGGATCCAGTACCAACACTCTGGCTGCGTCGCTGCTGGTTCAGCCGCAAATTGGCGCTCGAGCCGAATCTCGCTGAGCTGCCCGTCGTCGAAACAGCCAAATTTGCGAGTCAAACCTCGGAGAGTCCGGATAAGCCCCAGCTGGCTGCTAATGATGTTGATGCCGAAACCGTAGCGCGCCCTCTCAACAAACTCGAGACCATTCTCAGCTTGACCTTGTGCCTCGACCAGTGGATCACCGGCCGCCAGAAAGTTTGTGTTCAGGTTATCAAAGCTGTACGACGCGATGGTTATATCGCCGACCTTGGTTGCCGCTTCGAACGCCCGGCACATCAGCTCACGGCAAGCACGGACGTGCTTTGTCCATGGGACGACAAATTGTGCAAACCAGAGATAGGTCGCAGCCTGGAACCGCTCCAAGCCACGTTTTCCGACCAGTTCGTAGCCGAGCTGGCCGAATCGAAATCCAGCCTTGTAGTCAACGAAGTGCGGTCCGGCTACTTTGCCGAGCCATACGTAAGCGACGCATGAGCCGTCGCCGTTGCCCCGTTCCAAGCTGAGATTAACCGCGCGGCACACGGTCAGGCAAAGAAGGTTCGCATCTGAGAACAACGCCGGCGGATAGACCTTGGTCAGAACATCCAGAGTCCCGAGAGACGTCGGATCACTCATCAAGGGCAGGTCAATGAGTTCTTCGATCGACCGGTTTCCGATCTGTGACCAGACCCTCTCGTATTCGCGACGCCCTTGCTCTTCTGTCGGATGGGGCGACCATTCGACGCCCAAATGTCGGAGGTAGTCGAGACAAACGGCAACCGCGCGGTCGGTCCGATCCAGGGTCGTGTACAGATCCACGCGCAAGCAGGTGACAGTCGCTAGTTCGACCGTGTTCGCGGCACGAGATGAAAGCAAACTCAATCGTTGCTCCGCACTCCCCGACTGACCAGTCAGGAATTCGCATTCCGCCCGGTGCAGCTCCAGCGGGAAAATGAGTTCATATTGGCGCTCCCAACAGTCATCCTCCAAGAGTGCGGCACCCGCGGCGAGGTACTTGAGCGCCGAGACGAAGGCGGTAGAGGCCTTGGCACGCTTACCTGCGATAAGGTTGAGGTTGGCCACCTGCTCGCGTTCACTTCGTGAGGTGATCAAGGCTGCGCCGCGATTGAATTGGTTGACGATCTCGAAAATCGCCTCCTCACGCTGCACTGCGGGGGTGTGCGCCGCCAGCAGCCGCCCCATTTGCAGATGGACCTCGGCTCGCAATTCTTCCGGAACCAGTGAATAGGCTGCTTCCTGCACACGGTCGTGGGCAAACCGATAGGAATCCGCCAACCGTACGATAAACTCCAAACGCACAGCCTCCCACAGGTCCGAGTGGACCTGGTCCTCCGATGCGCCGTGAACGATGGTAAGCGTGGCGATCCCGGCACTGTTTCCCAGACAGGCAAAGTCTTGCAGCGCCTTCTGGGTTTTGATGGGCAGACGATTCAACTTTCCAACCATCAGGTCCACCACATTGTCGGTGTAACCCTTGGCCCGAACGCGACTCAGGTCCCAGGACCATCTCCCATCGCCATGATCGAAGGTGAGTAATGCTTCTTCGCCAAGCGCAGAAATAAACTGAACAGCGAAAAATGGATTGCCCGCCGTCTTTTCGTGAACCAGTTGTGCCAGTGGGGCGACGTGTTGCGGTTCGCAGTGAAGAGAATCCGCAATTAAACGTTCAAAATCTTTGCGGACCAGCGGCGCAAGAATGATCTCGCGCACGATCGCTCCAGCTTGACGGATCGCTTCGAGCTTGCGCTTCAGCGGATGGGCGGAATTCACTTCGTTGTCCCGGTAGGCGCCGATCAACATCAAGTGCCGCACATCCGGCCGGGTCAACAGGTCCTCGAGCAAATCGAGGGTCGCCCCGTCGAGCCATTGCAAATCGTCGAGGAACAGGGCAAGCGGATGTTCCGGCCGTGCGAATACGCCTATAAATCGCCGGAACACTAGCTGGAAGCGGCCATGCGCGTCCTGTGGCGGAAGCTCAGGGACTGCTGGCTGGTCTCCTATGATGAGCTTCAATTCGGGAACCAGGTCCACCATGAGCCGTCCGTTCGGAGCTAAGGCTTCTAGAAGGGCATCACGCCAGTTGCGCAGTTCGGCTTCGCTTTTACTCAGAAGCGGACGGATAAGGCTCTGAAGGGCTTGGGCCAAAGTGGCATAAGGGATCTCACGCTTGTACTGATCGAACTTGCCCGATGCAAAAAGGCCGCGGGGCGGAACCAGCACCTGATGGAGCTCATTGACGACGGAGGACTTGCCGATCCCGGAATATCCGGAAACGAGCACCAACTCCGGCTTACCGCTAAGCACGACGCGCTCGAAGGAGGCCAGCAAAATATCGATCTGGTGCGCTCGCCCATACAATTTCTCAGGAATCAACAGCCGGTCCGGCGTGTCGTGGTCGCCAAGTGGGAATTCGTCGATGCGGCGCCGATTTTCCCATTCAGCAAGGCAGCGCCGAAGATCATTCCCTGCACCCGCCGCGGTCTGGTAGCGATCCTCAGCGGTCTTGGCGAGCAGCTTCATGACGATGGCAGAGACAGGGACCGGGACATTCTTCGACCGCTCTTTGGGCGGGATCGGTAGCCTGGCAATGTGGCAGTGAACCCATTCCATGGGATCGGAAGCCGCGAAGGGAAGACTGCCAATCAGCACCTCGTAAAGCGTTACGCCGAGCGAATAGAGATCGCTCCGGGAATCGATGGAACGATTCATGCGTCCGGTCTGCTCGGGAGCCATATACGCGAGTGTTCCGGCGACGAACTCGGGAGGTTCGGGAGACTGGCGCTCGCGTGGAAGCCGCGAAGCGATACCAAAGCCCATCAGGAAGCACTGGCCGGTGACGGCGTTCACCAGAACGTTGGCCGGCTTGATATCCTTGTGAATCACGCCGCGCTGATGCAGGTGACCAATCGCGTTCGAAAGGCTAATGGATAAACGCAACGAAAAAGCTACGTCCAATGGCTGACCGAGCAATTGATCGAGAGGCACACCACCTGGATCCGCCGAAACAAGTACCGTACGGTCCCAGTGGCGAGCAAATGTAATCGGTCGGGCAGCCCAGGTCGCGTCCAGCTCTTCTCGAAGAGAATATTCGTGATCCAGCCGTTTCAGAGTTTCCGGCGTGGGATAACCCACCGCTGGCGAAAGCACAAGAACCCCAAATGCATCGCCCTTACTCCGCCCGCGATAAAGAGTAAACTCCTCATCCTTTCGCAGCACCTCGAAGACATATCGCGATAGGTCAATCACACACGGCTCCCAGCCCCGCAATTTACACAATTCTTTTCGCGATCAGCCAGTAAAAGGCTGAGTGAGGCTCTCGAGTGACCCGGCGGTGGCACCCGCATCATTTTCGCTCCAGTTCGAAAGCATCTGCGCGATTGTCTTTTTTTTGTTTCTTGACGCCGGCAACCCCTCTTCTTACGGTCTCAAGTCGCGGAAAAACACAATGGGGTAAGCCATCGCCTGGGGGCTTCGCCCTGCAAGGTCGGTGATGTCGTGGCTTTGCGCTGAGATTGTTTGGCAACCCTGACAGGGGGACCACGAACGCGGTGATGCTATGAGCGCCGAAGCCGATTCGGAAATGCGTGGAAGTTCCAGCGGGCGAGACCTAGCCGATGCGTCGGGACAGGACTCCAGACCACAGGAATTGGCTTCAGTTGCAAATTCCAGGTACTGGAAACATCGAGGACAACTCAGTCAGTTCGTTGTTCGCTACGGAATCTCTCTTGTTTTTGTCGTCCTTGTTGCCTCGTTGACAGTTCTATCTCCGACGTTCCGCCGACCCGAGAACCTGTGGAATATTCTCCAACAGAACTCGATTATCGGCGTCGTTTCGTGTGGCATGCTTCTCATGATGATCGTCGGCGGGTTCGATTTGTCAGTAGGCTCGGTCGGCGCTGCGTCATCCATTGTCGCCGCACTCCTGTTCGTCGGCGGTTGGATTTCACTTGGTGTAGTGGCCGCGCTGGCGACCGGCTTGGTTGTTGGAGTCGTGAACGGCTTACTAATTACCAAGGCCAGGATAAATCCATTTGTAGCAACACTCGGGACACAGGTTCTGGTGCAAGGCGTGCTTTTTATTGCGACCAATGCCGCACCCATCTACGGGTTGCCAAGTTCGATCACGGTGCTCGGGCTGGGACACCTTGGGCCCGTGCCAGTGCCGACGATCATCTTCACCGCGGTCGCTCTAATCACCTGGGCCATCTTGCGATTCACGAAGTTCGGCCACTACATCTACGCCGTTGGAGGCAATAAAGAGGCAAGCCGTCTCGCAGGCGTGCCAGTCGATCGAGTAGTGATCGGTGCGTTCGCCATGGGTGGATTTTGCGCCGCCGTCGGCGGACTTATTTTGGTAGGGCAGACAGGAATTGGATCACCGGCCGCAGCCACCACGTGGCCGTTGTCGGCTATCGCGGCCGTCGTTGTTGGAGGCACGCCGCTCAGTGGGGGTCTTGGGACGGTACAAGGCGCGGTGGTGGGCACTTTGCTCTTGGGCGTCGTAGCGAACGGATTGAATCTGTTCGGCGTCTCGCCTTACTGGCAGCCTGCGGTCACCGGCTTGGTTATTCTGACTGCGGTGGGGATCGAGAGTTATCATCGATCGCGGGCGGACGGAGACTAGAAATGTACACTCTAATTAATAATCAATTTAACAAGATAGCTATAACTGTTGGAATTCTGTTGCTGGTTCCTGGCCTGGGGGGGATTGCTCCTGCAGCAAGTCCGCAGACCTTCCACGTTGGCTCGATGGTGTGGGATGCTAGCATCCCGTTTTACGCCAACTTCATCAAAGGTCAGAAAGAAGCGGCGGCCAAGTACGGCATTGACCTCGATTTTCAGAACGGCGATAGCAAACTTGAAACTCAAGTTTCCGTTGTCCAGCAGTTTATCTCTGAGAAAAAGAACCTCATCATTGTCACTCCAGGGGATGCCGAAGGGATTGTTCCCGTGATCAAGCAAGCTGAACAAGCCGGCGTGCCTGTCATCGCTGCTAACAACAATGTTGGGCGCGGAGGAAATATCGTGACCTTCGTCGGGTCGAGTAACTACGATTTTGGCAAGCTCCAAGGCAAATTGCTAGTCGATGCTATCGGCACCTCGGGCCAGGTTGCCTACGTTCTCGGGGCACTGGGGACGGACCCGCAAGTCAACCGTGAGAAAGGCATGACCGATTTCTTGCAGTCATATCCTGGCATCCGCATTATTGCGAAACAGACCGCGAACTGGAACGCCTCTCAAGCGCTTGCGGTGATCGAGGATTGGTTAAACAAGTATCCCAGCGGCACCATCAACGCGATTGTCGATCAAGGCCCAGAGGGCGTCGCAGGTGCCCTAAACGCCGCCCAGACCGGCCGGTCAGATGTCAAGTTCGTTCTGGGAAACTATCCAGAGACGATCAAGAAAGCAATCGAGGACGGCATCGTTTATGGCACGATTATTGAGGACCCCTACCACCAGGGTTACACCAGTGTAGAGTATGCCTACTATTGGCTGACGGACCAGAAAGACAAAGTGGAGCGGCCCCAACATTATATGGCGAACCCAGTGATTACCAAAGCCAATGCCGCGTCGGTTCCGCCTGAAATGTAGGAGGGCGGAGTTCGAAAAAGCAGCTAGACCATAGGGATTCGAATGGAGATGCCCTTGCTGCAAATGTTAAGCATGACCAAGGAGTTTCGTGGTGGGCGCGTCCTTCAAGAGGTCAATTTCTCCCTCGCGAGGGGGGAAGTTTGCGCGCTAGTCGGCCAAAACGGGGCTGGCAAAAGTACGCTCATGAAGATCCTGGGAGGGGTCTATCGTGATTATGGTGGATCGATCCAGATCGACGGCCAGCGGGTAGCATTGCATGATCCGCGAACTGCCATCGCGGAGGGCGTGGCAATCATCTATCAAGACTTCACTCTGGTCCCCCATCTTTCAGTCGCTGAGAACATCGCGCTTGGACGTGAGCCGTCTGGGCGCTTTCCGGGTACGATTGACCATCGGCGGCTCCTCCGGTCGTCCCGACGTGAAGCCGCGGACCTTGGCATCGAACTGCCGATGTCCCGGACGGTGGCCAAACTGGGCGTTGCCGCCCAGCAGCTTACGGAAATCGTAAGGGCAGTCTCCCGCCATGCTAAAATTCTCGTCATGGACGAACCAACTGCGCGCCTTTCCGCTCAGGAGCGCGATCGTCTCTTTGGAATTATTAAAGATCTCGCTCGGACAAATGTTGGCGTGGTGTACATCTCGCATTTCCTTGAGGAGGTGTTTGAGATCAGTGATCGAGTCACCGTCCTACGCGACGGGCGCATTGTCGGTGAATCTCGCACCAAGGCACTCGACCTCGCCAGCCTCACTGAGTTGATGACCGGAACCCGCTATCGTGGTGCGCTGCGAAGGCGCGAGTCGTCCGTCCAGCCGGGTAGCCAAGCGCTTCAGCTAAAGCAATTCGGCGTCCGAGGACGCGTGGGTCCAATCGATCTCGAGGCAGCGTCTGGCGAAATCGTAGGGTTCGCTGGACTGGTCGGTGCCGGTCGGACGACCCTTGTCAGGGCAATTGCTGGAGCGGCGCATGGGGCAGTTGGTTCGCTCGCCACTCCTCGGTGGAAGGGGCGACTTCGAACTCCGGTGGATGCCGCCGCCGCAGGTATTCTACTGCTCACGGAAGATCGGAACCGAGGAGGAATCATCGGTGTCCGCTCCGTAACGGAGAACATCGCCCTAACGGCACTCAATCGGTCGCTCTCTTGGCGCGGACTTGTCCGTGCAACGCGGCGAATCAGACTAGTCAACAGGCTGGTCTCGCGACTCAACATAGTTCCAAAGAATACCGAAATTCAGGCCTCGAAGCTGAGCGGCGGAAATCAGCAGAAGGTTGTTCTTGCAAGAGCCATGGCCGCCGACGCCCATGTCCTTATCTTGGATCAGCCGACCGCTGGCGTCGACGTAGGAGCAAAGGTAGATTTGTACGAGCAGATCGACAAGCTTGCCAGGGAGGGAGTGACAATTCTGCTTGTCAGCGATGATCTCCAGGAGTTGCTGAATCTAAGTGACAGAATCGTGGTGATGCGCCGAGGCCGGACCGTCACGACGCGGCGGGCAACCGATTTTGATAGGACAAAGCTTTTACAGGCGATAACGGCTGGTGCATCTGCTCAACTTGGAACCGGCCAATGAACTACCGTATTTGATCCTTTAGCCCAGGGTTTCAACCCTGAGCCTTGTACACAATTCGAAGTTGGGCCACAGACCCCCTAAATTCTACCGGCGCCACCTCCTCGAAATGTTCAATCTGCAGAGCCCAAGGCTCTTTCCTCGCACTCGTTCCTAAAATCGTTCTCGAGCTCGTACTCGTCCGGATTCTTTGGAGGCTGGTCAAATCAAAATAAGCCGAGTGCTCAATTCGGCCGCAGACATGACGCTAAACGGATACCGAACCGGACGTATCCGGCAATCACTCCTTCAACAGGTCCCACAACCAACGATCCATGCGGTTCTCCGACTTGGCGCCCATTTCGTGAATCTGGAATAGGTGGGGAGCGTTGTTTTTCAGAAATCGCGCAGCAGTGATGAATTGGAACGATGGCGTTTCCCGACTGTCGGAAATGGAGGAATTTCGCAAAATGAATTCGAACGTAACCTCCAGACTTGGCGAATAAGATATCTCTGAAACGATTTGAGAATGACGCATTTGTTGCGGTGTAAATCGCACGCAGCCGATTCAATGGATTTCATTTTCCGAGACAATCTTGGAAAGACCAAACAACAACTCGTTTCGCAAGCACTGGAGGAGTGGACCTGCCGAAATCGCACCGCCGACCTATTTGATCTCTCCGCTACGGCACAAACGGCGCTAACCGTTCGTGGTGTCAAAAAGTTGGACAAATGAGCCGGGTTTTTCAGGTACAGACCACTGGTCGGTTTGAGGTCGAAGACTTCGCTAAACGAAATCATGCAACACCATCGATGCGAATTCTTGTCGGCCGATGAATTTTAGGCCCTCAGGCTGGCCGCAAGGGGAAGCTGCCTCGGGCTAATCGCTCTCAGGTGGGCGGGATCCACTGTCAACTCTCGCGTTTTGCCCTCGACTATCTCGTCGGAATTGCCGCGACCAGGAGTGACAATGAATTGGGTTAGATGAAATCGCCAATGATCGCAACCGCTTCGACGCGGATCGTTTCAGGTCGCAAATCTAAAGGAAGGAATTCACCGCGTGACGTGGCGCGCGCCCGATCCTTGTTTCCTTTGCTTCCTTCCGTTCAAGATTTCTTCGTTTCCTTCTGTGCAGATCGAATTCGGGCTATGTTTTTCCTCGACCTGTTTTCGCCTGAAGTTCCTCGATCTTTTTCGAAGCCCCTGCTTTGGTAAGAGTCCCGTCAAACTCCTCTCCAGCCTCCCGGCAAAGAGTCTGGAGATAGGAAATTTGCGGGCCAGTCATCGGTTCCTCACCGGTGACCCATTGCTCGGTCGGTTTTTCCGGATTCGGAATACCATCAGTGTTCATGCCTGTAAATTCGCGGCGCGGCCCCGGGAAGGTCGTACGCAAGATTTGCAGAGAGCTGCCGGGGCCGGCACCTTCAGCCGACCGCCAAGATCCCACGAAAGACCAAACCATCCTGGCACCTGCCGACGAACAATGGGAAACACGCTGTAACGTTTTCAAAAATTATGGGATCAACTACGCATTCAATCGATGTCAACGCTCCCCTCGGAGCTGTTTACAATCAATGGACACAATTCGAAGAATTTCCGCGCTTTATGGAAGGAGTGGTAGAAATTCGACAGCAAGGTCCCAGGACTCTTTTTTGGAGAGTCAACGTGGGCGGGAAGGACAAACAATGGGAAGCAGAAATCCTGGAACAGATTCCTGATACCCGGATTGTTTGGGAGAGCGTGGACGGAGCGCAGAATCGGGGAATGATCGCCTTTGAGCCGATGGATAACGAGCGAACCCGTATCACACTGACTATGGAATACGAACCAGAAGGCTTTCTCGAAAGAGCTGGAGATGCGTTAGGCATCCCTTCCAGCCAAGTGGAAGGAGACCTAAAACGGTTCCGGGATTTTATCGAGCAAAGAGAGACGGAAACCGGGAGCTGGCGGGGCCAGATCGAAAACGGGGAAAGCGTCCATTCCACCCCTGGTATCAATCGAGCCGAAGCTCCCCTGGATGTGAAGAATGGCCATCGGACGATTGAGATGGAAAGTCGAGGAGCTCTAGGCACGGAGACGAGAGAAGCTTCGCCCATCGCGGGTGAAAGAGGAACCGAGGAAAAAAGACCAGCAGGAGGAAATCTACCTCTCCAGATCGCTGGGTCAGAATCGGAATCCTCAGACGAAACGGCTGCGCTCGTCGACGACCCGACAAGGGAGGAAAACTCTCAATTTTATCGCGAGGCCGGAGCTTTGGCGCCTACCTATGAACAAATCGCAAAACGGGCCTACGAACTTTATGTGGAACGAGGCCGCGAAGAGGGTTATGCGCGGGAGGATTGGCTTGAAGCGGAAAAGCAGCTCTCGGAGGAAATGCGGGGATTATAGGTGAAGACTTACTTGGATAGAAGAGGTAATCATACGACCGGTTCACTTGCAGGAGTAGGTAAGGCGTCCCGCCTTACCCTCTTTCGTAAGCTAACCTTTCATGTGCCTTGTGGGCGAATTGCCTTACTTGATGGTTCCCAGGCTTGAAACCGGTTTGAAAATCCTCCTCCTCGTCGTCGTCCTTCGTCCTCGATTGGGGATCGAGGTGGTTTGCTAGGATGGAAGAAGGATGAATGGAGAAAGCAAGCGGTGGGAGTTTCGCTTCCCGAAAAACGGCCGAGGACGAAGGACAAAGGAGGACGAGGAAGATTGGGACATGACGCTAACCGTTCGTGGTGTCAAAAAAATGGACAAACGCCCCGAGTTTTTCAGGTACAGGCCACTGGTCGGTTTGAGGTCGAAGACTTCGCTATACACATACTGGCACGAAGTGCCTGGGTAGCGAGCAGAGAGACCCCGTCCGGAGGGACGGTCGAAGTCATTGTCAGTCCCACAGATATTTGTCGGCGAAACTGAGCCCCGGCATGAGCAAGCGACCGCGCGTCGAATGCTCATGCCGCTTCAGAAACGCCAGGTCTTCCTGTGGAAAAGTTCGGGTCTGGCAACTGCGAGACGCTCACACTGAAACCGCCATCACCCTGTTGCCAGCTAAAGTTGTGCAGTTGTCGAAAATTCTGGTGAATCCAGGCCGATGATCCAGCCTTTACTAATCTGCGAAAAGTTGCGGTTCGAAGCTGAGCTTGTTCCAACTCCCCGATCGGAGGCGACGTCCTGCGAAGTCGCCTGAGCTTTGGGTTACCGTGCTGGCGGCTGCCGGGAAGAGATTGACAAGTAAGAGTATTACCAATAAGAATAAAACTCAAGGTGAGAATTACGTCCAAAGGTCAAGTGACTATTCCGCAAGAGTTCAGAGAGCGTTTCGGGCTTTTGCCGAACACCGAAGTGGAGTTCGTGGCGACGCCTGACGGTAAGGAGTTGCGCCTGCTGAAATCCTCAAGACCATCAGGCCGTGGTCGGGCGCTCATCGAGCGCATGCGTGGACGAGGCACGGGCAAACGCTCGACCGACGAATTGCTGAAACTGATGAGAAGCGACGTCTAGAGAGGATGAAGGTTTTAGTCGACAGCAGCGTTCTTTTAGACGTCTTCACCCAGGACCCACTCTGGGCTCGGCGGTCAGAAGAAGAGCTGATTGTTCATGCGGAGCGTGATCTATTGGCCATCAATCCGATTATTTACGCCGAGGTGTCCGTACACTTCAGCACGCTGGAAGAACTTGATGAAGTCCTATCTCCCATGGATTTTGAGCGTTTGCCGTTGCCATACGAGGCTGGATTTCTGGCGGCAAAGTGCTTTCTTGCCTATCGTCGCCGAGGCGGCCAGAAGCACGCACCATTGCCCGATTTCTACATCGGCGCGCACGCGGCGACCGAGAAAATGGCTCTGTTGACGCGCGACGTCTCCCGCTATCGTACCTATTTCCCTTCCGTGCAGTTGATCATTCCCGGCCGAGAAGCTTCAGAAGTGCGCGCGGAGACACCGCAGGGGAATCTGGGTCGGGATTCGTTCGTTTCAGAATACACTCGGCGACTTTGACACTATACACGCTGAGTGAGGTCAGCACGACGAGAGCCGTGCCGCTTGCCAACGTCCAGAGGCGAGGCCTACAATGATGGCATGCGAATATTTCTTGCCGGCGCCTCCGGCGTGATTGGGCAGCGGCTGATTCCCCTGTTGGTTCAGGCCGGGCACGTAGTCGGCGGGCTGACGCGCTCGCCCAGCAAGACGGAGTCACTGGGCCGCCTCGGTGCCGAACCAATTCTCTCCGATGTCTTCGCCCGGGAGGCACTTATCCAGGCGGTTCGTGACTTTAAACCGGACATCGTGCTGAACGAGCTGACCGATCTACCGGATGATGTGGCACAGATCAGCGAATTCGCAGGTCTGAACGCTCGCATCCGGACCGAGGGAACCCAGAATCTGATCGAGGCCGCACGGCGGAGCGGGTCGCCGAAGATTCTGGCTCAAAGCGTCGCCTGGCAACTACCTGATGGGCCCGATGCCCGGGCTGTCGCAGAACTGGAGCGTTCTGTTCTCGCCGAGCGCGGCGTTGTGCTGCGCTATGGGCAGTTCTACGGGCCCGGCACCTATAACGAGCAGCAACCACCCAAGGAACCTCGGGTTCACATCGACCGAGCTGCCGAAAGAACGGTGGAGGCGCTAGGCGAGCCAACGGGCGTCCTCGTCATTATCGACTGAGCAACGCGACGGCGATCCGGCCGAACGTCCAGCTGGTACTTGGGCGTGCTGTATGCGAAGGCGAAGGCATCGCCCAAACCTCAGGTCTGACCAAAGACGCTTTTAGGCCTCAAGGCTTCACTGTCAGCCCTTCCGCGCTCGCCAGTGCGGTTTGATTTCCATTGAAACTCAGGAACTCCCTGGCACCCATCGAGAGCGCCGTCGCCACGTGCAAGATGTCCATGCTTCGATGTCCGCCCTCTGCCGTGTGTCTTGCTGATAGCCGTTCTGCCTCGGCATGAACGGCGGCAACTGGCAAAAACAACTGATTACTGTCCGCCACGAGGTTGCCAAACAAACTTCGCGGAAAATGGGTAATCGGCGCTTTATTCCAATGGAAGCCGCATTGCTTCATTGGCTTAGCCCTTATCGGAAAGAAGAAGGACTTCTTATTCCCATGGTTGATAGCGCAGTTAGACGACGAATGAAAAAGCTGCGCCTGGCCTCAAAAGTAAATCCGCCCAGCAATGCCCTTCGTCACTCGTATGCTTCATACTGGCTGGCGCGTTCAAGCAAAGAGGGCCTAGGCGAACTCTCCAAACGAATGGGCAATTCTGAGGTCGTCTGCAAACGGCATTACCTGGAAACGCTGACTCGAAAAGAGGGTGCGGCGTGGTTCAAAATTCGGCGTTCTAAGCGTAGCGCTGAACCTGTTTTGATGGATTCTGCAAAAGCAGCTTAGCTTCGTTTTCAGAGTTACTATTTGGCGGCTTGTTTGAAAGTTCTTCGAGCATGGTTAGCAGGCAATAAGGGAGGCAGAGGCACTGGTTGCAAGATCTGGAAAGTGTAGGTGGTGTGCCGAACTGCACCGGCTCTG
>Ga0210383_10000193_pt1 | contig 60772 bp, 61 predicted proteins | sample IncBWC14OmetaG_FD_160072 | JGI IMG/M metagenome (GOLD analysis project Ga0210383, IMG submission 160072) | Forest soil microbial communities from Barre Woods Harvard Forest LTER site, Petersham, Massachusetts, United States - Inc-BW-C-14-O ...
CAGTTGCTGGTTCGGGAAGGGCTTGGTGGAGCGATAGTAAGTAAACTCCACATCTGGGTGCGAGAGCAGCGCCCAGAGCACGAAAATCCCCATGCCGAGCATGACAATATTCCGTTCCGAGAGTCTGCCTAAGAGTGATCCCATTGTGCGTGCGATCACGCTGAGTGACGGATCGACCGTTCAATTATCAGGGTGAACAAGGTACGCCGAGGAGATAACCGTCGTAACCAGATAGCACAAGCTCGCGCCGGTTCGCCTGGCAAGTTGCCCTCGCGAGGCTCGCTCATGGAAGGGTGAACCTACGCGCTGGGACGGTTGACCGGTGCGACTGTCGGGATCGTCGCTTAAACGGCCACGGCCTGCGACCGCCGCAACGTGTCCTTGGGTACGCCGATCTCGGCAGCGATTGCACGCCAGCTCAACCCGTCATCTCTTAGCTTGCGGACCTTCGCAGCGTCCACCACCACGACAGGCCGACCAAACCTTACGCCGCGCCGCTTGGCCGCTTTTTGCCCGGCAACCACACGCTCGCGAATAATGCTGCGCTCCAGCTCGGCAACCGCACCTAGGACCGTGAAGACCATACGACCAGAAGGAGTGCTCGTGTCGATGGCCTCGGTGACTGAAACGAAGTCAATGCCGAGAGAGGAGAACTCCTCCAGGGCGCGCAGCAGATGGCTAGTCGAACGCGCAAACCTATCGAACCGCCAGACTGCAATCACGGAAAACTTTCCACGCCGGGCGTCTGCCATGAGGCGATCGAGGGCTGGCCGCCGATCCTTGGCACCCGTCATCACGTCGCTGTAGGTAGTGTCCGCGCCCAAGCTCCATCCCCGCCGCTCACAGAACTCCGGCAACTCGCGCGTCTGCAAGTCGGCGTTCTGTTCGCAGGTCGAGATGCGCGTGTAGATCGCTGCTCGTTTCGTCTTCATGGAGCCTCCCGAATGTCTCACAAGTTAAAACCTGTGCGCCAGCAACAGCCGCCTCAAAAGCCCGGAACCATACCACCACAGGTTGTGTTTTACGTGGCTGTGCCGGTGGGACATTTGCGACACACGACTACGCCTCTTTCTTGAGGTACAGGTCAATGGCGCGTCTGACTAGCTCAGATATTGGCGCGCCGGTCTTCTTCGACAGCTTTTCGAGCTTGTCTTTCTGTGGTGGTTCCAAGTAGATGTTGAGCCGTGTCTTCTGCATTATTCCTCCAGAGGTGCCACTATACACCATCTGACATCATCGGCCTCGTCAGCGCCCGCAATACGGGCAGACGCAGGATCGCTCCCGCGTTTCGGCCTAGGCGGTGGGATACTCCTCATACGCCTGCAACCCACACAGGGCGTCGTGAGGGTCACTGCGCCCACGTTCGGCGGCAATCTCACGCAGCACAGCCATCAAGGCATCGTTGCAGTACGGGTTACCGCGAAACTTCCCACCCCTGGTAAGCGCAGCCATTAGCCGGATGACTGTGTCGCTGGTGATGGTGAAGACGAAGACGTAGCCACGCTTGAAGCTCGCGCCAGTCAGTCGGCCACTCCAGCCCATCTTCGCGGACAGCGCATCCGCCGCCGCACGATGAACGGCCTCGCCGCTGAGTTCGTACGGGTAGGAGATCGTGATTCGGTTGCCGTCCTCGTCTGTCGCGGTGATCCTGCTGCCACGCGTGTTCGTTGGTCCGTGGTACGTGGTGGTAATGGCTTTCATGTTCATCCCTCCCATGGTCTAGGTGCTCCACACCGCGTCAAGCAACGGCCGGACGCAATGCGCAGCACCTAGGCGGCAAGGAGTCTGGCCAGGTTCGCAGCGTTGAGGTACACGTGTGCGGTCGCAGCCTTCCCACAGAACGTCCCAGCCGCAACCAGGGCGAAGCCATCGGGCAATCGCCTCAACGTGATGTTGCCAACGTGATCGATTTCCACGTCGGCATTCTCGGTGTTGGCCAGTCCGCGCACCGCAACTTCGAAGTACGGGTGGGTTCTGGTCGGCAATGACTTGCGCTGCAAGCTGGCTAATTCCACGACAGCAAACTCAGTACGCGATCCGCCATCCCAGAAGCTGTTGATCGACAACCCGCCGAAGGTGGACAAGAACGCGTTGTGCTTCCGGTAGCCAGGGAATGCGGCCAAGACGACGGCCTTAACTTCTGGGGCAGTCTTGAGTGTGACGGTTTGCATGTTTTTCCTCGGAGCCTAGATGGCTCAATAGCGCGGCAGGGGAGAATGCCGAGCTAATGCGCCACCTAGTTCTCCGCTCCCGTCTCTTCCGCGCCCTCTTCTAGCCGGAGACGTTCGTTCTCACGCTCCTCGTAGTCGCGCTGATCCTCTGCCGCACGCTCGGCCATCCGATCGGCATCCCGTGCCGCATCAACTGCGTTATCCCAGATGTCGTAGTCCACGTTCGACGCCATGCCCTCGCCCATGCTCCAACCGGCAAGAAACCCGCGACCACGCGGCAAGCGCATGACCAGCCCGCGTATCTTGCCGTCGCCGAATTCGTCCGTGAACCAGCCCGTGTGGTCAATGCGAATGCCCTCAACCTCGTCACACCATTCCCACCGCAAGCCGGGCATGAAGTCCGAGTCGAGATAGAAGAACGCCCCGCGTGGGTTGGGCGAAGGCTCAGTCCGGTAGTACGGGCCACAGGCACGTTTACCGTGGGCCTGCTTGAACTCCGCCAATCTCTTGGCCAATGGAGCGCATGGGAGTAGGGCAAACGTGAATGGGTAGGTGAAGCCTGCGAATGTTGTGGTCATGGCCTACCGTCCCTTCCCATTGCAGGCCGCGATGAATCTGTCTGCGTTGAAGCGCGGGTTAGTCGTGGCAAGGGCCTCGGCGAAACGTCGGCACACTGCGGAGAAGTTCACAACGTCGGTTGGATATAGCTTGCCGTCCTGCTGGTAGGTCTCGAAGCTAGGCAGTAGGCGGATTGTTTCGGCGATAAGGCGGAAATCTTTGCGTGACATGTGCGCTCCTGTGGCGCGCCGCGTTTGTGCGGGCGCAGTGCCACACTAGCGCGACTAGTACCTACTGGCACCATGTGGCACCGCAACAGAAAGCAAACGCAGGCACATTGAGCGCTTGACAACTTTTCAGGATTTGCACGGGAAATTTGAACGCATTAAGCAGAGCGCAGTATTTGCGAATGCAGCGCAAAAGCCGCACCAGTAGGCCAGTTCAGCGGCAAGCAACTATCCGCCCCAGCAACAAACGGCAAGGCAACGCAACGCAACAACGGCGCGCGGGAGGGGTTCAGCAGGTGATCGGCAGGTGATTAGCGCGGGATGTGCTGGAGGGGTAAGGCGCGTGGGGTAGTACTACTTTACGCTTTTTGCCGAGGCACCCACCCGGACCAACCCCCGAGGTACTTGCCGGAGAGCCGTAATCGCCAAGCGATGTGCGCCTGTAATTTTTCTTCCCTCGTCTGCAGCTTGGCTTAACATCCTTTACGTTTGTGCCAGAGCACCTACCCGGCTCGCCCCCTTGGTACCTTCGCAGGATGCGGTATTCGCCAGCCGAATGCGCGGCCATCATTTTCGCGCACTACTCCGACTTTGACCTTCGGCACGTACCGCCTATTTGCTCTTCAGCAGGCTTCCAGCTCGGCTTCGGGTCACCTAACGCGGTTGCGATCCGCAAGGGCCGACGCCGACCGCATCCGAGGCACTGTGGGAGGAGCTGGCGGGGCTGGTTGGTGTCAAAGCTCGATGAGTCGCCCATCCCTCGCAAAGCGAGGCGAGGATGGGGCCGCCGGTGGCGGCGGTGCTTTTAGTCGAATAGAACGGTTCCATGGTGCCGAGATCCTGGCCGCGCACCATCGGACTTGCAATTGCATTCCTGATGGAATTACGAAGCCGCTCAGTTCAACCTGAGAGGTGACCTAATCGGACTGCTCATGTAATCGTCAAATGCCTTAAAAAGTGCTTGTCCACAATCCGCCGCAGTTGTAGCGTCGCATGAGTCTGCTCTAATAGTGGAACCGTCAACGGCGTGATGGCAATTCGTGGCGCTGAAACATTTAGCCGCTCCGAAAACAGTAGCGATCGCCACAACATTCTTGCGCTGGGTGCAACTCACATTGATCGTGAAGACCACACCCGTCTGATTACCATCGCCTAAATTTCGAGCCCAGCGGTATTTCTGCGATTTGCGTATTTCTTTTTCCAAGGAGGACAGCACGTCAGAAGAAATTGTGTCGAGACAGCTTTCCTTGACAAATACAGACTTTGGAGTGTCCGCGGCAAATGCAGCGACACCAGTGAAAGGAATTAGCAAAATCAAGATCAACTGTCGCGTGAGGAGAACTAACTTCACAAAAGCTTGCATTGACGTTTTCGTCTTTCCCACTGCGGTCTGAACGCAAGCACCGGATCGAAACTTCCCATCTGCGTCTGAGAACGTCCTGTCTTCAGCCCCGCACAGCTTTGACTTTTCTAGAAGTAAGGCCATTAGGGTCATTGGTCTCAACCGTTGAGCGTTGCGAAGTAAAGGTACGTAGTAGGGGTTGTGCCGTTCTCAAAAAAAGTTGAAAACGACCGCCCGCGTCCCTGCTGGATCCTGACAACTTTCATAAAACCAAAATCCAGGAAATGTCCGCAGGACATAATCTAGCGCCTGTGCCACAGTCACGTCGTCTAACTCGCCCGACACGATGGGCCCGCTGGAGGAGTCCCCGGGTAGTATCGCAAAGGAGCCGCCGCCCCTAAGTTCATCTAATGGTCCGATGCCGTGGGCCCTCCTAAACGCTATTACTTCCGGAGTCATCAAGATGGCACGCAAGGCCATTCTTGGACCGTGAGATACCGGCCCATCAGGAAATGATAAGTGGCGAATCTTGACTTCGAGGATGTCGGTAGGGGTGTCAGTCTCCACCATGCGAATCTTTCCGTCGCTATCTTGTATGATTCGCATCTTCGGGTTATCAGCAAACATTTCGCGCAGAACTTCCACTGGTGACCCTGAATGGGACGCCATCCGCAACCTGGGGAAATCTTGAGGTGACTTGTGAAAGTCGCAGATGCCCGAATACACGAGAGAGCCTGAAAGATGCGCCCTTCTTAGTACACTCCATACAGGTAGAAACGCTACCCTTGGGTTCGTGCGCTGACCGATCTCCTGACCAAGGCAACAGCCCAGCAGGAGCAAGACTGACGCGAGAGTGAGTCGACTAGACACCATAGCACCATTTATCCCCTTTGTAGGAGTGCTCCCCGAAGAGCAAGAGCATCATTCAAGTGGTCTCGTGAACCCCAATCTCTGACCGTGCGTTTCCGCACCGAGGACGCGACTCCGGAAAGATTGTAGCAGAAAAGCTCTAATCCCCAATCGAATAGACTCCTCAGTCTGGCAGTCAGCACCTGGCTCCCGCCGGAAATCATCGTGCCCGAAGACTACGGTCTTTGGACCGTTGCCACCAAGGCGGCAGTGCTCCCGAACCAGACTCCCTGTATTACAATCTGCGTACTGAGCTGATAGCTAAGCCCGCCGGTCAATACCGAAAAAGTCTGGATGCTCTCGAAACCACCGATAGTGCTCAAGTCCGGCATCATGGCAACGTTGTCTACAAAAGAACCGTTTGCTAAAACACCGGTGCAACCGCCGGTACACCACAAACCTGCATTGCCGACCGGGCCATAGATCGACTGGAGATCCTCCACGACGCTGTCCACATTAACAGGGTCACCGTTCACATCCACGACTGTGTATTCGTAACTAGACCATTGCCATCCCTGGGAATTGCTTCTGGGGAACGGGAACAGAGCCTTTTGCCTCACGCTGCAAGGTATCCCTGGTCCGCAAAGCACCGGGTTTGATGGCTGGAACGTGCCGAGAATAGCCGAAATATTTGGGTCTGGCGTCGAGTATGGTTCAGATCCGCCAGTAAGGGTGCCGCCTTGACTCCCAAGCGAATCGAAATAAGTGAGTGTGGCGGCGCTGACGGTTGATCCGTCCCCCCCCACCGTACCACCGCTAGAAGCGTCGTAGTCTTCTCCGCCCGGCCCCAAGGTACTCATTTCATTCATGTCTCCATCTAGCGGATCGCTGCCTGCTCCGTCTTCTCCGTCCTCACTTCCCCCACCTGCACTCGTTACACAGCCTGGTGCTGCTACGCCGATGCAATACTTCAATCCGCTTGGGTCAATTGCACTGTTCGGGTTCGTAACGTATGCATAGGCATTCCAACTCGCGCCTATTGGATCGGGTGACAGCCAGCGGCTCGGCGCGGTTCCCAGTTCCCGGTTCGGCGTGTCCCACAGTCCGCTCGTGCCCGACACAATGGCCTGCACGTCGCCGGTGAAGTTGTTTTCGCCGTACGATGCGCTGCCCGATCTGGCGTACATCTCGCCGTAAGGGGTGAGGGCGTGGTCGAAAGTTACGGTTGAGGTGCTGATCGTGTGGCCAAGTCGCACGCTCCCCAGCCAGTCTTGGTGCATGAATGCGGTGGAGTCGCCCACAATGCCCGCTCCCGGCGCAGGCCACAGGCCGGTGACCTTCGCCGCGCCGTGAAAGACACCTTTCCCGGCTTGCGTGTAAAACGTCTCTGTGTATGTGCTTCCGCTGTCCACTTCCACGATGCGACCGAAGGCGTCATAAATAATACATTCGCCACTAGTGGAGCAGCCCGTACCGCTCATGTCAACGGATGCCAACTTGCTCCAGGCGTTCCAGGTGTAGGTGTTCATATTAGACGGATCGTAGAGCTGGTTGCCGTCGCTGTCATAGCTCGCGCCGTAGCCAGTCGCGTACTGGTTGTTGCATGGCGAGCAACCAGAAAGCGTGTTGTATCCAGGATTGAACGTTGTTCCGGTGCGCCCAGAGATGAGGGCTTTCGTCAGATTGTTGTACGCGTCGTAGCTGAACGTCTGGCCCCAGCCGCCCGAGCCGCAATCATCCATCAGCAGCCGGTTCATATCATCATAGCCCATACTTGTCGAGCTACCCATGTTGCAAATCTGCGTGCCGTCAGAGTGGAACCCATCGGTAATCGCCAGCGCCTTCAACGAGCCAATGGGGTTCCAGGTAAGCACGCCGGTTTCGTTCGCAGATCCCACGGTAAAGACGTACTGGGTCATGCGCCCGGTGTTTGGGTCGTAGGTGTAGGCGTCGTTGTCGGTACCAGAGCCGATATTCACCTGCGTGGGCTGGCTCGCGGCGTTATAGGCCACGCTCGAAACCTGAGTCTGCGGGACGTTGCTGTTAACTAGTGAGGTCCAGCGACCCTCGCCGTCCAGGGTGTACGTGTTAGTATATTCGGTCTTGAGGTTAAGCGTGAGCACTGCGCCATTACCAGCGAAGGTTGCTGTGGAGTGATAATATCGCCCGGCGTTCGGCGTGCTTTCCCAGAGGTCCGTCTTGTTGCCGTCCTTGTCGTAGCTGAACCACTCGTCGGTGATAAGCGTTCCGGAGCAGTTGTCGGTAGACGCCTCAGCTAGTCGACCGAGTGTGTTTGTAGGCGTGGTCACTCCGCTAGGCACCGTGCCATAAGAGGTGTCGTAATAGAAATGACGACAGGTCGTACCGTTCGCGTTGATGCCCGTCACGCGGTTTAGGGCATCGTATTTGTAGCAGATAAGATTGCCGTTCGGATCTTTAGAAGCTTCGAGCTTACCTATGACGCCCGTGTACCCGCTGGGACAGCCTGGAGTTGAAACAGAATCATAATAGTAATTCCACGTTCCGGCATCTGGTGTAATCGTCTCTGTCACGCGCCCAAGAGAGTCCGTGTACGTTGTTTTGGCTTGCGATCCACGCGTCGCCACAGCCTCGTAATAACCAACCCCCGTTGTATAGGCATAGGTTGTCACGATACCAGACGAACTGCCTGTGACCTCATTGCAAGCAGCACTACCCGGAACTGTTCCAATAGCACAGGAGGTTGTGAGTCTTCCAAAGCCATCGTACTCGTTTTGCACTTGCTTGACGTGCTCTCCATCCCAGCTCGGAGCAGGTCCGCGCTGGATGAGCACGTCTCTCTTGGTTTCACTGCCTGCAACCGGGTAGCTATACGTCGTCACCCCATTGCTGCCAGTCTCGGTAGCCGTGACCGGGCGATTCAACACATCGTAGATGGTATTAACTCCGTAGGCGGAGCCGCAGCCGGTCCCCAGCGAAGTTGTGTTACAGGGCATCGAATTGAAGACCTGGAAGTATGCCGACGGCCACGAATAGCCTTTACTCGTCGTATCGTAGCTGCCAGTCGATGGACCCGTTTCTTTTTGGAAATCTATCGACCTGCCATAGCCATCAACTGTAGATGTCGTATTGATGGCCGAATTGCCAGAGTTGAAGCTGAACGAGGTTTGCACTTCGTTCGATGAGTCGAGATATGAAACGCCGTGCGCGTTGAGGAGCGGATCGGTGACGCAGCCCACCCGCCAGAACGGATCAGCGCTGGTGCCGCAACTGTTGTAGTAGCCGAAGTTCGTTGTGTTCAGGGCCGTGTCCGTCGAGGACAGCATGACGCCACCCAAAGCATCCCAGGTCGCTTGAGTGTAAAGGCCCGTCGTCTTGTTCGTGATCGTAGTCGGAAACGGATAGGTCGTCAGTGCCGTACAGGCCAGAGTGCCGCAGTCGCTATACCCTGTGTTTACATAGGCGTAATCCGTCTCGTTGTTTGCCACGTCGAAGGATTTTGAAATGGTGCCATTCCCGTTGTAAACATTGCTCGATGACTGGCCGATGTACGTGCTCCCGTTGTACACGGAAGTGCTGGTCACGCTGCGTCCGTTTGCCGCTAGCGTGTATTTCACGTCGGAAAGTTTGTTGCCGCTGGCATCGAACTTCTCGATTTCATTTGGCACGTTCGCTGCGTCTCCAAGACCCACGACTGACGGATATGTATAGTGTGTATAGAAGCCGTATGTTGAGGACCCATAGTCGTAAAGGTACGAATAGGTCACAGCACCGGTTGAATCGTAAGCCGTCAGAACTGCTGAAGGCGATCCAGGCGTGGAGACTGAACCGCTTCCTTCTTGGTGATAAGTAAAAGTCTCCGTGATCGGCAAGCTGACCGAAGCAGTCACGCAAGCCTGAAGGCCTGAAGTGGTACCACTGTAAGTACCCGTGTTGTAGCACCTGGTATCCCTTGAATCCGGATAGGACGAGTACGTCGTGAGCGCTTCGCGAACCACAGATTAGCTGCTGGTGGACGGACCGCTGAAGGTTGCGATTCGAGCCAGGTGACGGATCTTCCATTGGTCGGGCAGCCAATCGGATAACTCGCTCATTTTCGTCTGGGGCAGATTCATCAACAGCTGCGTGAGATACAACTGGGGATCCACCTCGTGCCGGCGACAGGTGCTGGTTAAGCTGGCCAGGATCGCCGCCGTTCGCCCTCCGCGAGGGTTGCCAACGAATAAGGAGTTCTTGCGGTTCAGTATGATGCGCTTCATCTCGCGTTCGGAAACATTGTTGTCCATTGGTACCGCGCCGTCGCTACAAAAGACGGTCAGCTCAGCCCATTGATTCAGGGCGTAGTTGATCGCTTCCGCCATGGGATGCTTTGGCAGCAACTGTTCTTTCCACTCCAGAAGCTTCTCCCGCAGCGTGGCTAATACCGGGGCCGATTTGTCTCGGCGCAAGGCGAGACGCTGCTCGACAGAAAAATCCTTCGCCTGCCTTTCCACTCGAAACAGATCGCCGATCAAATCCACGGCCTCCCGTGCAATCTCGGGCGCTACCTTCTCGGCATCAACAAACTTCCTTCTTGAATGAGACCAGCAGCCCGCGCGCGTAATCGCGTTGCCGGCCACCACGCCGTCGTATCCACCATAGCCATCGGCCAACAACACTTGCTCGTAATCTCTCAAGAAATATTTCGGTCCGTCGCGTCCCCGGTTCAAGGTGAAATCGAAAACGTTATACGAATGGGCTTCGTCCCCGACATACACCCACATGCGCGCCGATTTCGTCTTACCCACGCTCTGCATCGGCATAATCGTGTCATCGGTGGCCACCACATGCGACTGCCGTACTCGCTCCGCCATCAACTCATACAAGGGCTCCACCAGGTCGGCTACATCGCCACACCAGATCGACTGTGTCGCCCGTGAGATCTCAAAACCCTGGCGTTCGAAGATGTCTTCCAGTCTGTATAACGGGAGGTAGTCCGAAAACTTGCTCGTTACGATGTAAGCCAACAGCCCCGGCCCCGCCATGCCTTTTTCAATCGCCGCTTCTGCTTTGGCGGCTACTTCCATCTGGGGGTTCTCGCCTACGCTCTCACATCCCGGGCAAGCATACTTCTTGCGCACGTGGTGCAGGCGCTCAAAGCGCCCAGGAATATATTCGATCTGCCAGCTCTCATCCGCGCCAATCTCCTTGCGCTCCACTCCGCAACAGGGGCACAGTCGCTGCTCGGCACTCAGTTCGTAGACCTGGGTCGTGACCGGAAGATTTTCGAAGTTGGCTAGGTTCCGTCGTCCCCGGCGTCGCTTCACCCGCCGCAGTTCGTACTCAGGCTCGGCCTTGGGGGGTACATCTTCGGGGTGGATCGGCTTTTTCTGCAGTTGCTCGCCGAACTCCAGCAGTGCCTGCGCCAGATCTGCACTCGTTGCTAGCCGATCGGCTCGCGGTCCGTAATACCACTTCTTATAGCGTTGCAGTTCCAGTTGCAGGCGCAGGTTTTCCAGGTAGAGTTCGTCCGCACGTTTCCTTTGCCGCAGACTTTCCCCGTGCAGATCATTCGCCCGCTCACTCTCGTGCTCAACCCGTTGCCTCTGTTCCTCTCGTTCCAGAATCAGCGAACGGACCATCGCTTCCAGCGCTTCGCGGTCTTGAGGAAGGTCGTTCAACTTCGCACTCATAACGTGCGCTTACTATAACCACAAGGCCTGTGAGTTTCTCAGCTTAATATTTTTTCTTTGTTTCCCGAGCTGATTCTTGCGTAGCGCGGTACGCGCTTCAACTTCGAAACGTCGATGCCATCCAGCACCATGGCTAACTCGCTGGCCCGCAACTCCAACGAGTGCGTGCCCTCTTTCACCCGCGGTAGCTTGAACACCCCAGATTCCAAGCGCTTGTACCACAGAACAAATCCGTCTTGCTCCCACAACAAAATCTTCAGTCGATCCCCTCGTCGTGAGCGGAACAAAAAAAGGTGACCACTGAGAGGATCCTGACCGATCACCGCCCGTACTCGCTCCGCCAGTCGATCGAATCCGCATCGCATGTCCGTCGCCTCTGCCGCGAACCAGATGCGCGCCCCTTGCGCATGATCCAGCGTGTGCAAACTGGGCAGCCCTAGCATGACTCCACCACGGCCAACAACGCCCGCAGGTGACGCGCGTCAAAGTTAGCGGCAACCACCAGGCTCCGACCATTCCTGAGCCGTACCTCAATGCTTGTGCTCCCCAATGCCCGAGCCTGCACTCGCGACTCCGCGCCCGGCTGCGCCACTTGCACTTCCACAAACGGCGGCCTCTCTGCTTCCCGCAGCCGTCTCTTCCAGTAGATAAGTTGGGATTGAACCAGTTCCCGGTTCTGGCAAAACGCCGCTACACTCTGCCCGCTTTGCTCCTGCTCGGCTATCAGAACCCGCCACTTCGCCAAGGCCTGCTCTCTGCGCTCATTCATGCGCCAAGCTTGCCGCAATCCGCGCTTGCAGACAAGATGTGGTTCAGATATCGCTCACGATGTTGCCGCTTGCTCCCTTCGGTCAGGTGCGATACTTTTCAAGTCTTTCCAGTAATTCATTTTCGTCAGGATGCGCTTGGCGACCACCCAGCCTTCATCCCCGTAGCTGTCAAGCAGGTCAAGAATGGAATGCACAGTTTTGATGGTGGGAACACCCGCTTGTTGCTGCTTCTTCACTTCCGTAAGAACTGCCTTGGGCAACTCACAGTCTTTGAAGAAAGACAACACGTTCGGTTTGTACCAGAGCACATCGCGTATGGCGACGGCGAGGGGGTTCGCGATGTCTTGTGGCACGCGCATCTGCTATAGATTTTACGCCGTGGCTGACAGAGCGGATCATAGGGGGGATTGATAAATTGTTTGGGGGAACGATGACGATGGGAAGGAGCACGGCATTTCGTTACGGGGACACCAAAATGACCTTGGGTGACTTTCGCCAATCGCTCACCGCGACCGAATCCCCGGCGAACCTCACACCTGCCCTCGCCGGATTATGGTTTGACGCCAAAGCTCCCTCGATTGAGTCACAGCAGAGTCATTTGCGTTGGAGTAGGGAGGCAGATAGGTTCTAGCTTCTCAAGTCGATGCACAACGCACTTCAGCGCCAGCAGGTCGTCCTCGTTGTACCTAATCACAAGCTGCCTTGTGGCTTTTTTGAGCTTGCCCGACCCGTAAAGCACAGCGGCGGCGAACCCGTCGATGCTGGAATCTCTCCATTCGAACCCACAGTGCTTGGCAACATCTTTCAAGGTCAATTCTTGCGTGGGAAATGCAACACAGTTATGGATGTCGAAATACACATCCTGTATACGTTGCATAAGTTCCGTGGGTAGTTTGTGTGCGGCGAGTCGTTTGCTCAGCATCCGCTGCTCCATACGACACCCAGAATAGGAGAGGAGAGCGAGGTGAGGTCGAACTTTCAAGAAAGTCAGAAACATTTTAAGGATTTGTTTCTCTTGCTTCGGCGTGTCCGCATAGAAAGAGTATGTCTTGCCCTCCTCTTCTACGTGGATTCCGACCAACCAAATGAACTTGCCTAGCATGTCCGTCTCAATGTCTAGGTACGCCCGCGCTTCTGCTGGCAGGCGCAACGGGTTCATCTGTACGATTTCACCTTTGAGAAGAGCCGAAGCCCTCGACCTTAGCGACGTCCCTTCTCCGAGTCCGCCCTTAATGGACTTGGCGATAAACTCCCCTGAGGCCTCAGCAAGCTGGCGAAGGTTGTGTATTCCGGCATCTCTAAGCCGGGACTTGCGCCCTTCCCCAATGCCCGGCACTGATGCAAGTTCCCACAGGATGTGCCACTGCACGCTGGGCACCTTGCGAGATTGAAGGTCAACTATCGCGACCCTCCCCGGCGCTCCCGAATCATCGTGGGATGCTGCATTGACGATGATCGTGTGTCCGAGGCGCTGCGATTGTGCCCCACACGAATGAACATGCCCGCACACCACCAGTGGGACATCTCGCCGTCTGATAAGGAACTGTCTCAGAGCTTTAGACCCGATTTGTCGTTTTCCGAATCTAATCGCGGAATCCAGAACGCCTCTTGGAGGAGCGTGGGACACAACGATGAGGCGCTTTCCCTTCACGGCTTCCGCCGCAATTCGGAGATGCCTTGATATGAAGACCTCGGGATAAATAACTGTTCCTATTGCTCCGAGCTTCTCATCTAGGGGAGCGCCTTCGATTCCGATCACGGCGCAGTTGCCGATGATCACGGGGTCGCAGTGAACATTATGTACGTTCGTCCCTTTGATGAATGCTCTCGTTGCTATCACCTCATCGAAAATGCGAATCCGTTCACTCGAATCCTCGTGTTGTGTTGCAGAGTCGTTTCCGATCACCGCACAAAGCCCGTGTGTCGCGGTCGCAGCAAGCTCCTCAAAGAAGTTGCGCGAATCCTCTTGGAAGCGTTCGACATCGTCTCCCGCATACAGCAACAGTTGTGGCGCAGGCTGCAAACTCTTGACGAAATCCAAGAGCAACGAGATGTCCTGAACACGGTAGTCGGAAAAGACCACGAGCCGCAGGGACTCGGAGTCCCAAGGCTTCTCGCAGGGTTCTCCCACCTGTTCCAGCCTTCTCAGTTCTTTGCCATTGATGACCAGCTTCATGTGAAGTAGCTGTAAGAGCAGGGTTCGCCGCGAGGTCAACTCGGACGAGCCATTTCCAGATACCGACAAAAAGCGTTCGCAAGCTCGATCTGGCGTGGGGTCTTGCACTGCACTTGGAACAAAGCCGGGCTGGCAACGATCACCGCCACGCATCGTGCCCGCGACACCGCGACATTTAGACGGTTCAGGCTGTACAGGAACTCCATTCCCCGTGGAGCATCCTCCGGGGTCGATGTTGCCATCGAGTAAAAGACAACAGGGGCTTCCTGCCCTTGGAACTTATCTACCGTTCCTACCCTCGCCCCTGCGGGCAGTCTTTCTATTAGGGCCGCGACGTGCGCGTTGTAGGGAGCAACAACGAGGATGTCTTCCAGCGTGATGGCATGGGTTTCGCCCTCCTTATCCGTCCAAGTTGCCCTACTCTCCAACAGACCTTCGAACGCTGCTGCAACCCTTTCGACTTCTTCCGGCGACTCGTTCTGGTTTCCTGAGTGCTCCACGGGAGCGAAGCGCAACCCAGTGCCGCCAAGTGGATCGGGCGCGTTGAGGCGCTGGTGCGCGTTCTCGGGACGTGACGTAAGCCGCCCTTCGTAGAATATCTCCGACGTGAAAGCGCATACATCCGGGTGCAGACGGCGGGTTTCGGTAAGAAAGATGCCTTGGTCATCAGCTATGGTCACACCCCCGTTTAGCAGGTGACCGAGTGCGGAAACATCTGCGCCGGGCGGATGCACACCTTTCTGCGGCTGGTCTAGTTGCTGCGGATCGCCGAGCAGCACAATGCTCGTCGCTGATGGTGAAGCAGCGAGAACGTTTGCGAGAGACATTTGACCCGCTTCGTCCACGAACAGCACGTCCACTGAGTTTGCCATCTCCTCGCGTGCCCATAGCCACGCCGAACCTGCGGCGACCTTTGCGGTGCCTTTGCTTAAGGCATCCAGCACGGCTTCATTACTTTCTGCGTTTATGACCGAACCGTCATCGCACTCGTCGCCCTCGGTTGCTTTCTGAATCATGGGCACTCGAACCCCGGATTGTTTGGCGGCGCTGCAAACCTCGCGCAGCAGCGTGCTGATCACCTTATGGCTCGCAGCGGTGACTCCGACCCGTCGCCCCTGACCGACAAGCTCGACGATCATTCGACCCCCGGTGAATGTCTTGCCCGAACCCGGCGGCCCTTGGATGGGAAGCACCGAAGTTTCGCATCCGAGCGAACGAACGAGAGTCTTTGCGCTTGGTGTAAGTTGACCATCCTCGCCGACCAAGGTTCGGTCAAAGCTCCCCAGCGCTCTGGGGCGCTGTCGAAGCAAAAGCTCCCGCGCAGGTTGAAACTGCCCGGCCCCGGCGATCCCGTGTTCTGCCACATAAAACGCGAGGCGAAACAGGCTGTCGCTTAGGACTGTGGAACCCACGATGTCGAAGGGCACAAGGGCGGTGGGATGCGGAACCTGAGAAGCCGTGCCACGCTTGAGATCAATCGTCCGATTGTTATCGTCAAAGGCGACCACCGTCCCTGCGCTGTGCCCTGTTCTCGGATCGCGGACTACGTGCGCCCGGTCAATCGCATGGTCTTGGGGCGGGAATCGGTACCTGTGTACTGTCGAACGCTTGATGTGATCGACCTCTGCGACATACGCCAGCCCGCCCAAGGCGTTCCCGTCTTCTTGGAGTTCATCGTCCGATAGCTCGCACAGGCGGAAGTATTCCCACCAAGACGACTTTTCTTCGCGGCGATGCCACTCCAACATCTGGGCGAGAAGCCAGTACGCTCGGTGTTCGTCCGTCCACTGGGCTTCGTCTGCCGGGAGCAAGCTGAGCAGCCGAGCCGAGAGCGCTCTTATCTCCTGCAACCGTGCGCTCAGTTTTTCGGTCGGCTCGTCGAACTGGATCGTCGGTCGAGGCAAAGCGCGACCCTTCTTTGCTTCCAGTTCCTTGCGCCGATCTTCCAGCCAGTCACGCAGCCGCAAAGCCGACACGCAGTCGTCCTTGTTGTAGCCCTCGACCGTCTTGAGAAGGTCGCCGATCTCTTCCTGACCGTTGCCGAGCGCCATCGCCGCCTCGAAGGATTGGAGCGCAACGTTCGCGTCGCGGAGCAGCACCGCTCGGTTGAAGCCGTAGAGCGGCTCAAGCCGCTTGATGGAGTAGCTCTCCACCGACGCCCGTATGCCCTGCCTGACTGCGCGGTAGAGATCGACGAAGACTCCCGCCCGCAGCAGTTCGTCTACTTCATCGACGCATGTCCCGTGCCTACCTACGAGTCGCTTGATGGCGATTGGCTCATAAGGGGCGTAATGATAGATGTGCATCTCAGGGTGTTGACGCCACTGCTCCACTACCTTTGCTATGAACGCCTCGAATGCCTTTTTCTCCTCCGAGCGGGTTAACGCCCAAAGAGGCTCGTACATTGGCTCGCCGCCCGACTTCGCTGGAAGCGTCAGCATGCCGATGAGGTACTCCAGACCGTCGTCGAACACGTAGGGATTCGCTTCAAGGTCGAGGAACAAATCTGCTGACGACGGGAGAGGCAAAACTGCAAGCCCCATGCCCTCTTCGGCGTCCTCGATCAACTCGTAGATCACGTGACCAACCTCCCGACCTTGCACCTGAAGGCGTGCCTGCTCGCGGATTCGCAGCAAAGCGGTATCCCCGATCCGCTCGATCTTGGGCTTTGGTGACCGGGCGAGTTTCGCCAGATCGGCGACGGTGGTGACCCCGCAACCGACCAGCGCCTTCCGCTGGTTACTCGAGATTCCAGCGACGAGCGACAGATGGTCATCCTTCCTGCGGCGCTCATCGCAAATAGGAAACCATGCGCACACATCGCAGTGCTCCGTTGGCTCGGGGTAGGTTTTGGTGTCGAGCTTCCACGATTGCTCGAACTCCATTCTCACCTTCCGGAAATAAGCGATATAACGCTGAACTTGGAAGGGTTCTGAACTGGCAGCCCCACCCAGCACGACGTGCATCCACTGCGGCTCCACACCTTGAATCCGCGCCAGCAAGTCCGAATAGAAGCAAAGCTGAACAAGCGCTGTTGACTTTGTGGAGCGGGCGAGCTTCGTTTCCACGACCTCGTAAGACCACTTCCCAAGGTCGCTTGGCTTGTTCACTCGGACGAGGAAGTCAGACCTGCCGCCCCACTGTCCGTCCAGAAACGTGGCTTGATAGATGGCGTCCACGCCTTCGCGCAGCGCCCGGGCTGTCTCGGCGACGGCATCCTCCCATCGACCATTGACGTCGATCTGGGTAATCGCCAGACCGTCCTTCTCAGCCAGTTCGCGCAGGTATCGCTGCTCGTGCTCAAGCCCTAGCATTTGCAGTAGAGCGACTGACGGATTCGCGAAGAAAGGCTTCGTAATCTGATTTTTCGATTCGGCGCGAGCGAGCGTCGCGGTGTGCGGACAAGCAAGAAAGCTCGCAATGTCAGTCGCGGAAAACATGCTGTTAGACGATTCTATTCTGCAACGTAACACGCGATTGCTGGCAACATAAACCTTTCCAACCGCACTAAGAATCAGGTCAGGGGATCGTAGCTGCCGCGCAACGACCTCGACAACCTAGCGGCATAGAATTGGAACTCCGCAACCGGAGTACAATCATGAGTTTAAGTGCTTCGCGCAAGCGTGCTTCCCCCAGAATGCACACTGTGTGCTTCGCGGGCAAGTGTGTCCTGAGGGAGCGACGTGGGCATGTCGGAGTCCGTAGCCAAAATCCAAACGCCGCCATTGGTCGAAGGGCAAGTCGTAACGGGGACGCTTTTCAGCGAACCGATGCGCGTGGAGACCATTCGCGAGAGCGGCCCCGGCACGTGGGTCGTGGGTTTGTGTGGACTCAACACCGAACGCTTTCGCAAGGTGACCCTCACCTCGGCCGATCTCCAGCAGCTTCAGGTTCAGAAGCCCCATTTCACATACGACGGCGACGGACAGGTTCTCAGGATCGGTGTTCAGGCATACTCCCTCGGTATCGCCTACGAGTTCGACCCCTACTTTGGACTCTCCATTTCCCGTGTAGACCCGTTGCCCCACCAGCTTGAAGCCGTCTACGACTATTTGTTGAAGCTGCCAAGTATCCATTTTCTTCTGGCAGACGACGCTGGTGCGGGCAAGACCATCATGGCTGGTTTGCTCATTCGCGAGCTTAAGTTACGTGGACTCGCGGAACGCGTCCTGATTATCTGTCCCGCCAACCTGACGTTCCAGTGGCAGCGCGAACTGAAAGAAAAGTTCGATGAGAAGTTCATCGTACTGAAGGGCGACCTCATCCGAGAGCAGTTCGGGATCAACCAATGGCTAGAAACGCCAATGGTAATCACATCACTTGATTTGGCGAAGCGGGAGAATATCTTGCCGGGGCTGAAGCAGGTACGGTGGGATTTGGTGGTGGTCGATGAAGCTCACCGAATGTCGTGGACGCCTCCATCCAAGAAGACGGCTCGATACGCACTGGGAGAACTGCTGCGAGACTCCTCTGACAACCTGCTCATGTTGACCGCGACACCCCACAAGGGTGATCCGACGAACTTTAGCTTGTTCCTGCAACTCCTCGACGAAGACGCCTACGCAGACGTGAAGTCGATCCGCGAGGCGATGGAGCGCCGTCACGCCCCGTTCTACTTGCGCAGAACAAAAGAGGCAATGGTTTACTTTCCACAGCGAATGCCTGACGGCACATGGGAAGCCAAGAAGATTTTCACGAAGCGTATTCCTCACACCGTAGACTTCCACATCGACGGGGCAGAAGACGAACTCTATCGTGAGGTCACCGCCTTCGTAAAAGCCCAGTCTAACCGGGCAGCAGCAAACGGCGACGATCCCCGCGCAAGAGCCGTTCGGTTCCTGATGGCGTTGTATCAAAGGCGTCTCGCTTCGAGCACCTACTCTCTGCGGCGTTCGCTTGAAAACCGTGGCAAGCGTCTGACCGAGATGCTAAAGAAAGCTCAAGAAATCGCTCGGTTCGCTCCACCCGACCTGCCAGACATGGAAGAACTGGACGAGATGGAGGATTCCGAGCGTGAGCGCCTCGAAGACATGATCGCCGCTGTCAGTCTCGCCCGGAATCCAGATCAGGTTAGGGAGGAAGTCGAAGAACTCAAAGGGCTGATCGAGCACGCGATCCGTGTCGAGGAGGCTGGATGCGAGGCGAAACTTTCCCGTCTGCAAGAACTGCTGAAGCAGCAAGGTTTCTTCGATAACCCGCAGCAACTCCTGCTTATCTTCACCGAGTTCAAAGACACGCTCGACTATCTGGTTAAGAAACTGAAGGAATGGAATTTCACCGTTGGCACGATTCACGGTGGCATGCACATCGGCTCGCGTGACGAAGCGGGAACGCGGCTGCACGCTGAACAGCAGTTCCGCGAAGGAGCGATTCAGGTTCTTGTCGCTACCGAAGCTGCTGGGGAAGGCATCAACCTCCAGTGCTGCCACATCCTGTTCAACTATGACATCCCGTGGAACCCCAATCGGCTGGAGCAGCGGATGGGAAGAATTCATCGCTATCTCCAGACGAAAGACTGTTTGATCTTCAACTTCGTTGCGACGAATACCATTGAAGGTCATGTGCTTCAGAAGCTCCTCGACAAGTTGCAGGAGATTCGCGATGCCCTCGAAAGTGACTCGGTGTTCAATGTCGTCGGTGAGATTCTTCCGCCCAACGAGATCGAACGCATACTGCGGGACTATTACGCGGGCAAGATCGGCAATGCTGATCTGGAGGAGCGGTTGCTTCGTGACGTGAAAGAAGATCACTTCCGCGCCATCTGCCAAAACGCGCTGGAGGGACTTGCCACCAAGAAACTAAATCTCGAAATGCTGATCGAACGCAAGGCGCTCGCGCAGGAGCGCCGCCTTGTGCCGGAAAGTATAGCTCGGTTCATCAAAGACTCGGCTCCGCTGGTGCCTTTGACCCTCAAAACTTTCGCTACCTTGCCGTATACCTTCGAACCCACGGCCACCCCGCAGGCACTTCGGCAATATGAGAAGCAGCCAGATTGGAAGTGCCAGCCAATTGCAGCGAGGTATCCTCGATTCTCGACAGATCGCGAGGTCGCCGACGCTAACAACCTAGAGTGGGTCACTCCGGGGCACCCGCTCTTCGAGGCTTTGCGAAGACACGCCGTCGCCAGTTCGCGAGATGCCCTTGCGCAGGGGGCTTGCTTCTACTCGCTGGGGCGGCCAACGCGAGTTGATTTCTATCGCGCCCGCATCGTCGATGGACTCGGACACGTCGTTCATGAGCGCCTGTTCGCTGTCGAAATCGACAGCGATGGTACCTATCGTCTCTCCGGCCCCACGGTTCTGGGCAATCTCCAACCAGCCCCACTGCCCAAGAATTTACCGGAATTTGCTACGGCACAGGACTCGTCAACTTGGCTTCAGGAGAACGCGTTGCTGCCATTCTTGGAGGATGTTCGTAAGGAACGCATAGCCGAAGTTGAGCGCGTCGCCGCTCATATCGAGATGTCCCTGACCGAACTCATTTCCAAGGAAGACGCGTCAATCGGTCGCTGGGAAGGCGAAGCCGAGCGCGGAGTCGAGGGCGCTGCGGGCAATCTCAAACAAGCCGAAGACCGTCACTCCGTACTGCTGCAAAGGCGCGAGAGGCGCAGGCAGGAAATGGAGCGGCAGAGGTCACTCACGTTGCAGGCGGTGGATCGGCTCACAAGCATCATCATTCTGCCGCATCCCGACCGCGACCGTCCCGACATCGCCAACCTGCGCCCCGATCCCGAAACTGAAGCGACGGCGATGCGAGTTGCGGTGGAGTACGAAGAGCAACAGGGACGCGTCGTCACCGATGTCCATGAGAAGAACCTCGGCTATGACCTCACCAGCATCAACACCCAATCGGGGGAGCTACGCCTGATCGAGGTGAAGGGCATCGGCGCACATACTGGGACAGTATGTCTGACTCCGAACGAAAAACGTGTTGCCGAGGATCGACCGGATTGCTTCTGGCTCTACGTCGTTTCGAGTTGCAAGAGTCCGTCGCCGCTACTGAACCAGCCGATCCTTAACCCGGCGAAGATGCCGTGGATTGAAGTCAGGAAAATTGAACATTACTACCTGACGCTTTCCGCAATCAACGTGGCGTCTACCGATTCACGGTTGTACCCGGAGAACGACACGCAATGATCGCTAAGGAGTGCAAACGCCTCGCGGAGGTTGACTTCCCAATCGCGGTGGTCAGCAGGTCTTCAGTCGAAGAGAACAAGGTGAGGCATGGGCATCCCAAGAACTTGCATCTTTGGTGGGCGAGACGACCGCTGGCTTCTTGCAGAGCGATATTGTTGGCACTACTCTTGCCCGATCCTTGCGATCCAAGTTGCCCCGACGAATTCAAAAAGCGTGCGCGAAATATATTGCCGCGAGTGCAGGGAGGAGGCTCCGGCAAAGATGAATTGGAACTCCGCAAAGAGCTATTGAGATTCGTTGGTAACTTTTCGCTTTGGGACAAGTCCGCAAATCCGACGTACATGGAAGCCGCCAGAGGTCTCGTCCAAGCAGCATGGGACGATGACGCTCCTCTAGTTGTGGACACCTTCGCTGGCGGTGGTTCTATTCCCTTGGAAGCGTTGCGGCTTGGATGCGAGAGCTACGCCTCTGACTTAAACCCAGTCGCGGCGCTTATCGACAAGGTGTTACTCGATATTGTTCCACGGACAGGCGACAAAATTGTCAAGGAACTTCGCGAGTTCGCTTTCAAGGTTAGAAGTAACGCGCTGCGAGATTTGGCGCGGTATTATCCGATTGCTGCTGATGGAACTCCAATCAACTACCTTTGGGCGCATACGATCATCTGCGATAACTGCGGCGCTGAAATTCCACTGATGAAATCGTTTTGGCTCTCAAAAAAAGCTAAGCGAAGAATTGCCCTTCGCTATATTCCAATCAAATTGCGCAGCGGCGGTTTGGACTTCGATATATTCCAACCTAAGAAAGATTCCGAAGTTCAGGGTGCTACTGTCAAACGTGGGAAAGCGGTCTGCCTCGAATGCAACTTGGCGATGTCGGGCGAACGTGTTCAAGCGATCCTGACACAGCAATTGGGGGGTAACGACCCGATATTCGACGAAAATGGTAGCCGCACCGGAGGGGCTAGGCTGCTGGCGGTCGCCACGGTGATTTCTGGTTCTGGTGGTCGAAGATATCGTTTAGGAAGCGACGCTGACTACAAACCCGTTCTCGCCGCAATCCTAGCTCGCAAGTCTCTCATCAGCGCAAAAAACGAAGATGGTCTTACTGTGATCCCGGACGAGCGGATTCATTCCGAGGATACGCGGAATTTTTGGGTTGCCCAATATGGAGTGCAGACTTTTGGGCAGCTTTTCACATCACGACAAGCGATCAGCCTTGCATACCTTTCAAAGGAGGTTCGAGCGATTGAGGACGGAAGGTTGCGGAGTCTTGCTGCGTTGTTGCTAGGTAGATGCGCAGATTTCTGGTCATCCCTTTCAAGGTGGAAAGCGGGTGCTGAGTGCCCCGTTCAGGCGCTCGCACGCCCCGTCTTTCCGTTCGTATGGGACTTTGCAGAAGCTAACCCTTGGTCTGAATCCACTGGTTCACTGTCTTCCCAAGTGGATCGCATTGAAGATGCCCTTCTACCGATCTGCGCGTTGAGCCTTCCCCCCGGACAAGCTGAGCAAGCTGACGCCTGCCGACACCCGCTCAATGCCGCAGGCGGCGGAGTCGCGAATATCTTGTTCACCGATCCACCCTATTACGACGCTATTCCCTATGCCGACCTGTCGGACTACTTCTACGTGTGGCACAAGAGAACTATAGATGCGACAGCAAAGAACCAGCATCAACCAAACGACCTCACTCCGAAAGACTCGGAAGCGGTTCAAAACCTCAGGTCTCTTACTTCGGATGGGCATCCGAAGGATCGCGAGTTTTACGAACAACGGATGTCGGAAGCATTCAGCGAGGGCAGAAAAATCCTCAAGGACGACGGTGTCGGTTGTGTAGTATTCGCGCACAAAACCACGGAAGGTTGGGAGGCACTTCTGTCTGGGTTGATTTCGGGGAGGTGGATCATTACGGCTTCTTGGCCCATTGCTACCGAGATGACCAGCCGCCTTCGAGCCAAGGACTCGGCCTCCCTTGGCACCAGCGTTCATCTGATCTGCCGCCCGCGCCCAGATTCGGCTCCAGTTGGAGACTGGGCAGACATCCTGCGCGAACTGCCCGAACGAGTGGGCACTTGGATTGAGAAGCTGCAATCTGAAGGCATTCGGGGGGCAGACCTCGTGTTTGCGTGCATAGGGCCTGCGATGCAGATTTACAGCCAATATCGTCGCGTGGAGGATGCCGAGGGGCGCGAGATTCCGCTAGGCGGCGACCCCGCCGCACCCGAATCCTACAAACGCGGATTCCTCGCGTATGTGTGGGAGACCGTTGGTCGGTTGGCGCTTGAAGAGGTTCTTGGCACAGCGGAAGCAAGAGCACGAAATGGAGCAGCGGGTGCTCTGGAAGAAGACTCTCGACTGACCGCCTTGTTCTTGTGGACATTGCAGACGACCGAAACGGATTCAACCGCTGCTGAGGCATCGGATGCCGAGGATGAGACCGAGGAAGCCGAGGAAGCCGAGGATGAAGAAAAGCCTCAGAAGAAAAAGGTCGGGCACACCCTAATTTACGATGTTGCCCGTCGCTTTGCGCAGCCTCTCGGTATTCATCTCGACAAATGGGAGGGGCGAATCATCGAAACCGAAAAGGGCATCGTCCGTCTGCTACCCGTTGTAGACCGAGCCTCGCAACTATTTGGTGAAGCCGACGCCGCAGCCATCTCGCGTCGAATCGAGGCAGACATTCAAGAGAGCCGCAATTATAGTTTTGCCTTCATGCAAGATGTCGGTGCCGCTCCTCGAATCAAGACTCGTGGTCGGGGGCGCAAAGGTGCTACGCATGCGGCTGCAACGATATCCGAAGCCCCTTTACCGCAGCCAGTCACGACTCTTGATCGTCTCCATGCAGCCATGCTGCTCCAGCGTGGCGGGCAGACGAACGGTCTCCGGGCGATGTTGCGAGAGGAGACACAACGCAGCCCTGACTTTCTACGGCTCGCTAATGCGCTCTCTAGGTTGTATCCGAAGGACAGTGAAGAGAAGCGCTTGCTCGACGCTATGCTGTTGGCGGTTCCGAGGAATTGATGAATAGAGTTAGTGATACGCATGTGCTGATTCGGCAGCCTCTTACGGCGGAAGAACTAAGGAAATGGCCGTTGATGCACGGTACGGACGGCACCGGGTCAGAACTAGAGCAGATGCGGCGGGAAGGACTCGTCGCTGGCAGAGCTAGCAATTCTCAAGATTATGACCGTGAACTAGGTCGAACAGATTTCGTGTTCTTAACACTTGCCTCCTTTTTGATTAACTACGGACGGTGTTCAATCCTCGTAGATTCCGCAGTACTGGAGAGAAAGGATTTGGGATTTTCAGACCAAGATGTCCGTGTGGCGATTGACTGCTTGAAGATTCTCGTCGAGGATGGTCGCGACGTTTACTGTGGTGAAGCAAAAAACGTCGATGGTTTGTACCGCATAGTGGAGGCTCAAAGAGGGGCGACATCCGATGCTAACGGTGAGCAGTTATTTGCGAGAGTCATCTGCTCACCGGAGTTCAAGACTTACTACCACCAGCACTACGAACTCGCCGAAGTCGCTTTCTGGCAGCATGTCCAGAAGGCATACAAAAGATCGCTGTACGATTTTTTTGGTCGTAGCAACGATCCTTGGCTCCAAGAAGAGATATTCGTCCCCAAAGTGGAACCGGAACTGCTCTTGGGGTACTGGGATGGATCGCATTGGGTTGAATGGCGAAAGGCGAGCACTCCTGACGTGCAGCATCGACTTCAGGTGTGGATTGAGGCTGCTACAAATAGAAGCACGCAGTGATGCGGCGCAACCCGATGTGACGGTCTCTTTCTATGACTAATTAGAGGACTCATGGAACCTTGGTATAAAAACACGGTGCCCCGCGCAGAAGTTCGTGAGGGGCGATCCTTCAACCCGGACGAGTTCGCCATCGCGCTTGAGCAGGTCGCCGCGAACAAAGGCCCCGACGACTACCGCGATCCGGCGAAATTCTTTTCCCGCACCTGTTTCACTCGCGCTCTTCGCGAGCACGTCGGTATGGTGTTACGCCGACTTGCTGGACGCACTGAGAACTCTGCGCCTGTCATGACGCTGGTCACGCAGTTCGGCGGCGGCAAGACCCATACGCTGACGGCTCTCTATCATTTGGCGAAGCACGGGGATAGAGTGAAGGGCGACCCTGCCATCCAACGGCTCCTCTCCGAAGCAGGACTGAATGATTTGCCTACCGCAAGAGTTGCGGTGTTCGTCGGTAATGCTTACGATCCGCGACCGGGAGCAGAGACCCCGTGGATTGACTTAGCCCGTCAACTGGCGGGTGACGCTGGGGTTGCGGCGCTCGGTAATTCGGCAAAGGATGTCCCACCGGGAACAGACGCGCTATCAAAAGTGGTCGAAGTGGCTGGCGGTTCGGTACTGATCTTGTGCGACGAGGTTCTGAACTACATCAACCGCCATCGCGGAACGGATGCTGAGAAGTTCTTTTCGTTCATCGACAACGTGACTCGTACCATGACTGGCATCTCTCGATCTGCGGCGCTTATCAGCTTGCCTCGCAGTCAGGTGGAGATGTCGGACTATGACCTCCAGTGGCAAGAAAAGATCAACAAGGTTGTCCGACGTGTGGCAAAAGACTTAATCGCGAACGACGAAGCGGAGATAAGCGAAGTAGTCCGCAAGCGCCTGTTCGAGAGCATCGGCTCAGACAGAGTCTTGAAATCCGTCGCAAAGACTTATGCCGATTGGTGCTTCGAACGCCGAAACCAGCTTCCTCCCGAATGGACTGCGGTTGACACAGCGACAACGGACACGAAAGCACGCGAATTCCTGCGAACCCGGTTCGAAACGTGTTACCCGTTCCATCCTGCGACGCTCTCGGTGTTCCATCGCAAGTGGCAAGCCCTACGACAGTTTCAGCAGACTCGCGGAGCACTAGCGATGTTCGCCCAGTGGATTTCGTATGCGGATGCCGAAGGACAAAGAACGCGACGTAACGAGGCACTTATCACGCTAGGGTCTGCTCCTCTGGAGTCGCCGACGTTCCGTGCGGCGGTTCTTGGTCAGCTTGGCGAGAGTCGGTTGTTGAACGCAATCGAGACGGACATTGCAGGACAGGCCAGTCATGCACGAGCGCTTGACGCCGACACGTCCGGGGCGCTCCGTGATATTCATCGCCGTGTGGCAACGGCGATTTTGTTCGAATCGTCAGGTGGGCAGACCGACAAGTTTGCGCATCTGCCGGAACTTCGGTTTGCGCTCGGTGAGCCGGGAGTCGAAACAACGTCCATAGACAACGCAGCAAATCTAGTGGAGTCGCGTGGATTTTTCATTCGAAAAAAAGGCTCTGATGGCTATCAGTTTGGTTTCAAACCTACATTGAAGAAGGTCGTAAACGACCGCCGAGCCTCTCTCGATGAGGACGAGACTTTTGCCGAGACTCTCAAGATCGTTGGGGATGAGTTTTCAAAAGGCAAGGTGCTACCTGTCATTCCTTTCCCAGAGGATGGCGCAGCAGTGCAGGATACGACAAAGCTCTCGCTGGTCGTTTTGTCTCCTGCGCTGGAATGGACAGAAGACGGATCGCTCCGCAAGACGATTTTGGATTGGACGCAAAATCGGGGAAGTTCGCCACGGCTGTACCCCGGCTCGCTGATATGGTGCGTTCGGAAGCCCGGTCGCGAGTTGCGCAACAAAGTCGAAGTTCTGCTCGCGTGGCGCAACGTGAACCGGGAATACATGGATGGGACTCTTCCGGGCGAGTTCGACAAGTCGGATTACGAGGAAATCAAGGCTCGGCTCAAAGACGCCCAAGATGCCGCGCAGGACGAGGTCTGGGCTGGATACCGCTACATCGCTCTGTACGATTCGAAGTCGGAGACTGGGATCACCGTCATCGACTTGGGGGCAGGGCACGCCAACGCTGGCGAGACTCTTACAGGTCGGGTCATCACAACGCTTAAGTCGCGAGCATTGCTCAACGAATCGCCGGGAGCAGGCTATTTGGAGCGCAGATGGGCTGAACCGTTCAAGAAGTCGGGCGCGTGGCCGATCTCGGCGCTGCGGCAGGCTTTCCTGAACGGCACGCTAGAGCGTCTTCTGGAGCCAGACAGCTACCTAAAAGCTAAGTTGCCGGGCTTCGTCATGAACGGCGATTTCGGTTACGCATCGGGCGCGAAGGGCGACGGATATTCGCGGGTCTGGTTCCGAGAGCTACTGCCGCAGGAGGAAATCAGCTTCGATTCCGATGTGTACCTGCTACTGCCAAAGAGAGCACAGGAACTCAAGTCGGGGGCGCAGGAAGTCGTGGTTGTGCCGGAGACCCCGGGAGCGACGGCGGGCGGCGACACGGAAACTGGTGTCGGCCCGCTGTTCACACCGCCTAAAGCCGGGGCTGTCGCCGTAGCAGCACGCGAAAGGACGCTCACGATTCGCGGCGAGATTCCAACCGAGGTTTGGAATCGTCTGGGGCGAACTCTCATCCCCAAGCTGAAAACGGGAAAGGAATTGGTCATGAAGCTCGATGTCTCGGTGCAAGTGGAAGCCGACACTGTGCAGGGCTTTCAGCAAGAGCTTATGCAAATACTGCGAGACCTGAACCTCGGTGAATCGGTGAAGATCGAGATCGAGTGACCATCTCTAGTCGCGAATCGGAGGGATTCCGCAAGAAATGATGGATACGAGTCGCGAGAGACTGCGCTTGTTGGTCGAGCAGCTTGAGATGATCCGTGGGCTGCTGGACGGAGGTTCTGGCGTCGATGCAAAGGTCGCAATCATCCTTCTCGACAACGTTGCAGACTCGCTAATGTATCGCCGATGCTTACAGGAGTTCGAGGAGGACAGCGAACTCGCAATGATTCGTCGCCCCCGATTCACGCTCGCTAAGCAATCGGAAGCCTTATGGGATTTCAAAACAAAAGTGAACCTACTGAACCGCATCGGCTTTATGTCGGCTGAAGATGCAGCAGTGCTTAAGATCGGTCACTCGTATCGCAATGCAGCCTACCATCGAGACAGCCACAATCCGCGAGTCACCAACGAGCTTGGGAGACTGCTTTTCGCCGCAGTCTCCAGTCTGTTCACGTCTTACTACAACAACGGAGTATCGTCTGGGGGATTTGCGCCAGAACAGTGGTTGTCGAAGTACGGGCTGCGTACCGATTCTATAAGCTTCAAGGGGGTAAGCACCTCAATCGCGGCAAAACTAATGGAAGGCATCACGATTACTTTCGACGAAGCTAAGGAGGCGTTCCAAAACGATTTCACTTCACGTGTCGAAGAAATCGAGCGTGGGATCAAGAAACTGGAAATCACTGATGATGCCGATCTTGACGACGGGCTTAAGCGAGCAGAATTTTCAGAAGCTCACCCAGATGAACAGTTCTCAGAGAAACTTCGCGAACTGAACTATCGGATTGTTGCGGGTGATACGAAATCCGTAGACGCCAGAAAGTACCGGGCTGCACAGAAATCTGCCAACAGGAAAACGGAAAAGGAACTTACGAACTTTGTACCCGTCTGTTCTGTGAACCTGCTAAAGAAGCTGAAATCGACAACCACATTAAAGACTGTGAAGAACGTATCCTCGCTGCTATATGCGTATCAAGACCTAGACGCGAAGCTCACAAGATTTGAGGATTCTGTCGAACAACTCGCCATCATGATCGACAGGGCAATCCAGCGGGAGATCGACATCAGAAGGGGAAAGTAAGCAGGCATACCTAGCCCGCGAGGATTTGCGGTGTGTCCAAGAGTTTGACCGTAGCCAATGTGTCCTGTGTGCGCAGTATGTCCGAATCGCCTCCTCGATCCGTTCGCGCTCGCCGCAATCCAAGCTTCCGCGCACCAGCGAGTCCCAGCAAGCCCGGCAGCCTGCCCGTCCGCGATCAACTCTCGTGTGGTGCGGATCGCCTGATCGAGTCCACCATCGCTGCCAACTTCGACACCGCCCGGAAAAAGCTTGTGGGCAAGCAACCCGACCTCGCGACCTTGCTCGATGATCGCCTCGCTGGTGGCGTCCGGCTGCGCCGCGAGTTCCGGCTCTTGTACCTGCCAGTACAGGCGCTTGAGGCACTGGCAGCCCGAATTTCGACTTGCTGATTCTCATGCTCACCTCAGCGCCTCACGCTGCATCTCTTCAACCATACTGCGAAATGTTCGCATCGCAACCACGAGATCAGTCGTGGCTGCATCTTCTTGCCAATTCGCGTCGATCTGGAACATCTCGTAGTCATTCGCGACTCCGTCGCCCCGATGAAGTTCCGCTTCGTGCAGGCTAAGCGTTACTCCAACATTCCTGCTTGTGACACTCCCCTCGGAGTGGATAGACAAGGACGTTAGGACGTACACATTCAGCGAGTCCATCAATTCCTCCCAATTGAAGCACGCTTCACCAATCGCCAGACGTATAGCAGCGCAAATGGCCTGAGCAGACAGAGCCATGCTCCGGTGAACCATGCTCGGTCATCCCAGACGTAGCAGACATCGTAGTTTGAGGCAAACAAGAACATCGTCCCTGCCGACACTAGGAACCCGATTGCCATCGCGCCGAAGGACTTGAGATGAAATGCAAGCCCGCGCTCAGCCCTGTTGCGAGCGGGGATCATCGCGATGATCAAGAACCAAAACGTTGAGGCGAAAGGGCCGAGGACGCCAAACGCCCACTTGAGGAACCAAATTTCGTCCGGCGACGCGTACCTGAGAGCGAGGACGGGGACTATCGCGAAGATGGCGGGGGCGAGGAGCAGGAACAGGAGCCACAGCACCGCGTGCCAAAGGAACCTCAACGGGGCTACCACGAAGTGAACGTCGTGCGCGAGTTGTGCGTTGGTATCCATGCGTTTCCTCCAAGGTTTGTTGTCGGCGGCTTACGCGCCCGCCTTTTGGCGAACGCTGCCATCCCGTTCTGGCTTCGGCGTGATCTTCGCGCTCGTAGCGGTGTCGCAGAGCGCTTGCAATCGACCTCGATACTTCGCAGTCAGGTCGGATACGCTGTCGATTGCCTTTGCTGCCCTTTTCAGTTCTTTCTCGACTTCGTCCAGATCAACAAACGTGCGGCGCAGTTCTTCCGCGAGCGCCGAATTTCTCTGAAGGAAGTCTGCTCCCTCGGTTCGCATCCGCTCGAATAGGGGCTTCAGCACCTCCAAGTCCCTCGGCAGCCAAGCCCTCGTCGTGCGAAGAATCCAAACGCCATTTTCCTGCCCCCAGCGGCGTTCCCGGTCGTGCTGGCGAAGCTGGCTTTCTTCCCGTGCAACTATGATTCCCACCGGGCAGTGACGCTCTTTGGCATCTCGGATCAGTTTTCTGAGATCACCTTCGGTGACAGAAGATTTGTCTTTGTTGTCCACGATGATGCGTGGCTCCAGAAGGACGCCACTGGGATCGCGGTATGCGAGGAGAAAATCACCGTTCCGCGTGACTCGCTCAATACAGACCCCAGCCCACGTTTGCACCTCTTCGGCGAAATCGAGTTCCTCTTTTCTACCAACCCTTGCGACTTTAGCCATCTCGGCTTCCAGTCGCTGGTTGCGCTCGCGAAGTTCACCTACCTCTCGCAGGGAGGCTTCGATCCTGCGCGTGAGATCATCCCTTTCGGACTTCGTCATCCGCAGTTCCTCGCCGTGGCGCTCCCTTATCTCGGCAGTCCGCTTAGCTAACTCAACCTCGAAACGCGACCACCCGCTCTGGTGCTCACGGTCGTGCTTGCTCTGAAGCAGGCGGAAGGCTTCCTCTGCGCTCAGTTGCGCGACCCTCGCGAAGTCCTTCACTCCAAGTCGATCCAGAACCTCAGCGCGGGTCAGTTCGCCTGCGCCATTGCACAACGGGCATTCGATTTTTTCGGTGGGCAGATGAGATTGGATCGGCATTTTCCCTCGTCGTAGAAAAGGGGGAGGAGTTCAAGGCATCAGGGGAGTTGAGAGACTGGTACTACTTCTTGCGCCCGATCAGAAGACCGGGGTCGGCTGAATTCGTCGAGATCAGCTTGCCGTGTGCATCGCGGGTCGTCTCGAATCGCTCATTCGTGCGTCCGATGTAACGGTTATGCGCATCGCGCACAACCGCCACGCCATCTGGGAAACCGCTTGTGACCGAGCCGATGATCTTGCGTTCGCCGTCGCGGACGTACTTTCTAGTAAGAGCCATGCTTTCCTCCATCTGGTTCAAGCAAACAAAACTCCACAGACTGATAGCAATTAACCACGGCGTGCGCGGGTGCGGTGGTTTGGGAGAACAACTCACCGCAGACGAGACACTCGCGCAGTCCGTGACTACGCACTACGAAGAGCTTGCCGATCACGTCGGTGCTGCTGCGGTTCGTCATCTTGCCCCTCTGAGGTGACGATTGCTTAAGTGCGTCACCAGCGTGCCTCGGCTGACCTCGACTGTATAAGCTGAACAGAATCAACCGCAGTGGGCGGCGGCAGCACGACGCCTTCGTCACCAGCCCGTGATCTGTTTACCAGTTTGCAAACTAGACTGCGGGAAATGCCCCACTTCTTGCCTACAGCCGTGAGGCTCATCCCGCCAATGCGGTCGCGGACGATGGCTGCTCGATCTATGTTCAGTGGTGCGCGTCCCATTCTGACCCCGTCAAGTCGCGCCCTTCTCATACCGGCCCTCACCCGGGACCGGATCAGATCGGATTCGAGTTCGGAAATTGAGCCAATTAGGGTCAAGAAAAGTCTCCCTATTGGACCGCTTGTATCGACATTCTCGCGCCGGGAGATGAAAACGACGCCCATATCGTCGAACTCGTCCATGAGTTGAAGAAAATGCTTGACGCTCCTCGCGACCCGGTCGAACGCGGCGACGAGCACGACGGAGAATTTCTTCCGCCGTGCATCCACGATGAGTGCGTCGAGACCGGGGCGTCTCGCTCTCTTCCCTGAGACGCCGCAATCGCGATACTCCTGTACGACCTCATAGCCCCGTTGCGCCGCAAGCTCGCGCAGATCGTAAAGCTGTGACTCGACGTGCTGGTCGGCGGTCGAGACCCGAACGTAAATGGCAGCTTTCAATGGGTTCCTCCTGAAGGCGAGACAGATTGGAATGAGTCTTGCATTCTGTCCATTGGACATATTATACGAGTGGCGACGCCCAGACGTCAACCATATAATGTCCAATGGGCAGAATGCGATATAATGGCTGAATGGGCTGGAAGACAATGCGGGTCGCTGTCTGCGACGTTTGCGGACATCGGTGGATACCCGAAACGGAGAATCCGCCAAATTGCCCCTCGAAGAAGTGCCGCTCGACCCTGTGGAACAAGGGCGGCGTGGATGGCAGGACGCGGGAGGCGCGGATCAAGGCTGGGCGCAGCCCGAAGAGCACGGCAAAGAAGAACCGATGATAGGGTGACATCATGGTGTATTTGATCGGACTGGCGCATCGGGAGCAGGCATCCTTGGACTTCCAAGGCACACCCCAAACGGAGGCGCAAAAGCAATACGCTGAGGTTCTGAAGAAAACGATTGAGAATCTTCGCCCCAGTCTGGTCGCAGAAGAATACAGCACCGAATCCGAGACTGAAAACAAGCGACGATCTATCGCGAAACCTATTGCCGACAGTCTCAAAGTGGAGCACCAATTCTGTGATCCGCACGGTGAACAGCGACGAACAATCGGGTACCTTGGCGTGCAAGAGTTGCATCCGCAAATCATGATGCATGACAAGAACTGGGATATTTCCCCCGAAGAAGCCCAAGCCAAGGCTTGGGCAATTTGCATTGGCAAGTACTTCATTCGTCGGGAAAGAGTCTGGCTCGGACGGATTCGAGAAAAGTCCAAGCCCGAAGATGACGTCGTTATATTCGTGCTTGGAGATGGTCACGTTGATTCTTTCGCAGACCTTCTTGCGAAGGAAGGAATCAAGTCGGAGGTGGTGGAACGCCATATCGGGGTTACCGCCGAAGACGATGCCCTCATACAGAACGGTTTCCAATATCTCAAGGAGCACCCGGAGTGTGTTGAGGAGTTCTAACTGCGTTGTTTTCCATGCGTGGCTCGCGCTACCCACAAATCTGTTCTCAGGCATGAAACTTGGATCACAATTGAATAGTGCCTCGTAGTTGCTTTCCCTTGAACCACAACAATTCAATGTTCAAGGATGCTAGTAGGCTCTTTACATGCGGATTCGGTTCCTTCTGTAGCAGTACTGCAAGATCGACATCGTTCTTAGGCATGTGCGTAAAACGATAATCGTACAATTGCCCAATAGCTTGGCGCACCTGCGAGCGCCCCGACGGGCCTTCCGAAGCAGTCTTGGCTTCGATCAATAAATCTCGTCCCTTCTTCCACCCAATTACCAAAGCATCGAACTTGCTCTCTTTCAACCTGTAGCGCCATTGAACGGAGTCCCGCAGGCAGTTAATCAGCTTGTTATGGTGTTTTCGTATGACAGATTTCTTGGCTGCGATTTGAGCGATGCTGCTAATTTCGGACTTGAAGCCAACATCCGAATAAGAACCTTTGGGGATCGGCTTCTTTGACCCTGCGCTAGGTTTGGGGAATTTTTCACCGTATGCGTAAGCATCCAACTCGAAGGCATCTCTCACATCGTAAGTAGCGCCGATCAACTTCGACAGTGCGACGGTGCCATCGGAGTCTGCGTTCATCCCAATGCAGTGCAGCAGTCCACGAGTGCGCTCGTTCATGATTGGGAATCTGCGTTGCGGATCGAGGCACGAGAGCGTTGGCGTAAGCCCGTTGAAAGGAGAAATACGGCGGTCGTCAGCCGAGATTTCTCCGAGCCTTTGGATCAAGCTCGCGACCAACCGCACTTTGGTATACACGTCCGTTGCTGACGTTGAAACCCGACTGAATGCAAGCGCGATCTCGGCAGAGTGCTTGTCTATGTACCGGACTGTAGCCGGACGAAAGGCATTGTAGTAATGGGTGATTCCAGTTCGCGTCCTAATCAGCGCCCGACACTTTGGAAGGCTCAACGTGGCGAACCGAGACGACAAAGCCTGTGCAAGCTCTTCGTCGGAACTGTAATGCACACCGATGTAGTCGGCAATCTTGTGGTTTCGCCAGCGTCTAGTCGAGTCGCCGCCATTTTTGCGACCGCCGTTCGACCATCCACACTGAACTAGGAGACATAGGAATGCCGGATCGCTCCGCTGCTTCTTCCCAGCGGCTTTCCAGAGCAACTGAATCAGCTTTGCAGTCCGGCGCTTTCCTTCGACCCACTTCTGCTGCTCCTCATTGCGTTGGTACTTTGGAAGTCCTAAGCCACCGCTAGAGTTTGAGGGCATAAATGTAGTGTATTGTCGCTCTGTAATGGTCTTTGGTGAAAGGGGGTCTCTGACTCAGCCACAGGTCGGCGTTAGTACCGTCGCATTGTGGTGACACGTTTCAATGTAGGCTCTGAGGTTGTCCAATACCCCCGTGTGATTGGCTTGAAGGTCTTTAGCAGCCCACGCAGTATACGTGTTAAGAACGCGCAAAGAGTTGGGAAAGGTCTCTATGTTTTTCTTGAAGTAGTTGATCTTTTTCGACGCGTAATCCTCACGTCCCTGCGCGGAATTTTTCCTGCCGCTTATTAGCACCAAATTTCCAAGTCGGTCAGTCCATATCTCCCTCGCTTCCGCCGAAAAATCTTTGCACCACTGGCTCTCGTCAGCGGGATTTTGTGGCAGGATGTGTTCCACGGAGACTTCCCTCGGTGGTTGTAGCCTATTGCCCTTGCCACCATAGATCATGTCGAGCTTGTAAAGAATATACCGTGCGAACCGACGACCATACATGAGTTCAACATCGAGGTAGTGGACAAATTTGGTAATGTCGAACGCGAAAACACCAGACTGAAGAAGCAGTTCGATCCCCTCCGCGTGCTTAGAATTTGCTCGCCTGTGAGCCTCGTCTGTCTTCTTTATCACCGCATTCATGTTTTCGATGCGAGTGGTCGGCGTTTCTCTCAGTATCCAGTCGCCGCAGAACTTGTTTTCCAGCAGGGCGAGGAAGTCTGTAATTCGTTCCTCACCGAATACATCTCGATAGTGGAGAAGCGGGGGAACCCAGAAATCAGCGAGGCCCGTATCCGCAAGCAGCGTGATAAGGTTGTCAAACTCCCACGTTCCAGCAACATGGTGATTAGCCCCGCTGAATATCTGTTGGTAGTTTGACCAGTGACGCTTCATGAAATCAAACGTTTCGCGACCGGGATGAAGGAGGGGAGGGAGTTGCTTGTATTCTTTCTTGTCCTTGAGAAACTCTCTTCGCTCGTAAATGTTCTGCTCAAATTCCTGAAGCAAGCTCAGCCGCGCTTTCTCTTTGACCAGAACCGTCCGCAAATGGGCTAGGAATGTGTCAAAGTCGTCCCCCAGACTACCCTCCATCTCTTCCCACATCTGAGCCGCCTGCCGCTGCGAATGTTCGGGTGCCTTCGCCTCTTTGAGCGCTCGCAAATTTAGGGTTTTGAGGATGTCGCTATTCCGTAGCTTCATGCCACGGTCGTTGAGAACCAAGAATAATCGAAAGGCGTCCTCAAGCTGAGACGAAGCAACGTAGATTAACAGCACTTTGTTTCGAAAAAACTTAAAAAAGTCCTCGATGGACGGAACATCGGCTCGAGCAAAATACTTCCTCATCTCTAGCACTGCGGTTGCCATGTTTTGCACCGAAGGGTCAGGTGATTTTTGCAGGCTTACAAGCCCATCTTCGTCATTTGTGCCTCCGTCCTTCTTCAGGAACTTATCGACAAAGTCGGATACGTTATCTCGGATGTCGAAGACAATCCGAAGGCGCTCAGGAATTCCGTCGAATTTGTTCTCCTGCTGAAATATCGACCGACGAGAAGCATCTTTCAATTGGTCGTCGGTGGTGAGATCGCGAGCAACAGCGTGCAGCATCAGGCAAGTCGCCAAACGCTGTTGCCCATCAAGCAGGTCGTGCTCATCATAGCTATCGCTGCTAAAGTCCCCCCCAGCCTTATGCGTCTGAAGCACAATCGAGCCGAGAAAGTATTCGCCTTCCTGCTTTGTTGAGAGCGCATAGCTGACATCTTCGAGGAGATCGCTTACTTGATCGACTCCCCACACGTAGGGTCGCTGGTATTCGGGAACACGATACCAACGAGCGAAGGCATCCTTTATCAATATCTTGCCGCTCTCAATGTGATCTTTCACGACCGCCCTCCTGTAGCAAATGGCATTCTATATCTTTCGCCGCTTAGGGGACGGTGTTTGGAGACCTGCCAGCTTGTTGGACTGTTGGTTTCACCATGACCCTCGTAACTTGGCGCTGGCCCCAGCCTGCCTGACACTCTTGTTGTGGGAACCGCCCTCATCAAGTACGACGCTGCTCGCAAAGCTATCGCGTCCGCCTACCGCGTTGACGAGGTGAAGAAAATCCGCGACAAAGCGGAAGCAGTCAGAACTTACGCGAAATTGGCGGGCGATCTGCAACTTCAGAACCAAGCATGCGAAATCCGGTTACGCGCCGAGCGCCGAGCGGGGCAACTCCTGCTGGAAATGGAAAAGAACTCCGGCACCCGTGGCACGGGTAGACCTCGGAAAGACGGAACCAGATTTGAGCGGTCGAACACATCGACCGCCCAAAAGCCAACCCTCGAAGAGATCGGAGTCACAAAAGATCAGAGTTCCAAGTGGCAACGACTGGCGCTGGTTGTTGACGAATCCACATTCGAGCGGGCAGTCGTTCAAGCGTGTGAGAAGAATGGCGAACTGACGAATGCGGCTCTGCTTCGTGAGATCAGAGAGATTGTCACGCCGACACAGGTGCTCACCGACCCGGACGTGAACGTTGTTGCGTCAGAGTTGATCCGCGACATAGAGTCGCAGAGCAGGCGGGAAAAACTCGAAACGGTGGTTCGGCTTCGCAACCGCTTGAACCCGACGATCAGAAAAAAGTTGATTCTGGCTCTCAAGAATTTAACTAGCAGTGCTGCACAATATGAGGCTCAAATCGCAAAAAACTTTGAGGATTTCCCAGCGAACGGAAAAGCGTTCCAGCGCGTGATCCGCGAGCGGATGGCAGAGCAACCTGATCCGCTCCTAGCGGAAAAAACGGCGCTTGCGGCTGATTTCAAGAACGCGACTGTGCGAGAGATTTCTCTTGCTGAAGCACGCAACCTCATAGTTGCGAATGAGTGGCTTGGAAATTTGGGGAGTGTCGAACACGCATGGGGCCTATTTTTCGGGAAGTTCCTCGCTGGAGTCGTCTGTTTCGGAAGTACAGCGGGAACGAAGGTCAGGTCATCAGTATGCGGCGCGGAGCATGCAGACAAAGTCGTGACCCTAGTTCGTGGCTGCTGCTTGCCTTTCGCTGATCCGATTCGGATTTCATCAGACGGCAGGACACACGGCGGTTCAGCGGCGTCGTTTTTGATCAGCGCTGCATGTCGTCAGATGGTCAAGAAGGGGTACAACATTTTCGTTGCCTACGCTGATCCAAAGGCAAATGAACGGGGAACGATTTACCAGAGCCTCGGATGGTCATTCTGTTCTTTCACCAACCCCACAGAGAAATTTCGCAGACCGGATGGCAAGGTCTTTGATTCGCGGAACGTTCACCTGCTCACACGTGATCGACGCTTCGGAAAGCTCAGATACAAGCGCACTCGCGCCGAACAGAAGCAACTGCTCATCTCTGAGGGTTGCGAGTTCTTCAAAGACGATCAGCGAAAGCTGCGATATGTTGGAATATACGGTGACAGGCGGACGAAGCGAATACTACGAGCGTCAGTGCGGTGGGAGGTTCTGCCATATCTGAAGCGAGAGCCGCCACCTGAAGATCGCGTTCAAGTCGTGAACTTCGATCCAGCGGCGAAGGCTTTCGCTGCGTCCGTGTCTTAGTTGTGGTGCGAGCAAATTAGTTGCCCTTCTTTTGCCCGGTAGCCTTGAAGTCTGCCCCAAGCCTATCGAGCATTTCATACGTATCAATGCAACCCACTCCTAGCGCCGCGCACACATCAGGGATGCGAACTTTCTTCGCGTTTGGATGCCTGTTCGACTCGTGACTGACAACGACGCCCTTGGTGTGACTGGCGTGCGCGATCAGCCACGGATCGGCTCCGCTTAAGAATTCGGCAGCGTGCTGTTGTTGGTAGTTGTCCACTACGTAGTCGGCAACCGTTTGCATTGCTTTTTGCACGTCCGCATCTGGCTCTACAAATAATCCACTCTGGCGACGGGTCTTCATCCACTTCGCTAAATCATCACCGGGTTCCTCGTTCGTCACAATCTCTTGATAAACCATCTTGGGACAGCGGATCGTTCCGGCGTTGATTTGCTCCTGCAAAAACGCCCAGAACACTCCGAACGTTTTGAATTTGTAAGGACCGTTCTTCGCTTGAATAAATACGTTCGAGTCGAGCCAGTAAGGCGGGGTTTCTGCCATTTAGCGTCTTGGCAACCCCTCGATCAGTTTGGGAAGCGTGCCTGTCTTCACGCCCAGCAGCCTCGCAGCTTCGCGGTATGAAACGCCCTCAGCTTGGAGCGCTCCGAGGACAGTTTCCGTCAACCTACGACTGTTGCGGATCGGCAGCGTAAAGTAAAAGTTCCCTCCCCCTTCGGACGGCTCTTCCGCTTCTTTTTCTTCGCGCTCTCTCTGCTTCTGCTGTTCTCTTTCGAGCAAGGTAAAGAACTGGTTGCGGGTGATCGCATTCAGTTCGTAAGCCCTTCGGAGAATCACAATCGCGCTGACACGGTATTTTGCGGCGAGATTCTGAGCCGTTTGTTCAGTAAAAGTGGAAGGCAGGGATTTCAGAAAGTCGGCGTGCGGGACCAAGACTTCCGCCGCGACACTGTTGCAGAAAATCTCGACGGTATTCCTGAGTTCAGGGGGAATATCCTTCGGGTCTGGATTCGAAATGCCACTTCTGTCGATCCAGATATGCACAAGTTCATGCACCAGAGTGAAGATTTGCGCCGCTTTGGAATCCCGACCATTTATGAAAACCAATGGCGCTAGGTAATCGCTTATGACGAAGCCTCGAAATTCGTTGACCGATAGCTTGCGACGGGTATTTCCCCCGACGATTCCACTGCGCATCACCAAAATTCCAGTAGCTTCCGCGCTACGGGTGAGTTCACGCAAGAACTCATCCCACGTGTGAGATGTTCGCCTGATCTGCTCAATAGAGAGCATCGCGGTCATGTCCGTTGCCACTCGGTCAATGCCGTCTGCGACACGGAATTTCCCCACAAAAGGCAGGCGCTTGGCGTCACGCGCTTCCAGATACTCCCGGTACCACTGGTGCTTCACGAAGACGTCGTAAAGCAAGTCCAGAAAATCTGGGCTTACTTTTGCAGGTCTACCCTCGACTACGGTTCGAAGATCGGGTATCGGGGTCTTTTCGATGGGCGGTTCTGAAAGAAACAAGAATCCAAATGGAATCCGAAGACTCCTAGCTAAGTCCTGCGCTCTCCCGAAAGGTGGACGGGTCTCACCACGCTCCCAAGACTCGACTTCTGCTGGATCAGCCCCAAGAGATTTGGCTAACTGAGCCGGAGATATTCCTGTGCGCTCCCTCGCCCACTGAGCGACTTTCGGAGTAATGAATGCTTCAGTCATGGCGTATGAAGAACGGCACATTCTACTGCAAAATGCGACTTCAAACGATTACAGGCGAGGCTCCATGCGTTAGCAGAAGGGTCAATTCTGAATCTGGTCGAGTTCCACGGGCAGTGAGCACTGTTCGTCATCATTCGTCACGCGGTTGATCCGCGTGCTCACGGGATAGCACCGCTTCAGCATTTCGGAGGTTGCCTTACGTTCTGCATGCCACCGGATCGAGCCAGAGGTCGTAGCTATCAGGATGAACGATTATGACACTTCATGTAAGCTCGTTGTGATTTGCGTCATCTCAGCAGAAATGACGGGAGGTTAAACTGAGGGCGGAAGCCCAATTATGAACAGACACTCAAGTCGATTTGTCGCGAACAGAGAGTTGTGGAGCGCACTGCGGGAGCATGTCCGAAAAGGCACGGGCGTCCGGGCGGCAGTCGCCTATTTTGGGAGGAACGGCGCTAAGCTCTTTCCGCTAAAGAGGGGCGACACTATCGTCGCTGACTTGAGCATTGGGGCTGTTCGCCAAGGAGTCACCGACCCGCGTGAGTTGAGAACCCTGATGCAGCGCGGAGTGGCAATCTTCAGCCGACCGACATTACACGCTAAGTTCATCATCGCCAACCACACCGTGATTGCGAGTTCGGCTAATGTATCCCGAAATTCAAGAGATAGTCTCGATGAAGCAGGGATCATAACGACCGACCCGGCAGCGGTGCGCCGCGCAGCCGATTTCTTTGAAAAGCTTTGCACCTCGCCAGTCAGCAAGAGATACCTTCGCAAGTGTATAGCGGAATACCGTCCGCCGAGGTTCAAGGCTGCCGTTGAAAAGGCTGTAAGCAGGGGTCGGTCGCAACGGGTGCCAGAGTCAAATCTGTGGTTTGTCGGGGGCTTGCAGGTGTTGAAAGAAACTCCTCTGATGCAGCGACTCGCGAAGCGGGCTGAGAAGAGACTCAAGACCCCCGAAAAGAATGAGGTTGGGTGGATTCACTATCACGCAAAGCCCAAGTTCTTGCGTGGGTTTCGCTTGGGCGACTGGGTCGTGCAGTGCATGAAAGATGGGGAAACACGCTACGTGGGACCGCCAGCACAACTGCTTTCTCTGGAGGAAGGGAAATTGCCCAGTGGAAAGAAGTACGCAGCCGTGATGTTAGAGATGCCGAGCGACGGTGAGTCGATGGCATTAGGGCAGTTCCGAAGGAAGGTCAGGGCGATTGAGCCGAGTTTGGACAAACCAAGTCCCAGAACAAGACCGATCCAATACCGATCATGCGGACAGGATTCTGCGACTCTGGACTCCAAGGGGAAAGATCGCAAAGTAGATATGTTCAGACGAAATCGAAACGCCACACGGACTCCTTAGTTGATCACTTCGCGTCTGACACGTATTTTTCCAGAACATCCAAGAACGCCGGAGTGTACTCGTCACCCACATGGTTCGTGTTCCACAATCCCGATAATCGAATTGTCCCCTGCGGCGATTGCAGACCCAGCCAGCCTTCGGAAGGTTTGTCGATTGGTTCCTTTTCAAAATTGCTGAGCAAGGCTATAGAGTTTCGCTCCAAGTAAACCCTGTCACTCCCGACGCCGGGCGCGTCAGCGACCTCTATCCAGAGGAAGGGCATTGCACCAAGCACTGCACTAACATCGCGCTCAAGCGGAATTTCAGCCAAGCGAATGCTTTTCGATGCGCTGTTGTCGGTGCCCCAAGAAGCGGCGATCTCCGCAGGATAGCTTTTGACCTGCAATAGCGCCTCTCCAATCCGCTTGCGAAAAATGGAGCCGCGATGGTTCCCACCTCCACTCGAAGCTCCTCTGTGTGTATGCAGGCGATTCCAGAGCGTCGTTCGGGAGTTGGCTGAAACTGCGTGCGTGCCAACGCGCACTACGCGAAGGGTGCTCCGATCTTCGCGGAACTCATGATCTTCGAAAAAGAAGTAGACGCCGCGTGCGGGCCAGCCTGACCTCTGCGTGCATTCCTTGAGGCAGCGGTACCCTTGACACTTCTCGCGAAGGGTGCCGATGACTGCGTAAAAGCGATCTAGTTCTTCGCGACGACTCATGCCTGCTCCCGTCCCGCTTCAACTAAGCACAAAAAGGTTCCGGCAGTTGGGTCGGTCAGCATACCTTTCCACGCCTCCGGTCTCTGACATAGCCCATAAGCGAACAGTTCAAACATCTTTCCCTTGAGTGCCACTAGCCCAGCGCCAAACCGCATCTCCTGCAAACCCGCAGGAACGATGGTTGAGCTTGGATGGAACGGCAGGTTGGTGTTGGACGTTAGAAAAATAAGGCGCTGAGTGTCACCGGATTCTACAGGCAGGCGCGTGCTGAGGAGGTATTCCTTCCCCAGCAGAAATATAACAACCTCATAGTCTCGAACCGCCTGCCGCAAGGCTTGCGGTATCCCGAGCTTCTGAGCGCGTTCGCTAATCCACGTTAGTCGCTTGTGTTGAAAAGTCGCTTCGTATGGAACAAGGCTACGATCTTCGCCGACTAGCCCGTAGCCTGCCGAGATGATCTCCAGACCGCACGCCGCCGAACCGAACTGCCGCCTGATAGCATTGACGCCCTTCATCATGTAGCGATGCTGCCAGCCCGTGTACAGTTCGGCGGCTGGCAATGCCCAGCGGGCTAGTTCAGCCTCGCGACGTCCTAACGTAGCTGGGTCGTCGAAATCCTCTTCCGTGAGCGAATTGGGGCATCCGCGTTTGTTCTTCTTGCCCGTGCAACTGCCGACGACGAGAAGTTTCATCAGATCGGACGATATACTTGTGCGACGGCGTGTGCAATCTGTACCGACTAATGAAAACCTTCGACCGGATTACGACTACAATCGAGCGCGAGTGGCGTCGCGGACATCTCGCTCAGAGAAGGCTAACCAGACATGGCGATTCGGTTTCGTGACTTGAGCGGAAGACTGCTTTGGCGTTTGGTGTGGCCCTTTCTGTTTAGTGTTGCGGCTGGCTTAGCTTTACATAGCTACTACCGATGCACGTGGAGGCTCTACCAACCGATGATGGCGATCAGTGACGGTCTGATCGTGGCGGGTGTGGTGGGGCTTCTGCTAGAAATCTTTGCTACCAAATTTCTGATCCAGAAGACCGCCGACAGTCTGGCTGAGAATCTGGTCGGTCGAGGATTACCAAGGAAGATTCAGGCGCGAATTCAAGAGATCGCGAATACGACGCTGGTCAGGGATCACTATGTAAAGACCTACAAATTGATCGCCGCTGGCGGTGGAAGTCTTACAGTCGAAACTACAGTCGCTTTTGAAGTCAAGAACTACGGGTGGCAAGCAGAGAGATATGTTCCCGAAGCGGACGAGGAGGCAGTTTTCAAGCCCGAATTTCTGTACCTTCACTATTCTCTGAATGGCGAAGCACATAGCCTTGATGCCGCCGCCCTTGCAAAGAGAATCGACTCTAAGCATGACAAGCCGACCACCTTGCAAACGTCTGGCGACAAAGCTGTGAAATTGGAACCCATCAGCGAAGATTCCAATGCGATCTGCCAAGTCAAATGGAAACTCCGAGTAACAATGCCGGAGCAGTTCGTTGACTTAACTGAGTTCCGCTTCGCTACACTCGGTGCTCAGATATTCGTTGAGGAAATACCTCCTGACCTAGAGTTCTGCTGCACGGGAGTATCGAAGGACTCCCGCACTTGGGAATTTACCGGCCCCTTCCTCAGAGGGCAGCAGATCAAAGTCTGGTGGCTCAAAAAGTAATCACACGGCGGAATCGGCAGCACAGGATAAGAGTGGACGCTGACAGTCTCGCTCTTCGCTCGGCGCACCCGTCCAGAAGCTCCGGGTACGCGTGCTGTACCTTACGGAGCAAATCGCGACCCGACTCCAGCCCAAGGGGATCGCCTGCAAGGACGATGGCTATCGCATGATCTCGCGCCGTCTCCGCTCGGCTGCTGAGGGCAGGGGGCGGGGGGCAACGGCACGACCGCGAGCACTTCGGGGCTATCAGGTTGTTCATTTGAAACCTCGAAACTCAAAAGAGGCTCTTTTCTCTCAGCCCGTGGCGTTCAGCCAATGCACGATGCGTTCGGATCAACGAAAGATAATTCTTGCGCGAGCGCCGACGCACATACTCCTGTCCGTAGCGTGCGCGGGAAAGCCACTGTCTCATCCGTTCCACGAGGAGGTGCTCGCGAAGCTCTTCTCTGCAATTCATTTCGTACATTTCCTCCGCAGGGCTGAGCGCCCGGTTTTGAGCGAAAATCGAGGAGCGCTTCACTGAAAGCACAGAACTTACCTGCGGCAGCCTTCTGATTTCCTCTCTAAAACATGAACAACGGAAGTCGTTTGATGTCGAACAATCGCGGTGAGCGTCTGGGAAAAGGGCTGCATCGGGCGAGTTGGGGAACAGCGCAGCACGTACCCACTCATAATTCGCAGCGGGGGAGCGGGCCGGATTCTTTCCTGCAAGTCATTGGATCGCCCGTTTCTGAGCTTTGCACTCGCAATCTTGAGCAACCGTATTCCAAGCCATTTCCGGTCGGTCGGGATGAGCGGGGGCATCTATGAATCCCTCACCGTGGCAGAGCAGGCAATCTGGGTTGGGCTTCAATCGCTTGGCACGTGGGGCGGGTTTGTTGCCCGCTCCTGACGGAGCGGAATAAGAATCTGGTCTACTCTGTTCTATTCTTTTCTTGTCTCCCACACGATCAGCACTCGATTTTCTCGATAATTCTTGTAATTCTTCCATCTTTGGCACTGTGAAGTAGGTGCAGTTTGACTTCACTTCTGCTGCACTTTCACTGGTGTTTGGCTGCACATCTACTGTCAAATGAGAGTAAGACTGCATCCAAAGTACAGTAGCTTTGTAGGGAGTGCCGATCAGTTTGTGAAGCTGCCACGGGTCGCGTGGCAGTTTGCCGTACATGTGGATTCCGCAGAGGATTCGAACATAGATGGCTTGCTGGTTCAACGTCATGCCGTTCACCGTGAAAGAACTCATCCAGCGCTTTCCCCAGAATTTGAACCAAGGGAAGATACCCGGTTCTGCTGTCTCTGCTTCGATCAGAGCTTTTTCCTCGTCCATCAGAGAGCCTCATCGTCCGCAAGTTCCATCTTTACCTCTTCAACCAAAAGCGGGCTTGGTTTCTTTTCCCTCAGATAATTCGTTCGATCACAAACTACAAAGGGCACTACGCCGAAGTTACCACCTCCGCGAGTCCGACCTTGGACAAGCATCCCCGCATTGCCGTTCTTCTGGCTGGTCGCTACACCGATGCCAAGATCAAAGCGTTGGTTAATTGTGGTGAAGTATTGAATCATCGAATCCTTCCGCAAGATCGCCTCAATCTGATCATCGTAGTTGTCCTCTCCAGTATTCTTCTCCTGAAGTTTCGCGATGTCCCTGCCCGGCTCGGCCTTGAACTGCGCCGTGGTGATGACCATAATTCCGCGATCTCCGGCGTAGTTGCGGCTGTAATCGAAAAGCCTGTTCACGATGGTGCCGCACGCCTTCCAGTTTTCGCTCTTCGGACCTTCGTCAGGCGGCATGATTGAGTCCAGCGGGTCGATCACGATGTAGTCCCACTGGTACTTCTTGTGCGTAGACTCGGCGTATGACATGATCGCTCCGAGTTTGTCGGTCTCCCCACGGGTCAACGCATGCGCGTTCTGAACTTCGAGATAACCGGGAACGATTTCCATCATGCTTATCTTGGTCAAAATGCTCCTAATCTTTGCGAGGTCTGCCTTTGTCGCTTTTCGGTTTAGGCCCTCCCACTGGGAGAGACCCGGCACTTCGCCGATCTCCTTCTTCGTAAAGTGGGAGAGCATCAGAGTTAAGCTCTTCAGGACACGCATGGTATGGTGCTCACCCGCAATGTAGAGTCCGTGCTTGCCGCGCATAGAGAAATTCAGAGCCATAGACAGCGCAGCAGTGGTCTTGCGGTTCGATGCGGGGCCGTAAAGCACAATTGCGTGCTCCCCATCCAGTCCAATGTTCATGCCGGAATTGTCGATGCTAGGAAACCCGGTTTCGAACTTTCTGCTGTCATCGGTTCCCATGACATCGCGCTCGAACGATTCAAAAATCTCATCGCCGCGTAACTGCCACGGATCGGACTTGAATCCACTGTCCAGAGATGTACTCGACGCCCAGTGTTTGCGAAGAACCATTCTTGCCCCCTGAATGTCACGGTCGTCCCTGACCTTGGCGAATGCTTTCTTGAAGGCGATCTTCTCCGAGCGCAGATTAACTTCATCAAGCAGTGCGACAGCCGTTACATCGAGGGTCTTGTCTTTGTCCCTGCGGAGACCCTCTATGAACTCACAGATCGCCCTTTTGGTCGATGGCTTCGTCGCGGCATTGTCAGGATGGTTGTTGACGTAATCTTTCAATTCGGTTGAGGTTGGTAACTTTCTGAGCGCACGCTCGTAAGAAACCAACTTCAGAAGCGCGTCTCCAACGGGAGCGTCCAAATGTGGCGCGATCTGATCGAGGCGCTTGCGGTACATGATGTAACTGCCACGCGCCTCCTCTGTACTGTCATCGAGCAGGATTGCGATGAGATCGGTCGCAATCGAAACTGGTTCCCCGCCAATCGGCGTTACCAGTTCAGTCTGGGGCGGCGGTGCGGGGTTGGTTGGCTGGTTCTCTACTGATCGCCCTGTGCCCGGTTCATCTTGAGGTTGCACCAAGCTGCTTTGACCCGCTGTCGGACAATGCGCTGTGGGTTCTTCAGGGGCGGCTTCCTCAAGAGCTTGAACATCTTCAGAGAAGTCCAGTACATTTTCCGTGTCATTGTTCTCGAAGATCGGCTCTGGGTACGGATCATATCTTTCTTCCCGCAGCTTCGCGTGGAGGTCTTTCAGCGTGATGCTCTCGCAATCGTCACTGAAACAGTGATAGCCGAAGCTGTCGCCGACACCAAACCCGGTGACCTTGCTGCCTGTGTGCTTGTGCCCAGCGATTAAGCAGATGTCGGTGATGAAATAGGTCACCCCTCCTGACTCTCGCGTCCCGACGATCTCGAACGCAGGCTTCCAATCGTGCTGCCTGCGCGGGTGGTTTTCCTTCGTCTCGAACCAGTCGAAATAGTTCTGAGGGTCGAAATCTTTGTGCGGAACGGGCATTTTTCCTGAGTTCCGTTGCCGTGACTCGGTCGGCAGTTCGCAAGACAGTTGAAGAATCTGATCCAGAGTAACCTCTTTGATCGGCTCAGTAGGCTGGTTTATCCGGTTGCGCCGATACGGACGCTCCGGCGTGCTCGTGCCTTTGCGGGTCATCGTGCCATAAGCACGGGTCAAACGCGCAGGGTTGGACACGCTGGCGTCGATCTTGACTTGGTCGCAGGTGAACTTGTTTGCCAGTGCCTTGCGGACGTCCAGCAGCAGGTTTGCGTTGTAGACGGTGTTATCCATCTGCACGATAGGGATTACATGGTAGCCGTTGCCACTGTCGGCGATGAGCACCTGTGACCATCCCCTCTCTTCGAGGTGTTTCAGCGCTCGGTTGCAGACTTCCCGTGTAGCCATCTTTTCTTCTTTCGTCGAGCTTTCGTGCTGGAGCGCTTGGAACTCCTTCTTGGTCGCCTCGTCCAGATTGAGATGAGGGGCACGGATCGTGTCGAAGTCGATCAACATGTTCTGCAACATGTCAATGTCTTCATCCTTGGTAAGGTGCTGCGTCGGCCCGGTTAGAATCTGTTCGACTTGCTCTGGAGTGGGGTTGAGGACAATGAGTCCGCCGCCCTTGCACTTCTCGCATTCGCACTTGGCGCGTGCGCGGATAAGGCTCGGTTTGACCGGGTTGATGACGTAGTGCGACGCGGTCACTTGCGGGTCGTCGTCCAGCCGGGCTACCGTTTCCGCGAGCTTGTCGTGATCGTCGAAGTAGAAACCGCGAAAGAAGTTGTCTGTACGCCGGACTCGAAATTCAACCAGTTGTCCCGGCTCGAAAAGAAGAGAAATTCCGAGTCTGATCTCGGCAATGTTCGGTTTGTCAGTCATTTGATCCTCTTGAACGGCGGTGGGCGCGGCAAGAGGTCCGCGCCCAATCCACCATCAACACCCCAGCTTTGCTGGGATGCCTATCTCAATACGCAGTTTTTGGCGATCTGAGAAATCTAAAGAAGGAATTTGAAAGTCGATTTCCTTCCGGCGAATGCGGCTGAGATCACGAAAACATCATTAACAACGGCATTTTCGTCGTCTGAAGATCGCCAACTCGCGTAGAGAAGCGAATTCACAATCCCTCTATGAGGGTTAGAACGTGAGCCAGTACCGCGAGATTAAGAAGAAGACCGCTGAAGTCGTCGGCGTTCGGGTCTTAAGCCGAGCCTGCACTGCGAAGGCACATGAGGCGGTTCGGGATGTGATCGTAGCGAACCCGACTCTCAGCTACCAGCAAATCGCGGGCCTCCTCGGTTGCTCGCGCTGGCTGGTGTATACCGTGGCGGTCGAATTCAACATCCGACGAACACGGGGCGCAGGGACTTCGGCCCGAGGCAAGGGTGGGCTATGAGGCGCAAGAAGTACTTCGACTGGGAGCGAGTTTTCCATTTCATCTGGGAAAATACGGATGGCGACGGAATCTGGCGCGGAGATGCCGCCAGCTTGGCGAAGGAATTTGATGCTCTGGAGAATGACGCCGAATCCGTTCTGGACGAGCTTCGTGACAGACGCCTCATCGAGAAGGTTTCTGCCCGGTCATACTTCATTTCAGGGTGGGGGGAGAAGGATGATCCCGGTCTACCCGATCAGTAGCCCGCTCCAGCAGCCCAAGCATGAGGTGGCACCGCCTCGTGCAACTGCGGGTATTGCTGTAGCTGAACCCTGACGGTAACATCGTGCAGAATCTCGGAGGATACAGAGCGTGATGCTTCATCAACCGGGCACCCTACACAACCTTTACAGTCAATCGTTTCCTGTAGTTTTAGATTTGGAAGCCACAGAGGACGGGCACCTTTCTGGCTTCGTTAATTTTCACGGCGGTGTACGACCGGACGGTTTCCCGGTCGGAACCAAGTTCTCAATCATCACTGACGATCCGAGAGCAAGCGTCGTGCAAGACTTTCTACATCTCACTGTTCGGTTTGTACATGATCAGACAGCACAAGTGCAGGGTTACATCAACGGCAGCCGTGCAGAATTTCAGAATGTCAATACTGTCGCAAACGTTCAAGTTGAACTGGACCGGCGCTTTGCAAAGATGGCTATTGAAGCCGCCAAGCAAAGCACCCCAGAGGATGCGAATCCTCGTCCGAGGGTCGGTGCAGTAGCCGTAAAGCACGGTCAACTTCTTGGCATTGCGTGTCGCACTGCTGTGGAAACGAACGGCAAGAAGAACGGACAGCACGCAGAATTTCGTCTCAGCACAGCGTTGGGCGGTGGTGATCTTGATGGTGCGACGATCTACACGACATTAGAGCCTTGCCTTAATCGCAGCGATCCGAAAGTGTCATGCGTGGATCGACTGATTTCAGTCAAAGTGGCGCGTGTTGTAATCGGTGCTCTTGATCCCGACCATCGGGGAAACGGGCTTAGAAAACTCGCCTATTCACCTTCGATTGAAGTCGCATTATTCCCGGCTTCACTAAGAGCAGACGCACGTAATTTGATTCAAGAATGGAAAGAGTTCAGCGAAAAGCGACAAAGCAAAGAGGCTTCCATCAACCCAGCGGTAAAGGCACTGCGTGAGCGTATCCTAGAACATAAAAATGAAGAAGTGTTTTGGCACAACAAGAAGAGCGACAGTGGTTCCAGAGGAACTATCGTGGACTGTGACGAAGAAGTTGCAGTGCTGAAGAGCGGTGACCATGTCTTTACGTACCCGCTCGTCGATCTCGATACCACAAAGAAACACGTGAATGGGCGGATGCAGTTCGTGCTGGTCTTTAAGGACAGATAAAGCAAAAGGGCTATTTAATCTCTGCGACCCATTCACCCTTGTCGAGATGAATTGCCCCTATCGTCTGTTGAGATGTGCCTACCCAATTTATGAAGGTCACGTAGTCTTTGTTGTGGTCCATCTTTTCTGCCTCGAACTCTCGAATCAGTTCTGGCTGCTGCGCGACACCCTTGCTTTGCCTGTAATAGCCGAACTTTTTATTTTCCATGCTCCCTCCGTGTCCAGATCATACCTTACGATGGGGATGGTGGATGCAACCGATGACTCGCCTCGAAAAACGGAAAGAGATTGATAAGGTAAGCCGCTTCGTTCGAGCGGCTCAAACGGAGATCAACGCGATGGGAATTCTACCTCGTGATCCGTACAAATTTCCGTTTGATATTGTCGGACTCGCTGCCGCGTCAAAAGCCTTTGCTCTGGCGAAAGCATGTATCAATCTTCTGCGTTCCGATCTGCCAGACGAAGCCTTCGGGCTTAGCCGTTCCATCGTTGAATGTGCCAACAACTTGCGGTACATGACTGAAAAGCGGGATGCTCAGGATCAGCGAGTTCGTGATTATGTAAATCAGTACAAAGCGGATAAAGCGTTTTGGGCGCACTACTGCCTTGAACTCTTCGCCGGACGACCGGAAGAAGAAAAAGATATTCGAGAATACATGGAACAGGAAGGAATCAGACCGGATACGAAACCCGCTAGCAACCACTGGTCGGGCGAAAGAGGATTCATTTGGAAAACGATGACTAAAGAGCATCCGCTCGACGGATCGGTGACGGAGAAGCATAAGAAAATCTCTCACGCGGCTGATTACTTCCAGACTTCTACGTTCGTGCATTGCACTTTGCCAGCGATTGACAATCACGCTGTTGAAGAAGGGCGACCGTTTCATGTCTCAACGACATCGGGTCTGCACGAGACCACACAATCAACGCTGTTCACTGTCCTTCTGTACCTTCACAGCACGATTGCCTATGCGATGTTCGGAATGAATACGGAGTCGCCAAGAATAATTGCACTGTTTCAGCGGACTCTGAATTCGATGAAACCTGTCGAACGTCGTTACGGCAAAACAAAGCACCGACTCTAAGCGTCTCCCAGTGCGGCGGTCTTTCACTCCAATGAGGGCCGCCGCTTCCTTTGGTTTCAGGTACTTCATATCGGCGAACTCGACGTGCCCGGATGCCCATCTGGGGGCGGCTTTCGCGCTTGGCAGCTTACGGAAGGCTTTTCGATACCCCGTAATTCTTCTGACGAGAAAAGCATGCTGGAAACGGCGACTGACTAACAGAATTTGTCACTGTGGATCGCCGCGCTCGCAACGGAAGGCGAGAGGGAGGGCAGCACCTGACAACTGCGACGTTCGCGCTGGGCGCGGCATCAAACCAGTGGCAGTTGCATTGACGCAGGTAGCCTCGGCTACGGGGCTAGTCCTGCTAGGTGCAAAGGCAAACCAGCATGCCCCCAGCCCCCGGTTCAAGAACGGTGCTGGACGGTGTCAGACCCCGTAGTTCCGAGAGCGGGCAGCCTATTGGCTGTTCTGCCAGTGGGCTTAGCGGAGGATAGCCGGGTCGGAGTGCAACGCTCTGGTCTTGGAAGGTTATCAGCCGATCCACCGGAGGGAGGGTGGAATGACCCTTGGAAGTTGTTCCAAGGGATCGGTGTCTTGAACCACTTCAACTCGCAGCCGGATTCTACCGTAGCAGCTACAGCGATTTCCAAGAAACAACGGACATTAAGTCCGCCGCGCCTTCGGGGCGACCGCTTATTTAGTGATCTCAAAGCACACTTGTGCCCAGACTGTGCCCGAACTGTGACCATTGCGGGCTTGCCGGAGCGTGCATAATGGAAAACGGCGAGAGATCGCAGCAGTTCGCGGGCGTGCCGCGCCGCCTGTATCGCGTCAGTGAGGCCGCCTATTATCTCGGCATGAGCAAGTCAAAAGTGCGGCAACTTGCATGGAGCGGTAAGCTGCCCTTCGTGCAGGACGGAGAGAATACCCTAATGTTGTTTGATGTCCGCGATCTCGACCGTTGGATCGACTCCAATAAGGAAGTCATGCAATGAGACGCGAACGAGGAACAGGAAGCATCTATCAGCGTGGCGGCGTGTGGTGGATCAAGTACCACAAGGACGGCAGACCCATCCGCGAATCAAGCGAGACCGCGTCAAAAACACGAGCAAATCGCCTGCTACAAGCTAGGCTGCGAGCCGTATCCAGCGGTGAGCCGTTTCGTCTTGGGATGGAGAAGATCAAAGTCGCCGAGTTGGCTGAGGATTTCTTGCAGGACTATCGTATCAATGGTCTCAAGTCGCTGGATGATGCAAAGGCTCGTTGGAGACTCCATCTTCAAGAATGGTTCGGTCATCATAGGGCAGCGCACTTAGGAACTGACACGATTAAAGGGTACATCGAGAAGAGACAGCAAGAGGGAGCAAGCAATGCGACGATAAACCGAGAGCTTGCAGCTTTGAAGCGCATGTTTTCGTTGGCAATGAAATCTACACCACCGAAAGTGTACCGGGTGCCAGCGATTCCTCACCTGAAGGAAAACAACGTTCGGAAGGGTTTTTTAACGATAGAGCGTTACGCAAGGCTCGCGGATGCTTGTGCCTCAGTTGGGCTATGGCTCAGAGCGCTGCTCGAAGTTGGCTATACTTTCGGTTGGCGCGTCTCCGAACTTAAGAGGCTGCGCGTCCAACAAATCGACTTGGGCAGCAGTCGCATCCTGCTAGACCCGGGGACTACGAAGAATGACGATGGCAGAGTTGTGAAATTCAAGCCCGGATCGACTCTGGCAACGCTCTTGTCGGCCTGCTGTCAAGGCAAGCATGCAGATGATTACGTCTTCACGCGGGAAGACGGGACTCCGGTCCGCGACTTCCGCAACATCTGGGCGAAGGTTTGTTGCGCCGCCGATCTAGGGCAAATGGTGTGTCCGCAGTGTAGCAAGGGAGTTGATACCACAGGACGATGCGTTAAGTGCTCGGTCAAATGGAATCTCAAGAGCCTAAAATATGGTGGACTGATCTTTCATGATCTACGGCGGAGTGCAGCCCGCAACGCTCGTGCCAGCGGCGTGGCGGAAGGCGTGATTATGAAAATGGGTGGATGGAAAACTCGTTCAGTCTTCGACCGATATGCTATCGTTGCGGAGAGTGACATGGCGGACGCGATAGAGCGAGTGGAAGCGCATCGGGCACAGTTTGGGCACAAAGAGCCAGAAATTGCACCAGAAGAAGGGCAAGCAATAAACCCTAAAAATGAGCGCAAGCTACAGTAGTAATTAAACTTAGCATCCCAACGCCGGGATGGCGGAACTGGCAGACGCAGCGGACTCAAAATCCGCCGGGCTTCGGCCCTTGGGGGTTCGATTCCCCCTCCCGGCACCAATCGCAAACCCCTGCGATTGAATGCATTATCAATTAGTGGGATGAGCGGTAGGCTGCTCTTCGTTTTTTTTCGCTATGCCCGAGACTATGCCCGTCCCGCGGTTCCAGCCTGCCGATTGCCTCTGCAATGTCAGACTGTGAAACGATTGCATACCGCTCAAATACACGGCGAGTGCGCCAGCCACCGATTTTCATAATTACCCCCTCTGCGACTCCTGCCTTTCGCAAGTTGCGTGCTGCCGTTCTGCGGAGGTCATGGAAAAGCAATCCGGGTATGCACGCACTCTCACAAGCCTTTGCCCATGTGCCACGAAAATCGCGGACAGGCTGACCATTGGAGCGAGTGATTACTGTCCTGCCTCAGTTGGAAATGGAGAACAGCGTTCGTCCGTTAAGATAACGGAGCGAACGTATGAGGAAGGAACGGAAGCATTTCACCCCGGAAGAAAAAGTTGCCATTCTGAGGCGGCATCTTGTGGACAAAGTACCCGTCTCGGAGCTGTGTGAAGAACTGGGCCTGCGCCCAACGGTGTTCTACCGCTGGCAGAAGGAACTGTTCGAGAACGGAGCCGCCGCTTTTCAGTCTCAGGAGCGTCCCCACCCCCAAGTGCAGGAGAAGCAGAAGCGGATCGAGTTCTTGGAGAAGAAAGTGCAGACCAAGGACGAGGTACTGGCTGAGCTGATGGCTGAGCACATCGCGCTAAAAAAAAGTCTTGGGGAACTCTAACCGGCGTCTGGGTGCCGCATGATATGCGGGATCTGGTCGTGGATTTCGTCCGGCGTTGGTCGGAGAAGGCCGAGATCGGCGTCGGACGTTTTATCCCGTGGCTGGGCGTGACCGCCAGCAAGTTTTATAACTGGCGGCAGCGGTACGGGTGCGTCAACGAGCACAACGGTTGGGTTCCCCGCGATTTCTGGATGGAGCCGTGGGAGAAAGAAGCAATCATCGGGTTCCATCTGAAGAACCCGCTGGAAGGCTATCGGCGGCTGACGTTCATGATGCTCGACGCTGAGGTTGTGGCGGTCAGTCCGGCGAGCTTTTGGCGGTTGTTAAAGCAGGCGGGATTGCTATCGCGGTGGAAGAGGTGTCCGTCCCGCAAGGGAACCGGCTTCGAGCAGCCGCTGCAGCCGCATCAGCACTGGCATATCGACGTTTCCTACATCAACCTGTGCGGCACCTTCTATTACTTGTGCAGCATTCTGGATGGGTTCAGTCGTTTTCTTGTGCATTGGGATCTTCGTGAGTCCATGCGAGAATCTGATGTCGAAGTGATCCTGCAGCGAGCCAAGGAGAAGTACCCGGAAGCGAAGCCGCGAATCATCTCCGACAATGGCCCGCAGTTCATTGCCCGCGACTTCAAGGAGTTCATTCGCATTTCGGGCATGACGCACGTCCGAACCTCTCCTTACTATCCACAGTCGAACGGCAAGATTGAACGCTGGCACAAATCACTGAAAAGCGAATGTATTCGACCGGGAACGCCGCTTTCGCTCGAAGATGCAAAACGCCTGATCCAACAGTATGTGGACCGTTATAACTACGTCCGGCTGCACAGCGCCATCGGATATGTGACGCCAAACGATATGCTTGCAGGCCGACAGGTCGAGATTCACACCGAGCGCGACCGCAAGCTGGAAGCCGCCAGACACGAACGTCAGAGTCGCCGCCAGCAAGCTGCGTGAAAGCAAGCGACCAGACGCCGCGAATGCTGGACAGCCAAGGAACGCTATTTTGACGCACAGCAAATGAGCGATATCCGTGTTTCACCGACTAACGTCAAAGCCAGCCGATTCTTACAAGCCTACTCAACGATACTTGTAGGGGTCACGAGCTTCTGTGCCATCCATCGCGGAATAGTCAGCCCATGCCGACGGCGCGAGTTCGTTGAATCTACAGTTGCGAAAAGGGTTGTTGAGACAGCTCAGGTGAACATCAAACACCCGCTTCACGGACGTACCGGCGGACTGCACAACGCAAGTGCCGAGCACATCTGAGGGAATCTTGAAAACACCGTGACTAACCGATACCTGGTATTCCTGACCGCGGCACGGGCGGTAAGCAAAGCTCGCTGCGTCTCGCTGAGTCTCGACTGCATATCCCAGTGGAATTAACTGACGATTCGCGGTGTAGTCCACACGTTCCATCCTGTATTCCCAGACGCTCGCTCCGCTTTTGTCCAGCTTTCCGTCTCGCACATCAAACTGCGCATAAACAACCCACGAACGGAGCCCAATGTAAGGAAGAGTCGTATAAAGAAATACTGCCTTTCTGCCTAGTAGCGGAATCCGCGGAAGCTGAGTCATGATCTGAAGTCGAAACGTGCAATTCTGTGGGTTGCACGTGGCCCCCGGCCTTGCCCCGTTACGAACCATGATGTCCCGAACTTCAGTAAAGCCAGCGGTCGAGAAGTCAAGGGATCTCAAGTCAGCAAACAGGGACTCCGCGCGCCGACGCTGATAGACGGAGTCGATATACAAGAAGAGCCAGCTACCAGCAATCGATACGAGGATCAGTCGAGCCGCCCAGCGCAAGGTGGCGCGAAATCGAGGGGTATCAGTTCTCGTTGAGCAGGTGTCGATCACATCAAATAGTCTAGACCCCACCGATAGTCCCTGAGTTCCCAGCACAAGTGACGAAAGCAAGCGATTACATTCACGATTCGGGTCTGGCCCGGTCTGGGTTCTGGCGGAATCACGGGCCAACCGGATTGTTGAGAAACGGCAGGTCGTGCGGAGCTACAATGATCTTGCCGGGCGAAACGGAAGCGGGCACTGCGGGGACGCAGCCATGCCGAGGGATATCCCGGTGGGCTCATCGAGACGATGAACGGGGGCGTGAGGACTCGTTCTTGCGCCGCCCAACCTCCATCGGATCGAAAGACCCCATGCCTTGAAAATCCCCGCCCCGCATGGGGCGGAATCTACACTAACGGAGAACGTCGCTTCTCCATTTCACGCTGAGCCAAGGCATTACAAAGTCCTCCGCTGTTTTTCCGAACACACAGAGTTTGAGCAGTTCGAGGACACGCCTAGTCATTGTGACTTCTCTTCCGTCTCGGTTTTTCGTAGTTCCCGGTTCCAGGCGGATCGTGCGAGAGAGCAGGTCAACTTGCTTGACGTGCATATTCACATATTCAGGAGTTCTCCGACTCTCCAACCAGTCGCGGGCACGGTGCTGGTGGGCATGACGACCACAGGTCCAACTCCGACCATTCATAAGGCATGGTTCATGGACAACTTACACGACGGCGACAAGGTGCTCTTCGCCGCCAAGTGCGATATGAAACACGCGCAGCACCGCTGTGAGTTCTGGCTTCCTGACCCGAGCAAACCGGGCAAGGAAATATCGACGATGGGTGGATTGAGCCCAGCCGTTGCCCAGACCAACACCACGTCACTGTGCGGAATGGGCAAGCTGTCGGCCAGCGTGGAAGCTCAAGTGTGTCCCAAGGCCGAGCCACAAGCAGCAGTTGCGCCGGTGATGCAATCCGCCGTGGCCGAAAGCCCGGCTCCTGCTGTCCAGCCGATCGCGGCAAAGCCAGCCGTCGTTCAGCCCTCTGTCCACACACCAGCGTGCAAGTCGGTTATGACCGATGCAAACGGGTACGAGACCTGCATGGATCAGTAACGAGCTGGGTGTGGTTTGGCCGGATGTTCCATCTCTCTCCTCAACCAACGTTCCTGAAGAAGCAGGCAGCGTCAACATCCGACCAGACAAAATACTAAGCCACGACCCATGCTGGATCAAGCGCTGTTCGGCCAGAGGCTGCCTTCGTCTTCTGGGCATCGGTGCAGATCGAACTTGTGGGTCAGGTACCGCTCACCAATTACAGCATCACCCGCGAACTGGGCCGGAGTGAAGAACTTGTGTTGGCACTTAGTGCATGACGCCATCGTAGGCACTTTGCCCTCATCCCTCAAGACGACGAAGCTACGCTCAACCATGACGGGGACAGTGGGGCACAGATCTAAGCTGCGTGCCATCTTCACTTCATCCAGAATGCACTGGCTGCTCCCGCAAAGCACATCACGGTCACGAGGAATATCACAATCGTCCACCTTAGCTTGCGCGCACGTTCCAGTCCCGCCTTGGTGCGCTCTGACAGCCGAATCCGCTCCTGCTTCGCGAGCGTCGCTAGAATGCTGATGATCGCGTCGCGGAAAGGTGCCGGTTGAATCCAGATAGCATTCGGTGAAACTACGCCACTGAATGCCGTAGCCGTTCAGGCAATCAGTTCTGCGAGTCTTGGGATCGAGAAAGAATTCGCGCATCGGACCTCCATGCGAACAGGAGATTGCTGAAAAGGGGGCAGCCTTGATGGCAGCAGACACCCCGTGTTCAGGAGGCTAGACGTTAGCTGACTTCTGTTAAGCAGCCATTCCAACGGTGTTAAGCTTTGGTGAAATTATCGGCATTGTGAACAGGCAGGAATTGCCGGACCCGGTTGAAGAGGTCCTTGAGCGTAATGGTCTTGGTTAGGCGCTCCGAAGTGCGCCGTTGCCATTGTCGCCCCGAATCAGAGCAGGTTTCGTTGAGGGTGGCTTGATCTTTGCGAGCTTCACAAGCAGATTCTCGACCTTGCGTTGCTCGTTAGGACGGGGGAGGCTGGTGGGTTTCATGCATCCATTGTTCCACGCACCCGCCTGCCACCGGAAGGGGGCTTGCCCCACCGCTGATTTCGACACTTATCCTAAAGGGAGCGATTATTGGGCGATAAAAATAGTGAAGCCCTGCGGGACGCAGGGGACGAAAAGCAGTGCGGCTGCCGAGTCGCTCACGGCTCGCTCACTTTGCATCGAGATGCGTCCGCCCCTACGTGAGCACGGCTAGAAGCCTGCGGCTCCGGAACTCGCGTGGCTATTGTGGAGCGTCACGCGCAGGCCACGTTGGACGTTGAGCTGCGTGGTCGAGTTCCAGTCGACTTCGTCGGTGCTGATTACACCGGTGCCTCCGCCGATCAGGGAGTAGGTGATGCGGTTGTCCTGATAGCCGTAGCCGCTGACGGAGAGGATGGCGCCGGAGGTCAGGACGAAGACCGGCATGCCGGGGAGAGTCGCAATGTTCGAACCGGCTATGCGTGCCAGACTTGGCGGTGTGGCATCGCGCGAGATGTAGGTGGCGTAGGAGGCTTGCGGCACTTGAGATATCGGATCACTGCTGGAAGCGACATCGCTCACGGTCAGTTGCGTGTGGGCAATGCTCGCCGGCGCGTCGAAGGATTCGTTCCGAACGTGGCCGAAGAAATGCCAACCAGGGGAGATGGTTTGGCCGACCTGCGGGATTTCAACGTCATCCATCAGGCGCAGGCTGAGCGCGGTTTCGCCCTTCAGCGTGGGACGCGGGCCGCGCGCGGGCAGCATGATGACCTTCCACGGCCACAGCGGCGGCAGCATCCATTCAATGATGTCGCGCTTGACGTGTCCCTTGCCGTCGATCTTGCCTTCTTTATCGACTTTGTAGCCGCGGGTGGCGATCACTTTGGCCTCGAGAGGCAGATCGCCACTGGGCAGGCCGATGCGATCGAACTGCAGCTTCAGATACCCCTTGCCGAAGAAGTGGCCGGGATCCTTGGCTGATTCCAGATGTCCGACGAGATAAGTGCCGCGCGGAAAAGCCTGCTGACCGAACTCCGTCTGGGCCCGGAGATGGCAGAGCACGGGGTCACCGACATCGGCCGTGGCCGAGGAAAAGTTGGGTTCGTTGAGCGTACATTGCAACAGAGTACCGGCAGGTACGACCACGTCGCGTGCGCTGGCGGAAAGAGTGAACGCTGAAACACAGATTGCGAGGATCACGAACCACAGACTGGACTTCATACTTCACCTCGGTGGCACGCCCTAATCGTTGGCGGACTCTGGCGCCGAGACCGCGATTTGTTCAGGGCATCTAATCACAGGTTGGGGAGGAGGTCAATGGGTGGTTGCCTCGGATGTCGTGATCCGGTGTGGAAGAAGAGTCACTCCCTACCTGATTGGCAAACTCACAACCTGGGAACCTGCCCGCCTGCGCGGCGTGTACAGACAACTGTTGAAACCCTCTATAGCACTGGAACCGAGTAGCCGGCCCCCATTGCTGCGGGCCGGCCCTCTCAGAACCGCACGTGACGGTTTCCCGTCATCCGGCTCAGGCCCACTGAACGCCTCTTTCGGGGAGACGCGGTAGTGATACAGAAATCCCTTGGCGGTGAACCCTGTCGTGGCACTCTGGATGAAGCAAAACGCGGTTCTCGGCACTCTTGTACCCGCCGATCACACGGGGGACACGATGATGAAGACGCCATCCCGTGATTCGGGTGATCCGTATACTGCATACGGGGCAGATCCCGCGTTGGAACTTCCAGAGAAAGCGAAGTGTTTGAGTACCCCGAAACGTCGCCGCCATATGATCCGCTTCGCGTTTCTCGAAGTAGGTTGCGTAGGCGGAGGTCGTATGGGTTGGCTTCGCCTTTGACCTTGACGTGTCGTTGAATGGGCGTGTGACTGACGAGCAGCAAGTGCACCTTACGTAGGTTGCCGAAGTACGCAAGAATCCTTCTTCTTTCCGACCAAGATCTCGGACGTGAGCTGGGAACTTTATGCACAGAGGACAGAGTGAATCGCACGTCCACTGCGGGATATCTGGCCGCAAGAATCTTAGCGGAACATCCCAAGTCAGGTTGCTACTCAAGTTGCGATGACACGGGTGTTCAATCGTTTGCGAATGACAGCCAAAATGCCGACTCCGCATCGGTCACACGGCGGGGATCGATCCCGCCTTAAGGAAACGGGCACAAGGATGGTTCACCAAATGTGGATTGCTCTAACCCGAGGGGGGCCGGAACGGCCTTGGATCACCTGGGTCTCCAGCACGATCTCCATGTTTTTCGTCTGCCAATCCTGGGGAGCGTGCGCCAATATTTCTTGCATCCGATGCTCGTCGACGAGAAACTCACCCGCCGCCACGGTTCCACCGCGACCGATTCCTGCTACAACCACCGCGTACTGATCGGTATCGGGGGGAATGAAGCGGGCCACGATGGCGTAATCCTTGTAGTCTTCTGTCTTCTGCTGCGAACGGGTGAGCAGCCATTCCCGCTTCTCGGGATGTTCGCGATCTTCAATCCAGAATTGCGACATCGAGGGATCGTTCGCGAAATGGAAGCGCAGCGCGGAGGTCAGCCGCAAGGTCCACATGTTGTCGAAGGCGCCGATGAAAACGGAAGGGTTGCGGCGAAGGTCCGTGAGGCTGGTTGTGGACTCCCCGAGCACGCGATAACTCTTGCTATACGAGCGCAAAGTCCCGGCGATGTTCACCAGAGGATTGAGATCATCAATGATTACGGTGACCATGGTGTCGGGAAGAGTGATCACTTTTTGTGGGTCGCCGGCATCGCGCAGCTGAATGTTGGCATACTGCACCTGGTCGGCGATACAGAACAGGGCAGGGTCGGGGGACTTCACAAACGGTGCCCAGAAGTCTCGCAAGATCGTCGGCCGGGATCCTCGCCACCAGATGCCCGTCGCTGCAATCATCACCAAGATCGCCAGGATGGGGAGAAGTGCTTTTGTCGAGATCGATCGATGCGGGACGGACTTAGCCTTTTCGGATTCAGTCGCGGTCTGAGCGGTAATCGAGGAGCTGTTTGGTGGCGCGGGAGGGGCAACTGCCAGTCCGCTCGGGTAGCCGGGCCAGGAGAACTGGGGCGCATAGGAACCGGACGTCAGGAAAAGCCGAATTTCCTGGCTGTGCTTGGGATCGTGATAGTACTGGTCAATGCGTTTGCGGATTTCTGCGGCGGTAACGCGAACGATCGGATCAGTGTTGGTATCGTAATCCGGCGGGCGGTCAAAGACCTCGATGCCGAGGATTCGCTCCTTCAGATCATGTCCGTGGCCTTCCAGCGACCGCCCGACTACGAACCTCAAGAACTGGGCATAGCGCTTGCTGGAATGGAAAAGAGGAGAGGCCAGAAGCCGTTCCAGCTGTTGCTGAACGGCTCCTTTTTCCAGTTCGCTGGACGGAATCCAATTCTCAATGACGGGCTCTGGTATCAATCTGCCCCGCCTTTCGATAGGGGTCACTACGGTGTGACCAAAACAGGATTCGGTCGCGAGCGAACTCTGTTTTCGGGATACTACTGCGGCACACCAAGCGAG
>Ga0210383_10000194_pt1 | contig 60674 bp, 56 predicted proteins | sample IncBWC14OmetaG_FD_160072 | JGI IMG/M metagenome (GOLD analysis project Ga0210383, IMG submission 160072) | Forest soil microbial communities from Barre Woods Harvard Forest LTER site, Petersham, Massachusetts, United States - Inc-BW-C-14-O ...
AAGTGAGTTGTACTAGAAGTCGCCGCGCGAACCGCAAGGACGCAAGCGCCCAAGGTATGACTCATGATTGGGGTGAAGTCGTAACAAGGTAGCCGTAGGAGAACCTGCGGCTGGATCACCTCCTTTCTAAATAAGTGAGATCTACTCCGCTATGGTGTGCGGACGATGGTCTCCAGTGCGAAACGCAAGTCCTCACGGGCTGGCGTGCTCGCTAGACTCAAACGCTCTTTATCGGGCAGATTCTGGCAGATCGTAACCGGTTTTCAGGGAGCACAACGCAAAAGGCCGCTGAGCAATTAGCGGCCTTTTTTTGTTTTCCACGTCGCGGCCTGAGGCTGGCCGCGTCTACTTTTTTTCTAGAGGAAGAAGTGGAGGACGAACCCATTTGCATTGCCGACAACCGTCACCACTGCACCTTTTGAACGACGACTCCACGCTTCGCAAGCTCCGATAAAAGCTCTGAAACTCCCGGTGAAGTCTCCCGCTCACCCGGCACCACCACTGCCCACTCCAGATTTTCTCGAAACTCCTTCGTCCGAATCTCCCATTGCCCATACGCAAACGAAACTGGTTCCCCGATTCGGACCACACCCCAATGACGTGCTAATTCCAGCGCTTCCGCATCGTTTGGCGGCGGCCCACTCAAAATGTAGTGATTATTCCCGTGCACCAGAATGCCGACCATTTACTTTGCACTCCAGTCATAGACTCCGGTGATCAGAAGAATTTCAATCGTTACTTCGTTACCTCGTTTGCTACCTTACTTCGTTTCTGTACTTCGCCCCCAAACCAGTTTCGCCCACGCTCGTCGCCCGCCACAGCCCATAGGACGCCAGCGTGATGATCAGCGTCGCAATCGCCATCACGGGACTCTGATGCCTCGCAATGTGCGACCACGTCGCGCCAATCGTTAGAAACACCAATCCCGCATAGGCCCATTCCCGCAGGCTTGGAAATCCCGGCAGTGGCACCAGCAGCGCCAGAATCGCCAATATCTTCGCGGTTCCATCGATATTCAGGAAATATTCCGGGTAGCCCAACGATGCGATCCCTGCCAGCATTTGTGGACCATGCGAGAGATCCATGTACGCTCCGAGCGCTAGAAACAGGCACAGCATCACCGTCAGAATCCAATAGCCGATCTTCACTTTGCCCTCCTCAAACGCCAACCATCACAACCGCTTCACGCCGTTGGATGTCGTTTTGCCAACGGATGGTATTAGAAATGCAAATTACCGGCCCACTTTATTTCTAATTTTCCGGGGTGGACCACCGCTGTCTTCTGACATTGCATTGCCGCCCCCCATCGGAGTAGGCTCTGCCCAACTCCGCTTTCGGTCCAGGCAGTTTTATTCAAACTGCGAGGCGGGAACTCCGCGGACCCACGCGAATTCTTCTCCCGGGGAGGCTATGCATGTCTGTCGCTCAGGCTCACAAAGACATCTTCCGCCGCATCTATCAGGACGTCTGGAACGACCGCAAATTTGAGCTGATCGAACAGGTCATCGCCAAAAGCCACGCCCTCGGGGATCCTACTCTCACCGGCTCCGCAGTCGGCCCCGAGGCCTACAAGCGCCAGGTGGAACGCTTCGTTGCCGGTTTCCCGGATCTTCGCTTCACCATTGACGACACCGTCAGCGAGAAGGACAAAATGGTCGTTTCCTGGACCGTCACCGGCACACACAAGGGCGAGTTCCTCGGCGTTGCGCCCACAAACAAAAAAGTCTCCGTCAGCGGCATCACCATCCACGAAATCTCCAACGGCAAAATCCTCGAATCGGTTGCTATCTGGGATGCCCTAGGTTTGTTCCAGCAGCTTGGCCTCAGTCTTTCGGCAAAATCCGACAAGCGCGCTGTTTCCTCCCGATAAATTCCCTTGATTCCGCCCCAGCCGGCTTGTCTCAGCGGGTGCCCACGTTACCTTTTTGGCGCTACGTCATAATCGTTTGTTTGCCCTCGCCCAACGATAGCTAGAAACTACTCCAGGAGAGTCAGGCCGACCCTCCCAACCCCCGTTCAGGCCGTCGAACGATTTCACAAGAGGAGAATCTCTGTATGAAAAGCTCAAGGTTCATTCTCGGCGCCATCCTAGGCAGTGCTTTGATTTGTGGCGGTGTTGTTGTAGCTCAAATGCCCAAGGACAATGTCAGCGCCAAACGACATCCCAACCTGGCCGACGCACAAAGGCTATCCCAGCAGGCTTTTGAGAAAATCGGTGCCGCTCAGCAGGCGAACGAGTGGGACATGCAGGGTCATGCCGCCAAGGCCAAAGACCTTCTCGATCAGGTTAATCGCGAACTCAAACTAGCTGCGGAAGCCGCCAACCACAAATAGCGCGCCGCTGTGCGTTCTTCTCAAAAGATGAGAGCGGCCCGTCTTGGAAATCAGGACGGGCCGCTCTCATTTTTAACTCAAGGCTCTGACAGGCTGAACACTGTCCTTCCGTGTTGGGGTATTCCTTTTATTTCTCTTTTTCTCCCGCTCGCGTATCCTCAATGCCTCCAGCACCGTCTCGCGGAGGTCCCGATGCGTGCCCGTTTCGCCCCGTTCAAGCGCCTGGCGGTCGTTATCGTCATCATTATTGCCTCTGCTTGCATCTCCACTGTTTCTCCGACCGTCCGCGTCTCCCGCGCAGCGCAATCGCAGCAAGACTCTCCGCCACAAGCAGTCCCAATATTTGTAAGCGATTTTGAACTCCCAGCCGTCCCCTCGAAACCAGCCACGCCGTCTGCACCAAACACGCCCAAGAAGCCCAATACCCAGTCCACTGGCCTCTTACAGGACACCGACTCGCCCAGCGAGCAAGCCCAGCTGGTGGTGGATACCTTTTCCAAAACGCTTGTGCAGTCTCTCCAAAACAGTAAGTTCACAGCCACCAGGCAGTCCGGCTCCAGGCCTACGGGCGGCGTCCTCATCCGCGGAGTTTTCGCCGAACCCGACGCGATGAATCGCGTTCGCCGGGGCCTTCTCGGAACCAACTCCCCCGGCGGGAAGTTTCTCCTCTACGTTGGGATTTTCAACCTGTCTCGCCCCGACGCTCCTTTATATGAGCTCGCCGCCGTACAGGAGCCCGATTCGCGTTACGGTCCCGTGATCACTCTGAATAGCTACATCCCGCTCGCAAAATTCGAAGTCAGCAAGAATCCTTCCGAGGAGGATATCCGCAAAATCTGCGCGCAAATTGTTGCCAATCTCACGGGGCTTCTCGCCAACAATCCTGCCGCATTTTCTCAGTGAACCTCTATGCGCTCCGGCGTCCGATTCCTTGGAATCCAGTCGGGCCCCGATGGCAACCTTGAGAGTCGCCCAATATGCTGTAAAATCGACTCGATATGACCCGTTCACTAACCGGTGCAGCCCACGAAAGAATGCGTATCGGTATTGACCTGGGCGGAACGAAAATCGAGTTCGTCGCTCTCGATGTCGACGGCAGGGAACTCCATCGCCACCGGATTCCCACTCCCCGCTTTGATTACGAGGGTACACTGCGCGCTCTCGTCGATGGCGTGACCTCCCTCGAAAAAAAACTATCGCGCGCCGCGACAGTAGGTGTCGGCATCCCCGGGACAATTTCCAATTTCACACGCACTGTCAAAAACGCGAATTCCACCTGGATGATCGGCAAGCATTTTGATCGCGATCTCGGCGCGCTGCTGCACCGCGAAGTTCGCTGCGCCAACGACGCTAACTGCCTCGCTGTTTCCGAAGCCACCGATGGAGCGGGTGCGGGAAAGCGTGTGGTCTTTGCCGTTATTCTCGGCACAGGTTGCGGAGGAGGGATTGCTGTCGATGGCCGCGTTCACAACGGCCACAACGGTGTCGCCGGCGAGTGGGGTCACACTACGCTTCCGTGGATGCGACCCGAGGAATATCCCGGCCCCGAATGTTATTGCGGCCACCGTGGCTGCATTGAAACGTTTATCTCCGGCACGGGCATGGAAGCAGACTACCAACGTGCCACCGGCACAAAGCTAAAAGGCGAGGAAATTGTCGCCCGCTCCGAAGCCGGCGAGATAGCTGCCCTCGCGTGCCTTGCTCGCTACGAAGACCGCCTCACGCGCAGCCTCGCGCAGATGATTAACATCCTCGATCCCGATGTCATCGTGCTCGGCGGCGGCGTTTCTCAAGTGCCGCGTCTCTATCACAATGTCCCGCATCGGCTGGGGGAATATGTCTTCGGCAAGGAGGCGGATACTCCGGTCGTGGTCGCCAAGCATGGCGACTCCAGTGGCGTCCGTGGTGCCGCCTGGCTCTGGCCTCTCGAAGCCCACGAACTCGTCTGACGCCCACCGTCCGTGGAGGGGCGCAGCACCGCTGCGCCACATGTCCGCACTATCAAAGGGATCTTTAGGCTGTTTCTTTTTTCTTTTGCGGTGGCTGCCTTCCGAGGCAGGCGCCGTTTCTCTTGTCTTTCTAAACCACCGCCGTCTTGCAAACAATCGCCTTCCTGCCGCCAATCCTTCCAAAAAAACAACCCCGCCTCAAAAACGAGGCGGGGTCGACTTCACTTATATGCATCCAACTACAACGTAATCCTCAGGATTGTCCAGCCGACTTGCTCATCTTTGCCATCCAAGCTTTGGATCGCTCCTGCATCTCCTCCATTGGCACGTCTTCAATATGCTGCAACAGGCCCCATGTATGTCCGAAGGGGTCCTGCAACTTTCCATAGCGGTCGCCCCAGAACTGGTCCGCCAGCGGCATAACCACCTTGCATCCCGCCTTCACCGCGCGATCAAACGCAGCATCCACGTTATCCAGGTAAATGTTGAGCGAAGAGGACGGTGGCACATTTGGATTCGGCGCGGAGGACATCCCGGGAAATTCGTCACCCAACATCAGCCTCGAATCTCCAATTTGAATTTCCGCGTGCATGATCGTTCCGCCAGCGCCCTCCATACGTCCTCTTTCCGTGGCCCCAAACGCTTGCTTGTAAAAATCGATCGCCTTGGCGGCGCCCTTACAGGTGATCGCTGGCGTAATCGAGTGATACCCTTCTGGTACTGCGCGTACTGCGGCCATAATTCCTCCTCATCGAATATTTAAATTTAGCGCAGTGTGGCAGGGGGACCGGGAAGGGTATTGCACATCGCGCTGCGCGGACCACTTTTTTACGCCCGCGAGAAGGCCTAGTCAAGGCTTATTGGTGTCGTTTATCCTTCCCAGGCTAGACCCCTCGAACCGTTTGCATCCTGAGGAGCCACCCATGCGGTATGACTTCCTGATTGAAACGTACGCTACCGAACGCATGAAGGTCTTGAGTGTATGGAGCGAATTTCGCGACGCTGACTTGGAGTTCCGTCCTCGTACTGGCGACCCTCGCGGTCGAAGTGTCCGCGAGCAGATGATCCATCAATGCGTCAGCGAAGATCTGTGGTTTCGCACCATGTTGAAAATTGACGTCGCCGCGCCTCCGCTTCCGCAAATCGAACAACGCGTGGAATTTATCCAGCGCTATGCTGAAGACAGCGAGAAGCGGCTTCACTTGCTCGATGGTCGAGAAGAAATCTGGTTCGAAAACGAAACTACATTCTTCGATGTGAATCGCACGAACGCGTGGGTTCTTACTCGCCGCATCTCTCACACCTCTCACCACCGCGGCCAACAGATGGCCATGCTCCGTATGCTGGGCCGCGATCTCCACAGCAACTATGGCCCGACCGCCGACACCGGTGGCCTCATGCAGAACCATGCCCCCACAATCTATGCCTATCGCGATTTGGAGACCCTGCTCGAAGACGCCGCGACCGGCCAAAAGAAATCTCCCCTGCCCGCTCCTAGCACCAAGCCAGTAACCGAGCGCCCCTCATAGCCTGACTACTCCTGCGGCAATAAAAACGGCCGACCCCGTTTGCCAGGATCGGCCGTCTTCTGCACTTATCGTGTGGGAACGGCTTTAGGCCGCCTTCCGAACTCAATACTCCCGGTACAATTCCGGAAATTCCTTTTTCAAATTCGCCAGTTTCGGCAAATCATTGATCATGATGTAAGGATTATTTGGATTGTGCTTCAAATAATCCTGGTGGTAACCCTCCGCCGGATAGAAACCGTTCAGCGGCACAACTACCGTCGCGATCTTCTGGTTGTAAACCTTGGCCTCATTCAATTGCGCGATGTATGCCTCGGCGATCTTCTTCTGCGAATCGTTCGCATAAAAGATAGACGAGCGGTACTGCGTTCCCCAATCCGGTCCCTGTTTATTCAATTCCGTCGGATTATGTGCTACCGAAAAGAAAATCATCAGTATCTGCCCGTACGTGATCTTCGAAGGATCGAACACGACCTTCACGCTCTCCGCGTGCCCCGTCGATCCGGATCCCACCATTTCATAGTGCGCCGTATCAGCCGCTCCACCCGCGTATCCCGCCGTCGCGGACGTCACTCCCTTAGTGTGCTCGTAAACCGCTTGAATTCCCCAGAAGCATCCACCCGAAATGACCGCTGTTTCTTGGCCTTTTGCGTTCGCCATCGGCTCATCCACGGCCGGCTTGGGAAACGGCACCCCTGCGCGCGAGCCCTTTGCCCCGCTATGTGCTGCCACAAATGAAAATGCAGCAAGTCCCACTACAATCAGCCGTATCACTCGCAAAGTTTTCTGCATGGTTTGCTCCGCCTGATTCTGACTCTTCTTGGTCATTTGCTCTGGCGCGGCGAAATCGCAACCGTATCCCTTGGATGCGGGCCTGCGCCTGAAAGATTCTTATTCCCGGCTTCAACAAATCCACGCCCGGAATCTGCCGGCATCTGCCCGATTTGAGTCCTCCGTCTCCCAAAACGTTACAGCTTTTTCGGCCTGTCTGTCTCTTCAACTATCGGACCTGTTTCCAACTTCCTTTCAATCCATCCGGTCCTCGGCGACCAATGCTGAAAGCCAATTTCGCCCACACGTGGTCTGCTACTCGCCCACGTTTACTTTCCCCGTGTAAGCTTTTGCTGGAACCTGTCAAACGAACCGTGCATCCTAGTACTGCGCCAATAAACTTCGACCCAAAAGGATCATGCATGCTTTCGAAAGCCGTTACTCTTGGTCTGCTAACTGCGCTTCTCTTTTCCCTCCGTCCCGTCTCCGCTCAGGTCACCTACGGTAAGAAGCCCGATCTCCCCAAGCCTTTTGCCACCAAATCCGCCGGCAACGGTCCGGACAGCGTCAAAGCACCCGCTGGGTTTCTACCGACAGTTCCTGCTGGGTTTCACGTCAATATTTTTGCTACTTCGTTTCGCGGTCCTCGCTTTCTCGTTACCGCAGCGAATGGAGATATCTTTCTTGCAGAAACGGGTGCCGGAAAAGTGATCGTCCTGCGCGATCCGCAGGGCACCGGAGGCGCTCAACAGCAAGAAGTCTTCGCAGACAATTTGCGACGCCCCTTTGGCCTCGCCTTCCACGATGACTATCTCTACGTTGGCAATACCGGTGAAGTTGTACGCTTCAAGTTCGACACGAAAACTTCCAAACGCCTGGGGGAAGCCGAGCACATCGTGGATCTTCCTCCAGGCGGCGGCCACTTCACGCGTACCCTCGCCTTCGGCCCGGACGGTAAGACCCTCTACATTAGTGTCGGCTCCTCCGGAAATATTGATATCGAGAAGGATTCTCGCCGCGCCGCGGTTCTTGCCTGCGATCCCGACGGAAAAAATCTTCGCGTATATGCCTCGGGCTTGCGTAACGCTGTCGGCTTGGCTCTGGAGCCACACACGAACGTTCTCTGGGTCGCGGTGAATGAGCGCGACGAGCTCGGCGACAACCTTCCGCCCGACTATTTCACTTCCATCAAGGATGGCGGATTTTACGGCTGGCCTTACAGTTATATCGGCGACAACGTTGATCCTCGCGTGCAACCCCAGAAACCGGATCTAGTCGCCAAGGCCATCATCCCGGACGTTCTTCTAGGCGCTCACGTGGCGCCTCTTCAATTCGCTTTTTACAATGCGGCGCAATTTCCCGAATCGTATCGCGGTGGCGTATTTATCGCCGAGCACGGTTCCTGGAATCGCGCCACGCGTGCCGGCTATCAGGTCGCCTTTGTCGGTATGAAGGACGGAAAGGCCGTGGCCGATCCCGTTCCGTTTCTTACTGGCATGGTCCCGGATCCCAAAGGCCATAATGTCTACGGGCGTCCGGTCGGTATAACCGTCGCTCCTGACGGCGCGCTACTCGTAAGTGACGACGGCGCCGGCGTCATTTACCGCATCTCCTATGGCAAGTAACGGGCTTGAGCACTGTGTAGCGGCCGCCTTCTGAGCCGGACGTCTGGTTTTTTCGTCCCATCGCTCCCGCGCCAACTGTCGGTCACTTCACAGTTAGCGTCAAAACAATCGGCGTCAACTGGAGCATCTTCGTCGAGCCAGCAGCGGTAGCCGTTGGCGTCACGGTCAGCGTATACGTTCCCGCTGGCGTGACCGTCACTTCGTCCAACTGTAGACCTGAATTCCGCCACTGCTCACCGTCGCATAGCGAAACGGACCTTGCGGGTCCAGCGTTGCGCTGAGAAAATTCGCATCGGCTATCGCAATGGGCGAAGAAGGTATCTCCAGCGTCGTCGCCGATTCATAAATGTAGAACGGAAGTCCGCTACCGGTGTACTGTGCCGGTGGACCTTGCGCATAAATCAATTCCCCGTTTGAGTTGAAATAAATGGAATCCGGAAAGCTATAGACATTCAACTGCGATCCAAGTTGCACGCCTCCTATATTCGCCAGAGAAAAGCTTCCCTGTGAAACTTGATAAACGTTGAGGCTCCCAGTCGCCTCCCCGGATCCTGTCGCCAGATAATTTCCTGTCGGGCTGACCGCAATGGTCCTTGCTTCCGAGTCGTTGCTGACGCCTCCGCTGGGGTCAAGAATCAGTTGCCCGCTGACCGCGTTAAATTGAATCGTGTACAGCACCGCCGACGGATAGTTGCTTCCATTAACCGCCTGGTTCAAGTACACAGCAACGCCGTGATGCTGCGGATCTTTCACCGCGCCTACGAATTCTCCCGCAACGGCGATGCTCTGGCTGGAAACGGGTATCAGCGCCGGTGTGCTCGCATCGATCTGAAATATGTCCACGATCAGAGAATTAACGGTTGGCATCCCCGGCAGAATTGCTTTCAATAAATAGACGTACTGGCCGGTGCTCTCGGCAATGACCAGCATTCCTGAATTCCCCGTGGAAACCGCGAATGGTGATGCCGCCAATTCCGCCACCGCCCCAGTCGTCGGGTCCAAGGTGTACATGGACAAACCGTCGCCCAAGTCCCGAACAAAAACCGTCCCTGCGCGTCCACTTCGGTCGGAAAGCAAGGATTGAGCAGCGTTACATTGGTATTCGCAAGCGCTGTTAGCGTCCCCATGGCGTCGTCGCGCTGCAGCGTCACCAGCCCGTAGTGATTGTTCGTCACCGTTCCGGCGAACACATACGGCTGCGGCGTCTGGCCTTTGCGCCGATGCTTGGCGGTGCTTGCGAAATGCCCTGAATAATGCCGGTATCCTGAACAGGGAAGAAGCCTTTGGGAATAATGATGTACAGGAAGATGGTGAGAAGCAGGGTTCCCAGGGCCCGCCTGAAGCAAGCATTCCGGCGAAAATGGCCGCGAGCGCGGTTAGTCGGACGAGTAAACGCGCGCGCGTATTCTGCCTATTCGCTAAACGCCGATCCATAGAAGTCCTTCGTCTTGCTTTCGCAGCCGGCCGTTTTTCCGAGAACGAGAGGAAAACCGTTGGGAACGGTATCGTGTCGGTGTAAACTAGTCAACCAATATTATCAAATAAGAAATATCTTATCTTCCGAAGAGCGCCAAGACGAACGAATCTGGGACGCTTTCGCGTCCAATTCCGATTGTTAATACCTGTTAATGTTCCGCCGGGCTCAGATGCGCTACTTTCGTAGGGTTATGCAACCGTTCAAACTGGATCTGGAAAAACTCCCTGCAAGTACAGAGACTCTCGCCATTTATAAGCTCAAGGGCAAGCTCAGCCTCGAAACCGTAAACGAATTCCTGCCCACTTCGCGCGCCGAAGCTGCAAAAAATGTCGTTCTGGATATGGGTGCAGTGAGTTTTCTGGACTCGGCGGGCGTCGGCTCCCTTGTTTCGCTCTTCGTTAGCCGCCGCAATCAGGGCAAGACATTCTCTCTCGCCGCCCTGGCCCCGCAAGCGCAAGCGGTTGTGTCCGTAGCTGGCCTGCAAAATCTCCTCCCCATCTACAAAACCGTAGACGAGGCCATTGCCAAACTCAGTTAGCGCCTGCGTTCTCCTGCCTTCGCACCGCGTTCCAAAACGGCACTAAGTTCGAACATATCAGTCATTTGCGCTGCACTTGGTGATTCGCAAGAACACGTGTATTCAAGTCTTACTTGAACCACTTTCATTGGCAAAAAATCAAAAATGTCGGCGCGCCGACATTTTCTCTAGAGTCCGTCACCCGTCGTCCGTTATGGCCAATCTTCCCAACGAAGGTTTCCCAAAATGGAAACGATAGCAATAGACATGCGGCATAAACGCCGAAGAGAACATGGCGCGAACGGCGGATGGAAAGGTGACCAGCGTGGCCACACTTATTGCTAGAACCGTAGCCGCGCTGCCGATCACCAATCTCCGAGTTACCGGCAAAGTCGCACTCTCCATTTTCGCCCCTATCTCCGCTGTGGACCTGTTCCAACCCGCTTGCCTTCCCTCGCCTTTGCCTGTTGAGCCTGGACTCCACTCGCTCCATACAAGGGAAGGCGTCCCCGGTTACAATGTGGTTACCTTGAAGCCTCGAAATCGAAACTGGCTCCTGTTTCTTCTTGTTGTGTTTCTGTTCGCTGCCGTCCCCGGTTACACTATTCTCAAGGGGTTGACATTCTCGAAGAGAAAGTTGGAGCGCCCAAATCCCACATCGTATATTTTTGATGCAACTATCTCACAACTTAGGAACGCGGTGGACGCATCGCTCGCCCCTACGAATGAGACTGACATGGAAGGCTCTTGGAAGACCACGGGACTGAGCATTCATTGTTGCAATGAGACGGAGTGCGAGATTCTTCAGCGCGGTTTTACAAAATCGGACATTTATCAATGGCTGCACACTCCACTCGATTACAAAGCCGATTTCGAAGTGCGACTGATCCCAGTCTCGGATTCCAAGACTCAAGTGGATGTTGCGACTTCAGAGGCTGAAGTCCGCATTGGCCCCAACTTCAGCGCTCAGGGAGGCGATTATTATGAGCGTGTGGCTCCGACCACGATTGAGGAGTACAAAATTCTTTTGAAAATTGGAAAAGCTTTGGGACAACCTGGAATGCCGCCGCTGGTGTTGCCCAAGTGAAGGGTACGCTGGTGATTCGACTTCAACCGATCGCACACTTCAGCTGGCTGGATTAACGCCGGTGAAAAAGTATGCGAACGATTCCGGCCAGCAGGAAGGCCGGCCCAATTAAACATGCCGGAACCCACAGGAAGAAAAATAAAAGCCCCGTCCAGCCATGGACGTTAAAGTCAAAGTCTAGAAGAGACTTCAATAGCGGAACCAGGATCAGGGATACTCCGGAAACGACCGCGCCGGCCAGCAACACTTTCCTCGCGTCTTCTTTGACGCAAAATAGAATGCATCCCCCGAAGACGGCGAGCAGGCCCGGAACCAACAACACGAAACCCAATATTTCAGCAATGAGCAAAGCGCGAGAGGATTCGTTGACCCACGCAAGCAAGAGTACGCCCAGCACGACGGCCACGGAGCCCGCGAAGATCGGAATTCTTCCTCGAAACATCAGCTTGTTAGAACCAATCTTTGCCTTCAGGAAATTCTTCCGCCACTATTCCGCTTTGAGAAGACGCATAAACTCGGCCGCCGCGTGAGGCAGGCGCGCGCCGCGGCGGGAAATCATGTACAGGTGCCGCGGGATATTCATCTGACGGATCTTTAATTCCTTCAGCCAGCCGTGCTCGATTTCCCAGGTCACGCACATGCGCGGAACGATCGCCACACCCATGCCCATCTGCACGAATCGCTTGATGCTCTCGATCGTAGGCATTTCCATGGGCATGTTCAGCGGGGTGCGATATTTCGCGAAGAGATCGATCACTTTGCGGCGGAATGGAGACTCCACAATGTGCGCGATGAACGCTTCCTTGCCGAGTTCTTCCACGTCTACTTCCTTGCGTTTTGCCAGCGGATGCTTTGGTGGCACCACCAACGTCAATTCATCCTTCAAGATTTCCATGGCATGCAGCTGCGGGTCGCGCGGAATAAAAGAAACCGCGCCTAAATCGAGCCGGTAGTTCACCACTTCGTGAGGAATATCGCGGGAGAACATGCGGTGCAGGCGAACCTGTACGCCGGGATGCGCTTCCCGAAACCCGGACAGCGCCGGCAGCAGCGCGTGAATGGAACTTTCGTTGACGCCCAGCGACAACTCGCCGCGCTTCAAGCCTTCCAGTTCCTGCAAACCTTTCTTCACTTCTTCGCGCAAATTTAGCAGGCGCTCTGCATATTCGCGCAGCATCACGCCTGCATCGGTCAGCCGCACCGGACGCGCCCCGCGCACAAACAGTGGCTGACCCAGCGAATCTTCCAGCTTGCGAATCGACAAGCTCACCGCCGGCTGTGTTCGATACAGCCGTTCGGCCGCGCGAGAGAAGCTGCCTTCTTTCGCAACGGTAACAAAAACAGTGAGTTCGCTCAGATCCATAAACCAACCTTTGCAGCCGCGGCATTCCCCCGGCGCAGACAGCGAAGTTCGCCTTCACATCCACCAACACGAGGTTCCGGCCGAAGTTTGCCCAAACCGGAAGTATAAGCTGAGATTATAAGTTATTGTATCAAGATAAATTGGACTATAGGCCCCTTCCCGTGCGTTACTACAGTGGTAAGAGTCCGGGAGCATCTATGAGCCACGTTCGCATTTTTGACACCACGCTGCGCGACGGCGAGCAATCGCCGGGTTTCTCCATGAACACAGCGGAGAAAATCCGCATGGCTCGGCAACTTGCGGCCCTTGGCGTGGACATTATCGAAGCCGGCTTTCCCATTGCATCGCGCGGTGACCTGGAAGCCGTAAAAGCAGTGGCGCTCGAAGTCCGCGAAGTACCTATCGCCGCCCTGGCTCGGGCCCGGAAGGATGACATTCTTGCCGCAGCGGAAGCGCTGAAACCCGCAAAATATCCGCGCATGCATGTTTTTCTGGCGACCTCCGATCTGCACCTGCAGGCAAAGCTGCACATGACCCGCGAGCACGCTCTCGAAGCCATTGGCGCGATGATCAAGCTGGCGCGCACGTTCGTGGAAGACGTGGAATTCTCCGCTGAAGACGCTGGACGCACGGACATCGAATTTCTTTGTCGGGCTTGCCGGATCGCCGTGGACAACGGCGCGAACGTCTTGAATCTCCCGGACACGGTTGGTTACGCGGTTCCGGAAGAATATGGCGCGATGTTTTTGAAGGTCCGCGAATATCTTGGGGATCCGTCGCACGTTACGCTCAGCGCGCATTGCCACGATGACCTTGGGCTCGCCGTAGCGAACTCCCTCGCCGCGGTGCGCGCCGGCGTTAGACAGATCGAGTGCACGGTAAACGGAATCGGCGAACGCGCGGGAAACGCGGCGTTGGAGGAAATCGCCGTCGCGCTTGCGGTTCGCAAGGAAAGCTTCGGCGTTGCCACTAAGCTGAAACTCAACGAACTGTATAAATCGAGCCGGCTGCTGACGGAAATCACCGGAGCGCTTGTTGCGCCGAATAAGGCGGTGGTAGGCGCAAATGCGTTTGCCCATGAAGCGGGCATCCACCAGGACGGGATCATCAAGAATCCGCTGACCTACGAAATTATCTCCCCGGAAGCCGTCGGTGTTCCGTCGCGTTCGCTGGTGCTTGGGAAGCACTCTGGCCGCAACGCGCTGCGCCAAACGCTGGTAGAACTGGGCTACGAAGCCACGGATCAGGAGTTGGCGGAATGTTACCGCCGGGTTACCTCCCTAGCGGATGAATCGAAACAAATTCGAGCGAGAGACCTCATGGCTATCGCTCACGAAGTGATCCGGCGCAAAGCCGTGCCTGTGCCCACGGGAGCTTCGCCCGCAGCTTGATACGCGGGCTGAACTACAGCGGGGAATCCAGCTATGAAGCTAAAGAAAAAAATCGTTCTGCTGCCGGGTGACGGAATCGGTCCGGAAGTTACGCACGCCGCCTCTGCGGTTCTGCAGGAATGCGCGCGCGAGTTTCAACACCAGTTCGAAATGGTGGAAATGCCCATCGGCGGCAATGCCATCGATAAAACTGGAAATCCTTTGCCGAATGAAACCCTGGATGCCTGCCGCAAAGCGGACGCCGTTTTTCTTGGCGCCGTTGGCGGGCCGAAATGGGATGCGCTCCCGGTTGGAAAGCGGCCAGAGACCGGCTTGCTTGGATTGCGCAAGAGCCTGGGACTTTACGTCAATCTACGGCCGGTAAAGGTACTGGAGCCGCTGCGTGGAATTTCTCCGCTGCGTCCGGAACGCCTCGGCGATCTGGATATTGAAGTCGTACGCGAACTTGCAGGCGGGATGTATTTCGGCGAACGCGGAAACGTAACCGAAAAGGGAGTCGAGCGCGCCTTCGACACGGAGTCGTACTCGACGCCGGAAATCGAACGCATCGCTACTTTTGCCTATACTCGCGCGGAGAATCGTTCGCGCAAACTGTGCTCTGTCGACAAAGCCAACGTGTTGACCAGTTCACAATTGTGGCGGCGCACAGTAACGGCCATGAGCACCGTGTATCCGAATGTGAAGCTCGAGCACATGTACGTGGACAACGCGGCGATGCAGCTTACGCTTCGCCCGACTCAGTTCGACGTAGTGCTAAGCAGCAACATGTTCGGTGACATTCTGAGCGACGAAGCTGCGGCGCTGGTCGGATCGATTGGGCTCATACCCTCCGCAAGTTTTGGATCTGGCGCGCCATTATTCGAACCCATTCACGGCTCCGCACCTTCACTTGCCGGAAAGGACGAAGCCAATCCAATCGGTTCGATCCTGAGCGCCACCATGATGCTGCGTGACGCTTTTGGTCTGGGGCTGGAAGCGGACTGGGTCGAACAGTCCATCGGCCGCGTGCTTGCCGCGGGATTTCGCACCGGCGACATCGTGCAACCGGGTACCAAGCCGGTCAGTTGTTCGAGCTTCCTCGAGATACTTCACCAGGAAATGCAGCGCACCTTCGAGCATGCCGAAAAATACGGCTGGGGCGTTTAGAGAATTCCTTTCGACGAAGCGACCCTCAGCGGATTAAGCTGAAATCACTAAATGTCTTATCTCGGTGTAAAGGCCCGGCTTCCCGTCCCCTCTGGAGCACTATATATACGAGCGGAAGGCGCTAAAACAGGGTCGCAAACGGTTGCGAGTTGCGGTGTGGGGTGTTAATTTTGATAATCCGTTTGCTGTGCGTACGTGTCCATGGGGATGTTTCGGGTAGTGCCGGACGCCCGCACAGGGAATTCGCTTCCAAGAGAATCCAGCGGGGGAATGACCGCAAGAAGTCGCAAGGTTCCGCAAAATCCTGTTTCCAGATAAGCGGCTTCCAGAGGAATGTTTTCCGGACGGATGTAACCTGAATCGATCAATGGCTAAACCACTTTCCAATCTGAAGACATCCACCGGAGGGCGTCTACGGGAACCGGTGTACTGGCGCGTGGAAGGCTCGCTGTTCGAGATGAGCGCGGTCCGCAGCGTCGGCTTCTTCAACTGGAACAGCCAAAGTTTTCTGGAACGGTCGGTGCGCCGAGGCGGGATGGTGGCGATTACGCTTCTGCGGCCGTTTGCCTACATCACCAGCCGGACGTTTGCGACCAGGTTCCTTCACAGCGCGCTGCGCGGGATCACGCGAGACCGATTGGATCTGCTGGGCGAAGAGTATTTTCAGTACGTGCTGAAGCCCAAAATTCGGCGCGAATCGGCGGAAAAACTGATCGACGCGGTGCGCAACGGCGAGAACGTCGTGCTTGTCGGGCAGCTCCTCGATCACATCTTGCGTCCACTGGCGGAATATTTTGCCGTGGAAGCGTTTGTATCGAATCGACTGGAATTCCGCGACGGCATAGCGACTGGCCGGTTGATGGAACCGGTGGTGCGCCCTCGCGGGCCATTCGCCTGGTTGGCGAGCGGATCGGCCGACGGACAAATCTCCGAGCGAAAACTCTTGAGACAACTCGATTGGAAACGGACGCCGGAACTGTTGCGGAGCGCGGCTCAATCTGTCTCTCGGCCGAAACAACCGACGGACCGGCCAGTAGCCCTCTTGGGCAGCACGCCTCCCGTCAAGACGCTGGCGGTGCGAGAGACCCTCGCAGGCAAACACATCTTGCTGGTCGGAGTAACCGGATTTATCGCCAAGGTTTGGCTGGTGGAGTTACTCGAAAAAATTCCGGAGATCGGTAAGATCACGCTGCTGATCCGCCGCAACCGCACCACCTCCGCAAAGCGCCGCTTCGAAAAGATTGTCGAAGAATCGCCGGTGCTGGATGTACTGCAGGAAAAATACGGCGCGAAACTGGGCGCATTTTTGCAGGAGAAAGTGGAAGTCGTCGAAGGGGACATGAGCCAGCCTGGGCTCGGATTGGACGCGGAGACGCAGGCGCGGCTGGCGCGCTCATTGGATTTGATCGCAAACAGCGGCGGACTGACGGACTTCAATCCGGATCTGCGCGACGCGCTTTCCTCGAATGTAGACTCGGCCAACTATCTCATCGAGTTCCTGCGCAATTGCGATCACGCGGCGCTGATGCATTTGTCCACCTGCTACGTTGTGGGTATGCGGGATGGCCGGGTTACCGAAGAGCTCAAGATTAATTACAACCCAGGGAATCATCCCGATTTTGATGCGGAGCGCGAGATCGCGTCACTGCGGGAAATGGTGCAGCGCGTTGAAGAGCGGGCCGCCAGCGCGGAACTTGCAAAAGCATTGCGCCGCCAGGCGCTGGGACGCGGCGGCGATCCGGCGAAGGTGGATAGCGACGAACTGGAAGGCGTGTTGAAACGCAATCGCGCACGGTGGATTCGCAACCGACTGGTGCGCGCGGGGATGAAACGGGCCGAGCACCTTGGTTGGCCAAACACATACACGTTCACAAAGAGTCTGGGCGAGACGTTGTTTGCGCAGAAGGGCCGCGATTTGCCGATCGCCATCGTGCGCCCCTCCATTGTGGAGAGCTCGGAGCGCACTCCGTTTGAAGGATGGAACGAGGGCATCAACACGTCCGGCCCGCTCTCTTATTTGCTGGGAACGAATTTCCGGCAATTGCCCTCGAATGAACGCAAGTGCCTGGACGTAATTCCTGTGGACATGGTGACGCGCGGGATGACGCTGATTGCCGCGGCGCTGGTGCAACGAAAACATGCGCGACTTTATCAATTAGCGACGTCGGGAATTAATCCCGTGAACATGGCGCGTTCCATCGAACTGACGGGACTGGCGCATCGCAAGCATTACAAAATGCAGCACGGACTGGAATCGTGGTTCAAGGTCAAGTTCGAGACCATTCCAGTTTCAAAGCAGCGTTATGAGCGGCTCTCCATTCCTATGCAGAAAGCAGTGGTGTCGCGCATAAATAAGACGGCGACTCTGTGGATGAGCAAACCGCCGCTGGCAAAGGCCGAGCGAGACCTGGTCCGCGCCGAAAAATTGATTGAGCTATATGAGCCGTTTATTCTGCACAATGAGCATGTGTTCGAATGCGAGAATGCGCGACTGCTCTCCGCGGCGCTTTCGCGGGAAGAGCGCGAGTTGTTTGACTTTTCGCCGGAAGCGATTGACTGGTGGGATTACTGGATTAACATCCACATACCGGCATTGCGGCGCTGGTGCTATCCGTTGATGGAAGGACGGCCGCTGGAAGCGCGCGAGCCACGGGTGCTCGATTGGTCGCTTCCGTCGGCGGGGGCTTCGGCGGCGATGCGGTAGTCAGCGCAAAACTTACCATGGCGATTTTCCTTACGGGGTCGACTGGGTACTTGGGCAGCTATCTGGTGGCGGGATTGTTTACCGGCCATGAAGAGAAGCTGAACCTGCTGGTGCGCGCGAAGACGGAACAAGAATCGCGCGAGCGGCTGTGGCAATCGCTGCAACTTCATTTCGAATTCCCGGAATTTTCAGAGTATTTGCATTCGCGGGTGCGAATTTTTCGCGGGGATCTGACCGCGGAACGATTCGGCCTGAGCGATGACGAGTACCGCGCGCTGGTGGATTCCACGGATTCGATCCTGCACTGCGCCGCCTCATTGAATCGTAAATCCGAAAAACAATGCCTGAATGTAAATTTGCGTGGCTCTCTGGAAGTCATTCAGTTGGCACGGCGAGCGCAGAATCACCATGGGCTGCGGCGCTATTCGCACGTATCTACCGTTGCGGTTGCGGGCAAACGGCAAAACGAAGTCGTTACCGAAGACGCTTCGATTGACTGGAATCGATCCGACTATGATCCTTACGCGCGGACGAAGAAATTCTGCGAACACATGGTGCACCAGCTTTTGCCGGATGTGCCGCACACGATCTTCCGGCCGGCCATCGTCATGGGAGACAGTGCCCGGCCGGAAACGACGCAATTTGATATGGTGCAGGCCTTCGATATGCTGGCGCGCATGCCGGTGTTGCCGCTACGGCCCGATGATAAAATTGATATCGTCCCTGCCAACTATGTTGGCTCAGCGATCGTGAAGATTCACCAGATGTCCGAGCCGCATTACGGTATTTATCATTTGTCGTCGGGAGAAGCTTCGCAGACTTATAAGGAACTGACGGATGCGCTTGCTGGGCTCGGGAATTGGACCAAACCCAGTTATCAGCCGTGGCTGGGAGGCCCGTTTTCGAAAACGGTGAACTGGCTAGCGATCAAGCGTGGAGCGGTGGGATACGGAGCGTCGCTCCTGAAAGTTTTCTGGCCGTACCTGGATTGGAATACGGTCTTCGATAATTCCCGGGTCGTGGAGGAGATGGGAGAGGTGCCGGCGAAATTTTCGTCCTACGCGTTCCCGCTGCTGCAATTTAGCCGCGCGAACAAGTTCAAGTATCCGGCCAAACCTTGGCCGGCCGAGGCTGGGAGCATCGCCGCGGAAAAAGTTGGGAGTGCAGGGGCATGACCGATTTCTTTTTGGTGGCATGGGTCAGCGCGATGATTGAGATCCGGCGATTTGGCTGGATGTTCGGCTTGGGTGAGCGCTGGAAGCCGGGAGAAAAACTGAAACTGCTGTTTGCGGGCTACAACGGAACGCGAAACACCGGAAGCGATGTGCGGGTGCAAGAGACGCTGCGGCAAATCCGCCACGTGTTAGGCGCGGACAATGTGGACTTCAGCGTGATGACGCAGAATTTCGACCTGACCAACGGATATTTCGAAAGAACGAAGCAGGTGTACTTGCCGGATGTGTATCCACCCTTCTTATTTCGGGAAGTACACGCGAATCATGGCGTAGTGGCTTGCGAGGGCTCGATGTTCAAGAGCAAATTTGCGAATGCGTTGACGACCATGATGATTGGTTCGCTGGGCTTGGCGTCGGCAGAAAATAAATTGTCGGTTGCCTACGCCGGCGACGCCGGGCACATGGACGACCTGATTGAATCGATGTGCGCCCGCTACACCAAAGAGTCGCTGGTGATTACCCGCAGCCTGGAATCGCAGCAATTGTTGAGCGGGCTGGGCGTGCCCAACGAACTTGGAGCCGATACCGCGTGGACGTTCGAACCGCTCCCCGAAGAGTACGCACAGAAGACGCTGCGCGCCGCAGGTTGGGACGGGAAGACGCCGATCCTAGTGCTTTGCCCGATTCACCCGTTCGTGTGGCCCGTGCGAGCCTCGATTGGCAAATACCTCGCCAAGATGACGACAGGGGCATACAAGGACAGCCAGTATCGAACGGTTTATTTTTTTGAGTCTGGGGCGGAGGTGGACCGGAAATTCAAACGCTACGTCGATGGCTATACGCAAGCGACGAAAGCATTCCTCCAAAAACATCGCGTGTTTCCAATTCTGGTGGCAATGGAGCGGCTGGATGCCGTGGCTTGCCAGGAAATCGCAAAGGAAATACCCGGAACTCCGATGTTTACTTCGCACGAGTACGACATGTTCCAGTTGGTTTCGATCTTACGCGCCTGCACGTACATGGTGTCTTCTCGATATCACGGGATTGTGACCTGCATGCCAGCCGGCGTAGTTTCCGCGGGCGTGACGATGGATGAACGGATCCGGAACTTGATGCGCGAGCGTGGTCATGAACATCTTCTGCTAACCGTGGACGATCCGGAACTCGGACCGAAGCTCTTACAAGTGATGGAATCGCTGGTCACCGAAGCTGTTGAGATTCGCGATAGTATCCACAGGGTTGTGGTTTCCAATTTGAAAGCAATGGCGCGCATGGCAGTCTTCTTTGAAGACGAGGTGCGGAAGACGTATCCCGAATTTCCTCTGCGGCGAGGGGTCGTGAGTTGGGAAGACAATTTGCCGCCGTTTAGCGATAAGTTGCGAAAACTGGTGGAAGAGCATGATGCCACTCCCACCATGCTAGTGGTCGGACGCTGAAGTCGATGGCAACCTTTCTCGACAATACATTTGCCCAGTTGGAACAGTCCGCGGAACGTGTGATTGTGCGCGAAACAAGCGGCAGCGAATTCATGAGCGTGACGGGCAGGGAACTCCTTGAGCTCGTTGCGCGTGTACGGGGATTCCTGCGGCGGTCCGGGATGCAAGTTGGTGACCGCTGCGCATTACTAGGAGCGAATTCCATTCGTTGGGTGGCAATCGACCTCGCGCTGATGGCGGAGGGAGTGATTGTGGTACCGCTATATCCGCGGCAATCACCGGCGGAACTCGCGGCGATGATGCAGGATTGCTCTCCCAGTATGTTGCTGTGCAGCGATTCCGCCCTCGGAGAGGCGGTTGCTCAGGTCTGGCCGCAGGCGCCGCCGCGGGTGACCTTCGACGAAATATTGCGGGAGAGCGACACCGGGAAACCCGTTTCTGGCAAAGCGAATCCGCGAACCGGGGCGGATCTCGTCACCATCATTTACACTTCGGGAACCTCCGGTGAGCCGAAAGGCGTTTGCCTGAACACCGGGAATCTGAATCACATGCTGGCGTGCACCACCGGTTGGATGGACCGTTTGGGATACAACGGCCGCGAAGCGATGCGCGTCTTCCAGTATTTGCCATTCAATTTTGCCGCGTCCTGGATTGTGATGATGTCCTGCTTATCCAAAGACACGGTGCTAACACTTTCCACGGATTTGAACAAACTGGCCGATGAAATACGGCTCTCCGCACCCCATTATTTTTTCAATGTGCCGACCCTGCTGGAACGAGTTCGGCGTGGCGTGGAGGAAGCGCTCGGAAAACGAGGCGGCATAATTCAAAAGATTTACCGGAACGCGGCGGAGGCGTGGCAGCGGAAACAGGAAGACGAAAGTCGCGGAGGCGACCGTTTTAAGCTGTTTCTGGGCCGGAAATTGATATTCAGGAACATTCGCGATCGCTTTGGAATGAATCTCCGCGGGCTGGTATGCGGTTCCGCGCCGCTTGCTCCAGAAACGCAGGAATTTTTTGCGATGCTTGGCATCCCCATTTGGCAAGTCTACGGATTGACGGAAACATGCGGGATCTGCACCATGGACGACCCGCAAACGCCCAGCGAACCGGGGCGCGTGGGGCAATCCATTTCGGGGATTGAGATGAAGACCGGAGACAACGACGAAATTCTAGTGCGCGGCCCGAATATTTTTCCGGGTTATTGGAACCGCCCGGAAGCGACAGCAAGTGTTTTGCGCGATGGATGGTTTCATTCCGGCGATCAGGGAGAGATGAATTCGCGTGGGAATTGGCGGATCAGCGGTCGAATCAAGAATCTTCTTGTGCTGAATTCCGGACACAAAGTTGCACCGGAGCCTCTGGAAGAAAAAATCGCACAAGGGCTGCCGGGCGCCCAGCAGGTGGTAGTGGTTGGGAATGGGCGCGGCTATTTGTGTGCCTTGATCACCGGATCGGTGCAAGCGAACGCCGCTCAAGACGCCATCGATTCGTTAAACACGGAAGTGCCACATTACCGGCAGATTCGCAATTTTGCGATTTTAGCGGAGGCGTTCACACCCGAGGATGGATTGCTCACCGCCAACGGAAAATTGCGGCGCAACGCGATCAACGACAAATTTCAAGGCGAGATCGAGCAGTTGTACGCAAAACATGCCGCCGCTGTGGGTGGCACTCGATGAAGAAAACGAGGGGCAGGGAAACGGTAGCGGAATTTCGTGGCCAAGCGCTGCGGTGGGAGCTGCGCGACGGCGTCGTGGAAGTGACGCTGGATCACGCTCCGCTAAATGAGATTGGCACGGTAATGCTGGCTGACCTGGAACGATTCGCCGCGGCGATTCCGGGACTTGCGCCAGTCACCAGCGCGTGCATTTTCTCAAGCGCTAGGCCCGGAGGGTTTAGCGCGGGAGCGGAACTGAAAGAGTTGTACGCGGGAACTCTAAAACTTGCAGCGAATAAACGCCGCGCAGGGGTTCGATCCTTCCTGCGGCGCATTCACAATGTGTTCAACACGATCGACGCCGCGCCATTTATAACGTTCGCCGCCGTCCATGGCCTTTGTATGGGAGGCGGATTGGAGCTGGCGCTAACCTGCGACCAGATTGTCGCGGACAAAGTGGCGCGGTTCGGGTTTCCCGAATTGCGGCTGGGATTGATCCCCGGTTTTGGCGGCATTCCGCGATTGCGGCGCGACGTTGGAAACAGTTTCATTCGCGATCTTTTGTTTACCGGAAGAACCGTGAAAGCGGAGAGCGCACATCAGGCGGGGCTGGCGGCACATCTGGCGGGCGAGGGTTACGCGCTGCAAGTGGCCCGCTCAATGGCGCAACAAGTGACCAAATTCGATGCCGAGACGCGTACGGCAGCCAAGAAATTCATCAAGCCGATTCCCACAGTCGAACTTCGTCAAGAGATGGAACTGTTCTGCAGGCTATTTGACCGGCCAGTGGTGATGGAGAGCCTTCGGCGTTTTGTGGAGAGCACCGAACCGCTGAAGCATCTGCCGGTGGCACAAAGCGTTGCGCGCAACAGCTGATGTAAGCTTCGGCTAACTCAAATTACCGATCTGACGATCGACGCCACGACCAAGTCGTCCCCCCAGTAACTCCTGATTTCGCCGCGTACAGGAATGCGCCGTGAAAACATCCAACAAATAAGCCAACGAACCTACCCAAATGGGCGGTGTGACGCTTGCGGCGATAGTGCAATCTGTCCTCGGAGGCAAGAACTTATGTCAGCGGAATGGATAGCGATTTCAGATGCATTGGCGGAGGCCACGCAGAAGGCCGGCGCGCAGGTGGCGGCGGTTCACACGGAGGCGCGGGGGTCATCGAGTGGAGTCATTTGGCGCCCTGGGGTAGTCGTAACCGCGGAGCATGCGCTGCGCCGGGACGAAGAGGTTCAGGTGACTCTACCGGAAGGAAAAGTTGCGGCGGGGAAATTGATTGGGCGGGATCCCTCGACGGATCTAGCCGTGCTGGCGTGCGAGGAAGCGCGTCCGGCCGCGTCGCTGGGAAATAGCGATTCGCTGAAGCCGGGGAATATTGCTTTGGTCGTCGGGCGCACGCGGGCCAGCGGGCCGGTGGCGGCGCTGGCGTTTGTGAGTCTGGTGGCAAAGGAGCGACGCATATGGGGTGGCGGTTCCATCTCTCCGTATGTGCGTCTGGACGTCGCGCTGCAAAGGACGGGAGTCGGCGGCGCGGTAGTTGACTCCGGCGGGCGGGTTCTGGGTCTGGCAACGCCGAAATTTTCTCCAGGCGGCGCCTTGGCATTGCCGGTGAGCATTGTGAACCGGGTAGTGGATGCGCTGCTGGACAAGGGGCGAATCTCGCGTGGATATCTTGGCGTGGGGCTGCAACCGATTCGTTTGCCAGAAAATCTGCGCCAGACGCTGAACCGGAAGGAGAAGACCGCGACGATTGTTCTGGAAGTGCAACCGGCAGGTCCTGCCTACAAAGCTGGCGTGGTGATCGGAGATATTTTGATTGGACTGAATGGCTCGGCGGTGCAGCGCCTGGAAGATGTCCAGGCCCACCTGCATGGCGAGGAGATCGGAAGAACCGTGAAAGCGGAATTCTTGCGTGGTGGGGAAAGGCGCGAAGCAGGAATTGTGATAGCGGAACGTCCGAACGGTGGAGAGTAGTTTTGCCGGGTCAAAAAGCAAACGAAAACGGGGACTGGTGAAATGAATATACCGGGGTTAGGCGAAGTTGTAGAACGGTTGCGGCGTGTGACCGTGGTGGTGAGACCGGGCGGACGGCGGGTCAACGGCTCGGGTGTGCTTTGGGGCGCCGACGGCATTGTGGTTACGAACGCGCATGTCGCGCAGGGAAGAACCGCGGACGTCACGCTGTGGGATGGACGGGAATTTCCCGGGGAAGTAATGCACCGGGACCCGCGTCGCGACCTGGCTGCATTGAGAATTGCCGCGAAGGATTTGCCTTCGCTGGAAGCACGAGACACTTCGCTGGTGCGGCCAGGAGAAATGGCGATTGCGGTGGGCAATCCGTTGGGATTTGTAGGCGCACTCACGACCGGTGTAGTTCACGCCGTCGGGCCGCTGCAAGGACTCGGAAAATTGAAGTGGGTGCAGGCGGATGTGCGGCTTGCTCCCGGGAATTCAGGCGGGCCGCTGGCGGATGTGCAGGGACGTATCCTCGGCATCAATACGATGGTCGCGGGTCGGCTGGCACTTGCGATTCCAAGCAACGACATCACGCGATTTCTGATGGGCGATTCGGAGAGCAACTGGTTGGGCGCTACGGTCTCGCCGGTACGCTTCCCGCGCAACAGCGGGCGCGCCGTCGGATTGGTGCTTTTGGAGATAGAGCCGAACAGCCCGGCGGCGCTGGCTTCTCTACTGCCAGGGGACATTTTGATTGGAACGGAAGCGGAAGCCTTTCGATCGGTGGAAGATCTGGCAGCGGCGCTCGATGGCGGCGGTTCGCGGGTGTTGCGATTGGAATTCTTGCGTGGGGATTATTCGCGGATCAGGAAAGTCAGCGTGCAGCTTGCCGGCCGCAGTAAGGCTGCGATAGCGGCGTGATGCGCGTGTTTATCGTGGCTGCGACACCGCGCAGCCGGCGGGGTTTGGAAACTTTGTTGAATGCGGCGGGGGCGGAAACCGTGGGTCTCGCCGCGGATTTGCATGGCGCAAGTGATGAAGTGCAGGAAAAGCAAGCTGAGGTAATCTTGGCGGACGCCGCCGGCCATCACTCTTCGGAAGAATGGCTGGAAGAATTTCAGGAGGCTGGTCTCAACGTGGGGCCTCCGTTGCTGGTGATGTTCGAGGAACCTGCCGCGAATCTGGCTGCGCGGGCGCTGCAGGCTGGCGTGCGTGGCGTTCTGCCTTCGGAGGCTGGTGCCGAACAGATCATGAGTGCGCTGGACGCTGTGTCGAAAGGGCTTATTGTGTTACATCCAGCGGGAGCCGGCGTTGCCCGTCCGGCCCGGAGTGAAGAAGCGGAGTTGGTCGAGCCGCTGACGCCGCGAGAGCGTGAAGTTTTGCAGATGCTGGCCATCGGACTGGGCAACAAAGAGATTGCGGCGCGCATGAAGATTTCCGAGCACACCGCGAAATTTCACGTAGCGCAGATTCTGGGGAAGTTGGGTGCTTCTTCACGCACGGAAGCGGTGACGGTAGGGATGCGATTAGGGTTGGTGCTTTTGTAGGAACGATCTTCCGGAGCGTCCGTTCCTTTCACCAACTTGCCTCATAAGTATCGCAATTTTGCCAGCAGGGCTTAGGGCGCTAGTTCCTTGTAATAGCGGTAGGAATTGCTTTCACCGACTACCATCCAGCCTCCGCCGATGAATTTTCTCGAAATGCGGAAATAGCGAACCGGGCGGCGGTCTGGGGGCGGGCCTCCGCCCACTGTGACTTCGGCGCGAATTAAAGTCACTGGCGCTCCCATCCCGCCATGGGCGGCAATCGAAGTGAACTCCACGTCACGCTGAATCATGGGCGGCAGAGGATCAATGGGCGAGCCTTCGCGAGCTTCCGCCAGAATTCGTACTACATCCTTAAGACCTTGCCCCGAGTATTCCTTGAGCAGTTCCTCGCGCACTGCATCTCGCATCTCGTCATCCATCGGGCGCACATGCAGAAGCATCTCGACGGTCAAAAATCCGAGGAACGCCGCAATTGCGACAAGAGCATGCCAGCCTCGAAAGTTGTGTTCGGCCATATGCGGATTCCATCAAGCGATGAGGGGATTCCAGACTTTATTCTCTCGCGGACGGATATAGAGTTCGACGGCGCGGCGCGGGTCGGAACACCGAAGAGTCAACACAATCGCGATCTTATCTCGACCCGACAGTAAACTGTGATTTACAAAAACCTGTCGTCCTGCGTCCCCCAGGCTGACGGAAGGAGCTCAGCAGCGGTCGACCGTCTGAAATTTTCATTCGTGGGGCGAGGATGATAAATTTAAAGGGATGCGGACACTTCAACAGACCACCCAGGAGATACTGCAACTGGCGGCGAAACAATTCAAGGTTGCGGAAGGGTCGCTGAATCCCGAGGATGATTTTTACAAGAAGCTGGGCATCGACAGCCTGCAAGCGCTGGAACTGCTTTCTCGCATCGAAAACCATTTTCACGTTGAGTTGCCTGATTATGAAGTGCAGGGCGTGAGCGACTTCAAGACGCTTGCCGAACGCATTCAATCCCGCCTGTGATGCTGGACCTTAGCAACTTTTCTTCTATTGGAGAGGCGCTTCGTGAAGCGCTGGAAACGTATGCGCCGGAAGTGTGCCTGATCGAATCGGATCGCAATGAAGAAAAAGTACTCCTGACCTATCTAGATTTCAAAGCGCGAGCGCTACCGCTGGCGAAGTGGCTGCAGGCCTCCGGTTTCAGAGCCGGGGACCGCGCAGCCATCATCATGACGAATCAATCCAAGTGGCTGATTTCGGCGTACGCGATTTTTCACGGCGGCGGGACGCTGGTGCCACTGGATTACAAGCTCAAGCCGGAAGAACAGTGGCAACTGCTGAAGCATTCGGACAGCAGCGTGTTGATTACGGAGTATCCAATCTGGCGGCAGTTGAGCGTTTCGCCGGGGCGCGGCGCGGCAACGAATATTAAGACGGTGCTGGTAACCGAAGCGCCGGTGGACGCCGATTTGTCGGGAGCGCTGCCTTGGGAAGCCGCGCACGGAAAAGGCAAACTGGAGTTTGTGCCGCGAACGAGGCAGGACTTGGCGTGTATCGTGTATTCCTCCGGAACAGGAGGAAGTCCTAAGGGCTGCATGATGACGCACGAAAATTATCTGGAGCAATGTGTGGCGTTGACCTCGCTGTATCCCTTCTGGCCCGGCGTGCGGTATCTGAGCATCCTGCCGACGAATCATGCGATTGATTTCATGGTGGGATTCTTCGGACCGTTCACTTGCGGCGCGACGGTGGTGCATTTGCGAACGTTGCGGCCGGAGTATGTGCGCGAAGCGTTCGTGAAATATCAGATTACGTACGTAAGCCTGGTTCCGCTGGTCCTGAAGAATTTGCAGAAGGGATTGCACGCGCGATTCGACGAACTGCCGCCGTCAAAGCGGCGGGCCCTGGACGTGTTGCGCAATCTGAATAAGGCATTGACGAAAAGTCAGCCGCTATTGCCGCTGAGCCGCCTGTTGTTGAAGGATGTTCATACTTCATTCGGTGGAAAATTGCGCGCGATCATTGTCGGAGGCGCGTTCACCGAGCCGCAAACGCTTCAATTTTTTTATGATTTGGGAATCCCCGTGGCGAATGGATACGGACTGACGGAAGCGGGCACGGCAGTGACAGTCAACGATCTAAAGCCATTTCGTTCAGACACGGTGGGGAAGCCGTTGCCGGGAATGGAAGTGCAGGTCCGGAATGCGGATGCCGAGGGAATTGGACAGGTGTGCGTGCGGAGCAAGACGGTGATGGCTGGTTACCTGAATGATCCAGAGATGACCGCACAGACGATCGTGGATGGTTGGCTGCAGACCGGCGATATGGGTCGCTTTGATCGCACCGGCCATTTGCAGCTTTTTGGCCGAAGAAAAAATATGATTGTGACCGAGGAAGGCAAGAACGTTTACGCCGAAGATGTGGAGAGCGCGTTCGAAGGATTGCCGGTAAAAGAGTTTTGCGTGTTCGCGACGAATTACATCTGGCCGAGCCGGTCGATGGTAGGAGAAAAGCTGTTGTTAGTGGTGAACCTTGGACCCGGGCAGACGTTTACGGACGAACTGAAAAGGGAGATTATTGCGCGGAATAACCGCTTGACGAATTACAAGCGTGTGCATGGAATTGTGGTGCACACCGAGGATTTTCCGCTGACGGCTTCGTTGAAGATCGTGCGGCCGCGGTTGGCCGAGCAGTTGGGGAAATTGGATCGGAATGCGGTGATTGTGGCGGTCTAGGGGAATTTAAAGCCAACTCACACGGAATCAGGCGAAGAGTTGATCGAGAGCGATTGGGCGTATTTGGCGTGAACCAAAAGTTTATGGCTATTGTGAATCCGGCCGCGGGCGGCGGGCGAGCCGGAAAGCTTGCCGGACCGCAGTTGGCGCGGCTGCGCGAAAAAGGACTGCGCGTGGATGTGATTGCGTCCACCGGGCCAGGGCACGCGGCAGAGTTGGCGCGGGAGGCTTACGAGCAGGGTTACCGGCGGTTCCTGGCGGTGGGTGGAGACGGCACGGCGCACGAAATTATCAATGGAATTTTTTCGCGGGAAGGCGGAGCGGAGCGCGTCGAGATTGGATTCCTTCCAATGGGGACGGGCAATTCGTTCTTAAGAGATTTTTCACCGAATGGCGCAGAGAGTTCGATGGAAGCGCTATTGGCCAAACGAAAGCGGCGCGTGGATTTGCTGCGGCTGCGTCATGCGACGGGAACGGTTTTTTCCTTTAATTTGTTGAGCGTGGGATTCACGGCGGATGTTGGGGCCATCACCAACCGCAGGTTCAAACCGTTCGGGCATCTGGGCTATTTGCTTGGTGTGCTGGTGAGAGTGGCGCAATTGAAACGCAGACCATTCAAAATAAGGACAGACGACGAAAAAGAGTGGGACGAGAGGCGCTGCTTGTTTCTTACATTTAACAACAGCAAGTACACGGGCGGCACGATGTTGATTGCACCACATGCCGACCCTTCCGACGGACTCATTGAATATGTCCGTTGGGGGCCGATCGGGCGGTTAGGATTGGTCAGGATGTTGCCGCGGCTATATGACGGCACGCATATCGAGCATCCGCTAGCTTCCCGGAAGCCGGTAAAGCAGGTGGAATTCGAACTGGATGCGCCAGTAGACGTGATGATTGACGGAGAGATCGCGACCCTCGACTGCAAGCGTCTGGATATTCTCCCGGGCGCCATGGACGTTTACGTATGAGCAGGTTTTGGGAAATCCTGCGCAGCATTTTCTTGTGGGGAATGAGCTGGCTGAATTTTCTGATTTCGGTGCCCATCCTGATTGCGCTGGCCGTGGTGCTTGACCCGCGAAAGCATGATTGGTTGCAGCGAGGGTTGTGCAAACGTATCGCTTTTTTCTCTGGAGCCAAGGTGGTCTTGAAGGCGGCGCCCGGATTCGACGCGCGGCGCACGTCGATCTTCATGGTGAACCACGTCAATTTGCTGGACCCCTTCATGCTGTATTGCGCGGTCCCGCAATTGGTGCGGGGTTGGGAACTGGAATCGCACTTCCGCATCCCGATCTATGGCTGGCTGATGAAGCGTTTTGGAAATGTGCCGGTGCCGGACGTGCGGAGCCCCAAGGATTTGAAGCGGTTGTGGCGTCTGACCAAGGAAGCGATCGACGGCGGCACAAGCTTGATTATTTTTCCAGAAGCCAAGCGCACACGCGACGGACACGTCAACGAATTTGAACAGGGCGGGTTCCGGTTGGCGCAGCAGTTGGGTGTTCCGATTGTGCCGGGCAGCTTGGTGGGATCCTTTCATCATTTGCGCACCGGGCATTGGCTCTTGCGGCCGACGACAATCACCGTGGTGCTCCACGAAACTATAGAGACCAAAGGGATGAGCAAGGAAGATGTGCCGGCGTTGGTAGAACGCGTGAGGGAAATCGTCGCGTCGCCTGTCGAAGAATATTTGATGGAGATGAATGGAGAGAAGGCAGGAGTGGGCGCAGAAGCGGTAGAGTGAAGAAACAGAAAGAGGAAATATTAATTCACGATTGCGGTTTCAGGTTCGGCAGTATGCGGCCGGCTCGGGTTTCCTGCCACGTAAATACGATCCGATGGATAACGGTGATGGTGGAGATGACGGCGATTACCCACAGCACAGGTCCCATGCGGTTCATCAAACCGCCGATAATCAGCAGCACCAAACGTTCCGGGCGCTCCATAAAACCGACTTTGCAAAGCGGGATCAGGGATTCTGCGCGAGCGCGAGCATAGCTGACCATCACCGAACCGGCAGTGGCGACGGCTGCGAGAACAACGTACGGCGTACGGCCGCTCACTGAATAATAGACCAGCAAACCCATGTACAACGCCATATCGGCGTAGCGATCGAGTGTGGAATCGTAGAACGCGCCGAATTGCGTGACGCGATTCTGGCGGCGGGCAACCTGGCCATCCAGCATGTCCAGAAATCCAGCAATAAAGATGATGATGGCGGCGGTGCGGAAATGGCCGATGGCAAAATTGGCGGCGGCTCCGAAATTGACCAGCAAGCCGAGAAACGTAAGCATGTTGGGATTAATGCCGGTTGCCGCAAGCGCGCCAACGATGCGGTCGAGCAGCCACTTGCTTCCGACCCCGATTGCACCAGTGAATGTCGCCATGATTTTTGCTTAGTTGAAATGATACTTCAGCCCTTAGCTATAGCCAAATTGGCTTGTATTATGAAGCCAGGAATTGCTTGACGAAACTGGCCGCAATTCATACAGTCATTTGTACCTCGGAGACCATGGACCCGGCCTGTACACCACGACGCGAATTTCTTTTGCAACTTGCGGGGACCGCGGGAGCGGCGCTGATCGCCGCGCAATGGCCTGCGATGACCGCGGCAGCGCAGCATGTGCACGAAGCCAAGAATTCTCCACAAACCTATAAATTTGAAGTGTTAACTCCGGATCAAGCGCGTGAAGTCGAGGCTATTGCGGCCCGTATAATCCCAACAGATGACCTGCCCGGTGCAACCGAAGCAGGCGTCGTGTACTTCATTGATTACGCCCTGCGAACCTTCGCCAGTGATGCCCGTGCTTCGTATGGGCTTGGCCTGACGCAAATTAACGAACTGACGGCAAAGACATTCCCCGGCATGGCCAAATTTTCAGCGGCCACACCCGAGCAGCAGGACAAAATTCTGGAAGTCATCTTAGGCTCGAGCGAACCTGGCAATTCCCGGCACAGACAGCCCGCAATCACCGGCGATTTTGCACAGACGATATGGTTTCACGTTGTATCCGGCTTTCTTGTGGCGCCCGAAGGCGGCGGCAATCGCGACTACGCCGGTTGGAAAGTAATCGGCCGCGATCCAGCGCACACATTCGCCTCTCCGTTTGGATTCTACGACAAAGACTATCCTGGCTGGCAGCCGGCGGGTAGCGAGATGGGAAAGAAATGAGTCAGGCGCGCGTTTCGTACAAACCCAGCGATGAGGTTGATTTTGTCATTGTGGGGTCTGGGGCAGCGGGCGGAATTCTCGCCAAAGAACTTTCGACCAACGGATTTCGCGTGGTGGTTCTGGAGCAAGGACCTTATCTGACGGCAAACGATTTTACGCATGACGAGATCAAGGTCTTTCAGCAACACGCGATAACCAATAATCCCAAACAACAGCCGCATACATTCCGCGCCACTCCGCAGGAAAAAGCAAAGCAACAGTTCAGCGTGATGTACGGACGATGCGTTGGAGGCAGCAGCGCGCATTTCACGGCAAATTTCTGGCGGCTGCACGAAATCGATTTCATCGAACACAGCAAAATCGGTGACATTCCCGGGACCACGTTTACTGATTGGCCCATTCGTTACGCGGACCTTGAGCCATACTACACAAAAGTGGAATGGGAAGTGGGAGTCAGCGGCCTGGCCGGCGCCAGCCCGTTCGATCCGTGGCGCTCAAAGCCGTATCCCATGCCACCTCTCCCGGTGAAAAGCTCCGGAGTGATCTTCGAACGAGCCGCGAAAAAACTTGGCTACCACCCATTTCCAGCGCCGATGGCCATCCTTTCTCAACCACGTCCCGGAAGAAGCGCGTGCGCCTATTGCGGTTTCTGCCTCGGGTTCGGATGCGAGGTGGGCGCGAAATCCAGTTCGCTGGCGAGCATGATTCCCGTAGCGGAGAAGACGGGACGCTGCGAGATACGCCCGAATTCGTATGTACACAAGATTGAAATAGACGAAAAAGGACGGGCCACCGGCGCGGTGTATTTCGATGCGAAGGGCGTCGCCCACATGCAAAAAGCCAAGGCCGTGGTCCTGTCGGCGAATGGCGCGGAAACTCCGCGTCTGCTGTTGCTTTCGCACTCCACACAATTCCCGAATGGACTGGCGAATTCTAGCGGCATGGTCGGAAAGAATTTGATGGTCAATACCGGCGCCATCGGCTTCGGGGTATACGATGAGCCGCTGAACGATTACAAAGGTTTTGCGGTAAGCCGGATTTTTCACGATTTTTACGAGACCGATGCGCAAAAACTCGGATTTTACGGAGGCGGAGGGGTCGACGCGCGCTACGATATGACTCCCATCAACTTCGTGATGCAAGGCCTGCCGCCTGACACGCCGAGATGGGGCTCCGCCTTTAAGAAGACCTTACATACCAATTTCACACGAACCATGCAGATCTACTTTCACGGAACTTCCGTGCCTGTCGAAGCCAACGGTTTCTCACTGGATGACGAAGTTAAGGACGCGTGGGGATTGCCCGCGCTGCGTTTCACCTACAAAGACCACGACAACGATATGAAGTTCATGGCCTGGATGACTGAACGAGTAATGGAGCTTTTTGACGCATCCGGAGCGAACCCTTCGTGGCACGTGCCGGTCGCACCGCAGCAATTTGCGGTACATCTACTGGGAACGTGCAGGATGGGCAACGATCCGAAAAATTCGGTAATCAATCCGGATCATCGCACCCATGACGTTAAGAATTTATTTTTGTGTGACGGCAGCAGCCTGGTGACGTCCGGACGCGGTCAGCCGACCATGACGATCGAGGCGCTGGCGTTCCGCGCGTCGGATCGCATCACAGCGCTGGCGAAGACCGGGGAAATCTCCGGCTAGGCGAAAATCCGCAGTTCCAGGCGGAATATTATCCAAAAAATTCAGGGGTCTCCATGACGTCTCCTCGGTCGATTCTCTTCGTCGTGCCTTTCGTTGTTGCGGTGTGCCTCCTGGGAACCGGACTGCGCTTAACCGCGCAGGATGCAGCGCAAAAACCCGCCACCCCTCCGGTTACGACCGCGGAACAACAGTTCAAGAATATTCAGATCCTGAAGGGGATTCCCGCGGACCAGTTGATTCCCTCGATGCAGTTCATCTCCGCGTCGCTTGGCGTGGATTGCGAGTTTTGCCACGTAGAACATCAGATGGACAAGGACGACAAGAAAACCAAAGTTGCCGCGCGCAAGATGATCACTATGATGTTCGAAATCAACGCGGACAATTTTGACGGAGAGCGCAAGGTCACCTGCAACACGTGCCACCGCGGTTCGCCGCATCCATTAAGCACACCCGAGGTTTCCTCAAGCACTACGATGAACATGCCTCGCGACCACGGTGACGAGCATGAAACTGCCTCGGGAATGCCCCCGGCGACGCAGATTCTGGACAAGTATCTGGCCGCGGTTGGGGGAGCGGACGCGCTGAAGAAAATCCATTCGAGAGTCCAGAAGGGAACTCTGGAGGCCATGGGAAACAACTATCCCATCGAGGTTTATTCCGAAGCTCCGGACAAACGAATCTCGATTTCGCATCCGCCCAACGGCGAGAGCGTGACGGCGTACAACGGAGAGGTAGGGTGGCTCACCATTCGCGGCGGAGTCCACCGGATGAATGGCGCCGATGCCGCCGCGGCGCGCATCGATGCCGAATTGTACTTTCCGTCGCGCGTTCGGGAAATATACACGGAACTGGAAGTAAAACGCGGCGAGCAAATAGCGGGGCGCGCGACGGTGCTGGTTGCGGCCAAGGGTGCAGGGAAGCTACCACTAGAACTTTATTTTGACGCGGAAAGCGGATTGTTGTTACGCATGATGCGCTATGCGGAGACCCCCCTGGGACGCAACCCGACCCAGATTGACTATGCGGACTACCGGGCGGTAGATGGAGTGAAGATTCCTTACCGATGGACGGTAGCTCGGTCGAACGGCGCGTTTTCGGTTCGGATTGAGCAGGTGCGGCAGAACGTCCCGATAGACGAGAAATTATTTGTTGCTCCCGCTGAACACCCCCCTCAAGCCGCGGCACATTAACGCCGCAAAAGTAGTCGCCGGACCCATCTCTTAGAAGTGGATGATCACGCCGCCGGTGAAGCTGCCGCGGTTCAGAAAATTCGGAGACTTCGCGGTGTAGCAGCCGAAAAATGGATCGCAGTATCCGTAGTAGGAAGAGCTGCCATAGGTGGGCAGGTAGCGGATGTCCCCTCGGAAACCCAAGTGACGAGTCACGTAGTACTTCACGCCGCCGCCAAGGCTATAGGAAAACGCCGTGCGGCTGCTGCTGGCGCCGACCACTCCTGCCAGGTTGCTGTTGTCATCGTGAGTAAAGCCCACGCTGGCGGCGACGTAGGGACGCAGCCGGTGATCGCTGTTGCGAAGCATGTACAGGCCTCCGAACTGGAATTGATCCACATCCGAATCAAAGGCTTTGAAGTAGGTGTTGGTGAGCGTGTCCCGCGCGCTATAAGAAGTGTTGTTGCGATTCCACATGAATTCTGCCTGGAAGTTTTCGGAAACGTTGAAATCGAGGAATGTACCAAAGGCGAGGGCGTCATTGATCCGGAAGCGATCTACCTGCGCGGCGGAACTGAAGGGACTAACGGGATAAGATCCACTGGTCTCGTAGCCGACGAAAGGAGTGACTTCAAAGCGGCCCTGGGCACGGCTAGAATTTGCAGCGAGCAGGAACAGAGCGGCAAAGGCGGCCCACAGTAGAAGGTTCTTCATTGGATAGACATCTCCTCGGATACAAGAATTGCAGACGCAACTGCGTCTGTTTGATGCCCCGCCGGAAGAAAAGCGGGATTTCGCCGCGCACCCATCCGTAGTGGGTCTCCTTAGAACGCGGCCTTGCCGGGCGTGATTCTGCCGCGCGACTGTACGTGGTACTAGGCATAAACACCAGAAAAGTCGGCAAGTTGCAACCTGCCATACGATCCCGCTCACGACGTTAGACGTAGAAAGCCCGGTGACAAGTTGCGTGCCAACAACGGTTTGGCCTACGGTGACTACCGTGGTTTCGGATCTGTTTTACCCGATTCGGGCTTGGGTGGCAGACCTTTGTCCTCGGCTGGAGGCTTCTTCAGGTATTGCACAATTAACGAGATGCGGCGGTTTGAGGGATCCAGCGCATCTGGCTTTCGCAAACGTTGGCTGGCGAAGCCGCGTACCTGGGACACCTGATCCGGCCCCAGGCCGTTCAGCTGCATGAAGCGCCGCGCGGCATTGGCGCGATCCACGGAAAGTTCCCAGTTGCCGTAGGTGGCTGTGGGCGGATAGGGCTTGGCATCGGTGTGACCTTCCATGGCCATGTGATTCGGAAGTTTTCCCAGCTCGCCGGCGATGAGTTTCAGGAGTTCCGTGCCGTCTTCGCTCATCCTGGCGCTGCCGCTATCGAAGAAAGTGCCCGCGGCGGTTTCTGTTAGCTCGATTCGAAGGCCCTCGTTGGTGACGGTCATATCAATTTGGTTTTGTAATTTATCGAATTTGGGGACTTCGCGGATGGCTTTCTGAAGCTGCTCCTTCAGCTCCTCCATGTTGTCCTTGGTGATGACGAAATTTTCTTCACTGCTACTCGCCTCGCTGTCCAGTCTTGTTGCAGTGCCGGAGGGATCCCGGAAATAGCCGCCTACGGCCTGCTGGACCTTTACGCTGCTGTTCATGAGCAAAAGCACGATGAAAAGGGCCATCATGGCGGTAACGAAATCGGCATAAGCCACTTTCCACGCGCCCCCGTGATGGCCGCCGTGAATAACCTTTTTCCTGATGATGATTGGAGGAGGCGCAGGCATGACGGTTTCTACGAAGCCGGAGGGGCCTCTCCGCCGCTTTTTATGTACTTCTCAAATTCCTGAAAATCAGGCCGAAGGTGACCCGGGATCGCGCGGCGGCCGAATTCGACAGCGATGGTCGGCGGCGAACCCTTAATGAAGCTGACGATGACGACGCGAATGACGTGAAAGTAGGCGTGTTCTTCATCTGTAGCTTGGACATGTTAGCCGCAATCGGGCCAAGGAATCCGTAGCACGAGGCGCCCTCACGCCTCTTGTTAATTCTTCCGTCTCTTCTCCAAATCTACCCGCTTGGAGCCGAATGGTCACATGCTAGCCTTTCGGGCATAGCCTACGATTGCGCGGGGAGCAACATGGCCTTCGTCGAAATTGGATCAAATGGCATTGGAGAGTTTGGGCCCATCCTTGCTCGCGGTGTGTCCCCTCAAGGCTCCAATGGCAATTCGAAGCTAAAAATTGTTCTCCTGTGTCCTCGCGGTCCTTTGTACCGGCATCGCGGTGGCATATGGAAAAAGACTATGCGGTATGCCCCGTTAACGCTGACCACGTTGGCGTCCCTGGTGCCTCCCGAAATACCAGCGGAAGTTCGCATCATCGATGAGGGCGTGGAGGAAATCGATCCAGAGCACATTGAAGCGGACCTGGTTGGCATTACCGCGATCACTGGCACAGCGCCGCGGGCATACGAGCTTTCCGCGCGATTTCGTCAACGGAATATTCCTGTGGTTCTGGGAGGCGTTCATCCGACGCTGATTCCAGAAGAAGCGATGCAGCATGCAGATTCCGTGGTAGTTGGCTACGCGGAAGAGGCCTGGCCGCAGCTGTTGCGAGACTTTGTCGGCGGACAGTTAAACCCCCGATACGATCAGAGCCCCAATTTAAGCCTTGCCGGCCTGCCGTTCCCAAAGCGAGAGCTATACAACAGCCGCCTGGTCAACGTCGCGCATACTCTGGAAGCCACCCGCGGGTGCATCTATCAATGCGAGTTTTGTGTTGTCCCTTCCGCGTGGGGCAAACCGCTGCAGAAGCCAGTGGCGGACGTGGTGGCGGATATTCGGCAGATGCATGCGAAGCGCGTTATTTTCCTGGACCTCAACCTCATCGCAGATGTTCCGTATGCCAAGGAACTTTTTGCGGCCCTTATACCCTTGGGGATTCAGTGGGGCGGTCTGGCGACGACGACGATCGCTTGGGACAACGAGTTGCTGGACCTGGCGGCTCGCAGCGGATGTCGCGGGCTTTTGATTGGTTTCGAATCGCTTAATCAGGGATCACTGGTGGAAGCCCGAAAGGGTTTTAATATGCGCCAGGACTACCGCGAGGTGATTCGCAAGATTCGCGACCGCCGCATTGCCCTGATGGGATGTTTTGTCTTCGGATTCGACCACGATACCCTGCAGACTTTTGACGAGACCGTGGATTTCGTCCTTTCCACGCACATGGATTTGCCCCGCTATGCGATTGCCGTTCCATTCCCCGGAACGCCGTTTTTCAAAAGACTTAAGAAGGACGGCCGCATCAGCACCGAAAACTGGGGGCTATACGACGGGCAGCATGTCGTTTTTCAACCGAAGAACATGACCGTGGATGAGTTGCTTCAGCATACGCGGCGGGCGTGGAATAAAACGTACAGCTACGCTTCTATTTGGAAACGATTGGCGGGTTCGCGCACGCAACTTCCCATCGCCATCCCCGCGAATATCGGTTACCGATTCTACGCCTATCACCTGGATACCTTTTATAACTGCGATTGGCAATTGGCGCCGAATGCTTGAGGTAAAACGATGCGTTTAACGTTAGTCCATCCTTGCATCGGCCGCCGGCAGGGCCAGCCGTACATCCGGACGTGGCAGATGGAGCCACTGGCTCCGGCTACTTTGGCGGGGCTGACCCCGCGCGATCGCGATACGCAGATTCGTTTTTACGACGATCGTACAGAGTCTATTCCGTTCGACGAGCCAACCGATCTGGTGGCCATGAGCGTTGAGACGTACACCGCAAAACGCGCTTATCAGATTGCCTCCGAATACCGGCGGCGCGGAGTCCCGGTGGTGATGGGTGGATTTCACCCCACGCTCGTTCCAGAAGAGGTGACTGAGTACGCGGAATCGATTGTGATTGGAGAAGCCGAAAAACTCTGGCCGGATGTTTTGACCGATTTTCGAAACGGGCGGTTGAAGCGTGTCTATCGCCAGCCGACTCGACCGCCGCTTGTTGGACTGCGGCCGGACCGCTCGATCTTTGCCGGGAAACGTTACCTGCCGGTTGGATTGGTGGAAGCCGGGCGCGGGTGCCATTTCCGATGCGAATTCTGCGCGATTCAATCGTACTTTGGAAATACGCAAACTCGCCGCCCAGTGGACGAAATCGTCGAAGAAATACGCCGCATCAAGAAGCCGCTGATCTTTTTTGTGGATGACAACATCACCTCGAACATGGATCAGGCCAAGGAATTTTTCCGCAAGCTTATTCCACTGAAGATTCGCTGGGTGAGCCAGGCCAGCATCAATGCCGCGCATGATGAGGAATTCCTGCGGCTCATCAAAGCAAGCGGTTGCCAGGGGCTGCTGATCGGGTTCGAGACGCTAAACCAGGAAAATCTCCGCAAGATGCACAAGTCGTTCAACATGATGAAGGGTGGATACGAAAAAGCGTTGGAGAACCTGCGGCGCCATGAAATCCGGCTATACGTCACCTTCATTCTGGGCTATGACGAAGACAACGGCGACACGCTGCGGGAAACGCTCGAATTCGCGCAGCGGCACCGCTTCTATATTGTTGCCTTCAATCACCTGACGCCATTTCCGGGAACTCCTCTTTACGACCGGCTGAAAAAAGAAGGCCGGCTGATATACGAACGCTGGTGGCTCGCTCCGGACTATCGCTACGGCATGGTTCCTTTCGCGCCACGCGGGATGACCGCGGAAGACGTGAAGCAACGATGCATCGAGGCGCGCCAAAAGTTTTACAGCGTGTCTTCCATCTTTCGGCGAAGCCTCGATTTTGGTGTCAACAGCCAAAACTGGTTTATGTGGAGCCACTTTTTTTCCATTAATTTACTGTTCCGTTCGGAAGTGATGCAGCGCAAGGATTTTCCGCTCGGGGAAGAAGGATATGTAGCCCCGCTGCTGAAGGCTTCGCACTCGCAGCCGTTTGTCCGGCAGCAGCTGGCCGAGTTGAAGGTGAGCTGAACTGATGCAGGTGCAAATTGATCTCGCTACCCCCGCCGACGATCTCGCGATACGCGGACTCTGCCGGCGCGAGGCTATGCCAGGAAATATCACCGTCCGGTTTGAGCGCGAACCGGATTTTTCGTTGGGCTGTCGCGTGACAGGAGACGACTTCCAGGTTGTTGTGGCGCGCGATCGAGACGATCGCGAAGTCGTTGGCGTAGCGTGCCGCTCGACGCGCGAAGTTTTTATCAATGGATTGCGGCAGCGCATCGGATATCTCGGGCAGCTTCGCATTGACCAACACTTCCGCGGACGCTGGCTGGTTTCCCGCGGATTTTCGATGTTGAGGGAATTACACGAGCGGGATCCGGTTCCCGCATATCTGGTGTCCATCGTGGCGGGAAATCGAGAAGCGGAAGAAGTGTTGGTCCACAAAGCGCGGAAGTCCTTTCCCAGCTTTTATCGCATCGCGGAATTTAACACCTTGACTATTTCCATTGGACGTGAAAAGTCGCCACTGCATGTCGGATTGGAGATTTCGGCAGGTTCGTCCGGACAGCTGGGCGAAATCGCTGGCTTTTTGCAGAAACAAGGAGCGCAGCGTCAGTTTTTTCCGGTTTGGACCGAGGAGTCTATTCGCAAATTCACATCGCTCGGGCTGCGAATGGAAGATCTTCGTATCGCGCGGCGCAACGGCGAAATCGTTGGGATCGCCGGACTTTGGGATCAGAGCGGGTACAAACAAACGGTGGTTCACGGCTATTCGGGATGGTTGAAGGCCGCGGCCCCGATTTACAACCTCAGCGCTCTCTGCAGGGGCTGCGCGAGCCTGCCCGGCCCAGGGGCAAAGCTGCACGGCGTCTATGCGGCGTTTGTCTGCATCGCGAATGACGAACTACAAATATTTGCTTCGCTCCTGCGTGAGGTGTACCGCCTGGCGCGCTCGCGTGGTTTCGAGTATCTGCTGCTCGGACTCGACACCGGCGATCCGTTGTTACCCGTCGCAAGAAAATACAGCCACGTTTTGTATCCAAGCCACTTGTATCTAGCCGAATGGCCAGATGGAGGCCACTTTCATGAGCGACTTGAGCGCCGCGCTACCTACGTGGACATCGCCACCCTTTGAACTCGCCCCGGCTCGGCGGTTGGCCGGCGATGTATTGGCTCGCGCCATGCTCACACCGGGCGAGCGCGAAAGAATGTACGGACTGCTGGCAACGTACTTCCTGAGAACTTCACGAGAACAGTTCGAAAGCGATCTTGCCGAGAAGGAAGCGGTCATCCTGCTCCGCGATGTGAAGGACGGGCAGATTCAGGGATTTTCCACGCTGATGCGCATCACCGCCACGATTGAGGACCGGGAAATTGTGGCTTTCTTTTCCGGAGATACCATTGTCGCCCAGGAATTTTGGGGCGAAACGATACTCAGCCGGCTGTGGAGCCAAACGGTATTCGCCGAAGCCGATCGGCTTCGCGAGAAACGCCCAGACACCCGTGTCTTTTGGTTCCTGATCTGCTCCGGCTATAAGACCTGGCGGTTTCTGCCGGTTTTTTTTCAGAAATATTATCCGCACCCAGAGAAGACCACACCGTCTTCCATCAAGCGCGTGCTCGACGTACTCGGTGAGCTCAAGTTTGGAAACGAATATTTGCCAGAGCAGGGTGTAGTGCGGTTCCGCTCGGCGACACCGTTGCGCGACGGCGTTGCCGAAGTCACCGCCGAGCGTCTTCGTGATCCGTTGATTGCTTTTTTCCAGCGCATGAATCCCGGCCATGGCGGCGGCGATGAACTGGCCTGCCTGACGGAGATTGCCCGCAGCAATCTCACTCGAGCGGGTGAACGCATGGTTGGCTCGCGGTTGATGAAGAGGTGAAGCGCATGAACAGAACGAGCCCGCCGGAGTATAAAGGAAAGAGCTTGCAGGCTGAAAGGTTCGCAATTTTCCTTGGATTGGGATTGCTCGTCACGATTCCGTATTTTGCGACGCAATACTACCCACTATTCGCGGCAAAGATCGTTCCGGTCACGACGTTGGATCGCACCCTACCGCTGTGGCAGCCCGCGATTTGCCTGTATTTAACGCTTTATCTGCTGCTTGTCCTGCCGCTCTTGCTGGTGCGGGACGCTAACGAATTGCGCAAAATGGCCTTTGGTTTTGCCTGGATCACGGTGGTATCGCATCTCGTTTTCGCAATGTGGCCGACGGCAATTCCGCAACTGGTCTCGGCGACGCAAATCACGAACCCTATTCTTCGAATGGTTCTCTCGGTGGATACAAGTCGGAATGCATTGCCGTCGCTTCATGCTTCACTGGCGATTTATTGCGCTCTTTGTTCCGCGCGATTGCTAGGATCCCGGCAGTCGCGAACCGCTGTTTGGATCTGGACGTTCCTCATTCTCGCTTCGACACTGTTAGCCAAACGCCACGTGTTGCTCGATCTCGTTGCAGGAGCTTCTTTGGCCATAATTGCTTACGCCGCGTTGTTTTGGGTGCAGGCGGAAGATGCGACGGAGTCCGAGGCACTACAGGAGACGCTTCGAGCGCGAGCGGGTCTTGCCCGCGGGCTGGAGGAACAAATCGTCCGCCTGGCCAAGCACGATTGGCGGAAGCGGCTGCTGGAAGTGCTGTGCTTCGCTTCGTTGGGCCTGATTGGGGTGGCGCTGACCATCAACGGGATAAAATACGGACACTGGTTTTTGTTGCCAGCAGGCATCGTGACGACGGCTCTGGCTTTGAATGCGTTCGTTCTGCTAATGCACGACGGCATGCATGATACGCTGGTGCGCAACCGCAACTGGAATCGTGTTGCCTCGGTTCTGATTGGCTCCACTTTCTTGATGTCGTTCTCCGCGTATCGTGTGCTGCACACGCGCCATCATAAGTTCCTGGGCGACCCGCGCGACCCCGATGATTACAAAAATTATACGCAACATCGTTCCCTCGTATGGTTTCTGCATTTCTTGCGGCTCTCGGTGGGATCGCTGCTCTACCTGATGCTGATTCCAATTCTCGCGCTCAAATTTGGAAACGGGGAAGAACGTCGCCGGGTACTGGTCGAGTATGCGTTCTTGGTCGCCCTTTATAGTTTGCTTCTTCGCATTGTTCCGCTTTTCTCGCTGGCGGTGGTCTGGTTCCTTCCCCTGCTGATGGTGGGCACCATGACGGCCATCCGCGGCTTCACACAGCATGGGATTACGGATGCGGCGGATCCGTACATTGCGAGCCGCACGATACTTCCGAATCCGATCGTGGGATTCTTCCTGCTCCACGAGAACTACCACCTGGAGCATCATTTGTTCCCGGAGGTTCCCAGCTACCATCTACCGCGGCTCCACCGTCTGATCTGGCCGAAACTCCCGCGCGCTGTATCTGGACGAAGCTACCTGGGGTTTCTGGTGCGTTTCTTTCAGGCCACGCCGCGCATGGATGAATCGCCGATTGGCCTGGAGCATCCTGCCGCAAAGTCTTCATGAACCCCGCGGTCGCAAATTCGCTGTGGCTGGCGGGATGCGCGCCGGCGTTGGCGCGCTTTCATCGGGCCACGAAGCGTGTTGCGGAGACTCAGGAGTCAATCCTTCTCCGGATACTGGCGGCCAATGCGGACACGGAATTCGGCCGCGCTCGTGACTTTCGCTCTGTCCGCTCAGCCGGCGAATATCAGGAACGCGTGCCACTCGGCGATTACGAAGCCTGTTCGTCACAAATCAAACGCATGGCTGGTGGCGAGCAGAATGTCCTTACCAGCGACCCCGTTCACTTGTTCGAGCCAACCAGTGGATCTTCCAGTAATGAGAAATGGATTCCGTATACGCGCAAACTGCAACGCGAATTCCAAGTCGGCATAAACGCGTGGATCGCAGACCTGTTTTTGCATGACCCTGCGCTCCTGTCTGGACAGGCCTATTGGTCCGTGAGTCCGGTGGCGGCAGGCCATCGCCGGACTGCCGCGGGAATACCGATCGGATTCGACGAGGATGCCGCTTATCTTGGTGGATGGCAGCGCCACATCGTCCAATCGCTGATGGCCGTTCCGTCGGCGGTGCGCGCGATTTCTGACATGGAGACGTTCCGTTACGTGACGCTGCTTTTTCTACTTCGCAGCCGCTCGCTAAAGATTATTTCTGTGTGGAATCCTACTTTCCTTTCGCTGTTGGTCGCGCCGTTGCAGGAATGGGGAGATGCTCTCGCTCGCGACCTGCAATGTGGCACCATGACAACCAGAGTTCCGATCCAGGTCGCTCTCTCGCGCACATTTCAACCTGACCCGCAGCGTGCCCATGAACTGCGCGTAGCCCTTCGCACTGGCTCTCCGTCTGCGATCCATGCGCGACTTTGGCCTGCTCTACGGGTGCTAAGCTGCTGGAGCGACGCCAACTCATCTGCCGCGGCGCGGAATATCTCATGCCTATTTCCGCAAGCGCGTATCCAGGGCAAAGGGCTGATTGCCACCGAAGGATTTGTTTCCTTTCCACTCGACGGTCACGAAGGATCGGCACTCGCCATTTGCTCTCATTTTCTGGAATTTCTACCAACCGACGAGGCAGGAAACTGTGATTCTGAGCGTCCACAACTTGCGCACGAGCTGGTGCCAGGGCAAAAGTACGCCGTTGTTCTGACTACCGGCGGCGGGCTGTATCGATACCAGTTGCAAGATCTGATTGAAGCTACTGGCAGAGTTCATGAGTGTCCGCTGATTCGTTTTCTTGGTCGCCGGGGCTATGTTTCAGATTGGTTCGGCGAAAAATTAAATGAAGCGCATGTGTCGGCGATTTTGCGAGACGTTTTTATTGGGCACGACCTTTCACCCGCCTTTGCGATGCTTGCTTGTGATACCGATACGCCTGAACCTGGATATGTGCTGTACATTGAATCCTCCGCGGCGGAAAGTGTTCTCCATCATGTCGCTGCAGGAATAGAAGAGCGGCTGCAGGGAAATTTTCACTACCATTATGCGAGACAACTTGGACAACTGGCAGGACTCCGAGTTTTTCGTGCTAGTGGAGCAGCAGAAACTTTTGTGGAGGCAAAGGCGCAATCTGGCCAGCGCGCTGGCGCCATCAAGCAGACGGCGCTCGATCAGCGAAGCGGCTGGTCGAACGTTTTTCGCGGCGAATTCCTTCGCCAGGCTGTTTCCGAGGCCATCGCTTAACGAGAAGATTCCGCGGTGAGTTTTCCGTTGCCCTCGTACCATCCCTGCAGCTTCGGCAAGTTTTCCAACGCCGCTTGCGGATGAAGATGGTGAACGAGGTGATAGCCAACATTGTGAGGCGCGAGGAGAAGCCGGCCAATCCAGCCGAGATGATGGTTTCGCGTCGAGCGAATGGTGGATTCGGGGCTGCGATCCTGATTCGGTTCTTGAATGTGTTCGACCAGCAACCGGTATCCCGCGAAATAGCCGGCTAAAACAAGCGGCAGAATGTAATATGCGGTCATCCAGCGCGGATAAAACGCGGTGAGTAAGGCCAAGGCAACGTAGAAGAGCGTTTGCCAACGATCTTCCTGTGCGCACGCAATTACCTCGCGGCTGTTGATTAGATCCTCGCCCGAACGATCCTGCAAAAAGAGCTTGCCGTACGAGTTTCGCAGACCCGGAAGATAGGCAGCCAACGATCCGTACACACCGCGCACAATCCAGAGGGGAACCAGAAGAAAATACCGCAAGGACATCACCCAAAAGCGAAACGTGCTTTGGCCGACCCACGATTTCAAGTACGGATCCGCTGGCAGACCCAAATCGCGGTGATGCCGAAGGTGATGGTAGCGCATTGCCTCAACCGTGCTTCCGATGGGGAAACCGGCAATAATCTCGACGGCGCGGATAGATGGAGTTTTGGCTCCGCGCGGCATGTGAATGACATCGTGAAGAACTACGCCGAGAGCATGGAGGCGTCCCGCGATCAGCAGCGCCCAAACGGGATAAAACCAGGCGGGAGCACCCGTGGCAACGATCCAAATGCAAAAAATAAACGACCAGTCCATCAATGCACGGACGATCAGCGGGGCGGGCCGAGCCGGCTGCAGCAACTCTTTCGGCACGCTTTCCATGCTTCCAATATTCGCCGAGAAAGTCGATTTCGGCCACGTGTTCTTGAGTAGTGGTTTTCAGATCTGAAACAGGGGCGTGTTTTGTCGGCGCAAATCACGGATCAGGATTCGTCGCCCAATTGCCGAGCAAGGTCAGTCTGCGTGCGCTTCTTCCACTGTAAATCCCATGTCGGCGATGAAGCTTCGCAGGGAAGCGTCCGTGATCTGTTTGGCGTCAAACTTGACCACCACCAGGCCGTCCGGGTAGCTGGACTTGGACGAGGCTACTCCTTTTTGCTTCTGCATCATCGCGTCAAGCCCTACAGCGCACGTCAAGCAGCTGAACCCTTTGACGCGGTAACTCACTGTATGAGTTCCAACAGCTTCCACAGCCGCGATGCCCGTCAAACTTCCGGCACCCATGAGTTGAACAAACTTTCTACGAAACATTTCTTGCCTCCTCAACTTGTGACCTGCAATACGGCGGTACCGCGAGTCCACTCACTTCGCGGTGGCAATACCCGCCTCATACTTCCACGCGGTTTGCGACACCGCCCCGTCGGAAAACCGCGTATCCGTGTACTCGCTGAACTCCATCTTCTTGTTGAGAACGCCCGTTTCCACCATAAGATCGCGAACCAAATCAAAGTCCGGCTTGCGTGGTGCAAGCGGGCTGTAAATGACTCGATCCATCGGCTTGGTAAGCGCCCACCGCAGCAGAGCAGGTTTCTGGTGATAGTAAAAACGCCCAACGAAATCCGCGGCATCCTCTCGATAAGGTTTCCCTTTGTCTAGCCATAGGCCGGAGCGGGCGATGCCATCCACCAGGGCCTGAACGACATCGGGACGCTTGTCGATCAAATCCTGTCGTACCACCAGAATGCACGACATGTAGTCCGGCCAATAATCCCGTGCCTGGAAAAGAATTCGGCCGAAGCCTCCCATTTCGGCTTGAGACGGAAACGGTTCCCCCATCGAAAATCCATCAATGGCACCGGCCGCCAACGCTCCCGACACATCGGGCGGCGCCATCTCTACCATTTTCAAATCGGTTGGCTTCAGTCCATTGAGCTTCATGGCGCGAAAGAGAAGCAAGCGTTCGTCGGAGAAACGGCTGGGGATTGCCACCGTGCGCCCGCGCAAATCCGCGACGCTCTTGACCGGACCGTCCTTGCGAACTACTACCGCGCTGCCGTAGCGATGTCCGAGATAAACTACCTTGATAGGAACTCCCTGGGACACCAGAGCAATCGCCAGCGGCGCGACGATAAAGGCCGCTTGCACTTTATTTGAAATCAGCGCTTCCTTGATCTCGGGAAAACCCTGGAACAGCCGCGGCATGAAAATCTCGCCATTGTCCGAAAATTTAGAGATGTAGTCGGTAACCGGGCAGGTAAGCTGGCAGGTGACTGGAATGTAAGCGACCGTAATCTTCCGCTCGGATGCCGGACGGTAATCATTCAGAACCGCCGCCCAATTCACGTTCAGGTAGCCGTGCAGGACCGAAATAACCAACAGCCATCCACATGCACACAGCAAAATTATTCTGTTAAGACTCATCGCGAAATCCCCAACGCACGGATTTGATTTTTTCCAGCCTGCGAAAGCCCAAATCCAGAATCAGGCCGATCACGCCAATCATGAGCATGGCCGCTACGACCAGATCGTAGCGTTTCCCGGAATTCCGCGCGTCGATCACCAGATATCCCAAACCGGAATCGACCGCGACCATCTCCGCCGCTACCACCACCAGCCAGGCAATACCGAGAGCGAGGCGCAGACCCACGATGATCTGCGGAAGAGACGCAGGGAAGACCACCTCTGCGAGAATTCTGGCGGGCGAAAGGCCAAAGTTGCGGCCCGACCGCCGAAAGTTAGAGGGAACGTTGGACACACCATTCACGCACGCAACCACGATCGGAAAAAACGCGCCCAGAAAAATCAGAAAAATCGCAGCTTTGTCCCCTATGCCGAAGAAGATGATCGCGACCGGGATCCACGCGATAGGACTAATCGGCCTCAGTATCTGTAGTACCGGGTTCACCACCTGATTGACTGCCGGATACCAACCGAACGCCAGTCCCAGCGGAATCCCGATGGCTGCAGCCGATCCAAATCCAATCAACACGCGGCGCAGCGAATCGCCGATATCGTTCCATAGAACATGCTTTTGCAGCAGTTCAACCATTCCTTGTTCCACGTGGCGTGGCGATGGGAAAACCTTGGTCCCAGACCAGATGACGGCGTAGTGCCACAACGATAACAACACCGCGAAGGCCAGAACGGGCCAAATAAAGCGCTCCCATTTTTTCGGCTCAGCCAGCGAGTTCATATTTTGTGCGCCAAACCGATCTGCTTGAGAATTCCGTCGCGAAGCTCCAGGTAACGAGGCGAACTGATATCCCGTGGGTGCGCGATGTCGATATTCACCATCTGCTGAATGCTGGCTGGTCGAGCGCTTAGCACCACGACCCGGTCCGCAAGCTGAACTGCTTCATCGATGTCGTGAGTTACAAAAATGACCGTCTTACGTTCCGCCTCCCAAATGCGAAGTAGTTCTCCGCGCATCACAAGGCGTGTGATCGAATCCAGCGCTCCGAACGGTTCATCCAGATAGAGCATGTCCGGGTTGACTGCAAAAGCGCGCGCCACCTCCAGCCTCTGCTTCATGCCGCCGGAGAGTTCCGACGGGTACGCCTCCTCAAAACCCTGCAAACCCACCATATTTATGTAGTGTTTGATACGTTGCTCGCGTTCCGATCGCGACAGTTTGAACAAGCCGAATCCGATGTTTCCTTCAACGGTCAGCCATGGGAAGACGCCGCGCTCCTGGAAGACAAAGATCCGCCGCGGATCGGGCCCGCGAACCACTTGGCCATCAATGCGAACCTGCCCGCTCGTCGGAGAAAGAAATCCCCCCATCACATTTAGAAGCGTGGATTTGCCGCAACCCGAAGGTCCCACCAGACACACGAACTCCCCTTCCCGGACCTCAAGATCGATATCGTTCAGCACTTCCGTAGTTTTGCCATCGCGCGCGAACACCATGCCAACGTGTTCCGCGCGCAACTTGCTGGTGCCTGCGGTCGGCGAGTTAATGACAGCTTCTGTCGACAAGATGATTAGTCCTCCGAATAACCCCAGCGGAATGATTTAATCTTCTCTAGCGAGCGCATCGCCGTATCGAGCAGCAGCCCGATTGTCCCGATGATGATCATGCCCGCGACCACCAGGTCGTAGCGATTGCCGGCGTTTCGCGCATCCACGATCAGAAATCCCAGCCCAGAATCGACCGCGATCATTTCCGCTGCCACCACTACCAGCCAGGCAACACCCAGCGTAATCCGCAAGCCGATGATGAGTTGCGGCACAACGGCGGGATACAACACCCTTGAAACAAGCGTGCCTAACCCCATGCCAAAATTGCGGCCTGCATTTATGTACACGCTGGGAATGTTTCGCACTGCGTTCATGGCGGTTAGAAGTAATGGAAAGAAACAAGCCAGAAAGATCAGAAAAATGGCGGAAAGATCTCCCACGCCGAACCAAAGAATGGCGATCGGAATCCAAGCCAGCGGCGAGATCGGACGAAGAATCTGAATAATTGGATTCAGAGCCATCTCCAGCCGGCTGTACCAGCCAATCGTAAGTCCCAGCGGAATAGCCAGAACTGTGGCCAAAACAAATCCCCACGTGACGCGGAACAGCGACGCGACAATGTATTTCAATAATAGTCCGTGTTGCAGCAGGTCGGCGATGCCACCAACCACTCCCAGCGGGGTTGGCAGGATGTGACCGGGATGCCGACTGATGGCGATCTGCCAGATCACCAGGAGAACCGCGATAAAAACAATGGGCCGGAGCCGGACGAGCAGGTTCAAAGTCGTGCACCTCTTTGCTCACGCATTGCCTGCACTCCGAAAAAGCTCACGTAGGCAACCTTGATCCGGACCCTTTTAAGCGCGAAGGGTAACCCCGTCCACCAAGCGCCCACCCGTGACGGCTAGCTCGCAAATTGCGAAACGTTGCCGCTCCGGGATGGGTTTAGTATGCGACAGCAAAGTCGTCGTCGTTCAATCGAGGGCGTGCAACTTTAGGCAGAAACCGTAGCATTCCGCCCGGACCCCAGCCATAGTAGAAAATGACTAGGCGGCCCTTACCGCCGCGGTGCAGGAGTTCCGGCCGCAAAATGAATGGGTGCCCCGGAAACAATTCCATTACCCTCCTTAATGGTAACGAACTGATTAGGCTTAACATCTGGCAGCGAATCCTTCCGCCCACTGGGCCAAACAATTTGCAGCCGAAGACTCTTCGCGGTGCCCGGTTTTCCCAAACCAAATGTCAGAGGCAACTCGCTCTGCGACAGGTAACTCGATCCGCCTTTGACCATGCGCGAAAGCGTTGCGCCGCTGTCTATAGTGAGCGTAACCTTTGCCCCGACAGCATCGCGATTGGACTTCGTGCCGATCAGCTTCACGCGCAATACGTCATTCTGATTGGCGTTCTCATTGCGCAGCAGCCGCGCCGGCCCATTATTCGCAGTGATCACCAGATCGAGGTCGCCGTCATTGTCAAAATCACCGTACGCCATTCCACGCCCAACTACCGCTTTTTGAATCGCACGGCCCAGCTTCCCAGAGACATCCTCAAATTTCCGGTTCCCGATATTCCGGTACACACCTGTGGGCTGCGCGTACCGCAACGTAGGCTGAACCACCGCGATGTCATCGGAGACGTGGCCGTTGGCCGCAACGATGTCCAGCAATCCATCCAGATCGTAGTCCATGAAAAAGCAGCCGAACGTAAGCGACTGCGTCGTCATCTGGCCGATCCCTGACCTCGTTGATTCATCGGTGAACAAGCCCGAGCCATCGCTGCGATATAACGCCATACTTTCGTTCGTAAAGTTCCCGATCACCACGCTGGGGAATCCTGATCCATCAATGTCCGCGGCATCCGTTCCCATTCCGGCGCGCACCCTGCCTGAATCGCTAAAGGCGACGCCAACGTTCACGCCAACATCTGTGAACGTGCCGTCGTGATTGTTGTGGTAAAGCTTGTTTGGTTCCGTATCATTCGTTACAAATAAATCTAGCCAACCGTCGTTGTCATAATCCAGCAGCGCAACTCCCAGCGCCTTACTGGTCGGGTCCGAAAGACCGGCGCGCTTGGTCACATCCTCAAAAACGCCGTTGCCTTTGTTGTGATACAGGTGAGAGCTCTCGCCTTTGTACGTTTGCGGCGTGCAATAGGATTTGTTCTTATTGTCGAGCGAGCAGTATTGGTCCTTCTCGACCGACCATTCGATGTAGTGCGTAACGAATAGATCGAGCTTGCCGTCGTTGTCGTAGTCGAACCACACCGCGCTCGCGGAAAATCCGGGGCTGGCCACTCCCGCCTTGGCGGTGACGTCAGCGAACTTGCCGTTGCCCAGGTTGTGGAACAGATGGTTGGACCCCACAGTCGTCAGATACAGATCATCGAACCCGTCGTTGTCATAGTCGCCGACCGCGCAGCCCAATCCATAGCTTTCGATGGCGAGACCCGTCTGCTGGGTCACGTCCGTGAACGTTCCATCGTGATTGTTGTGGTACAAGGCGGGATAAGACTTGCCGGTCCTGTGCTCCGGCCAGTCCATCGAATTCACAAAGAAAATATCCTGCCAGCCGTCGTTGTCGTAATCGATAAAACAGACGCCGCTTCCCATCGTTTCCGGTAGATACTTTTTGCCGAAAGCGCCGCTATTGTGTTTGAAATGAATGCCAGCTTGCGCGGTGACATCCACGAATTCAATTGGCCCGCTGGGCCGCGCTTTTGTTCCCTCCGTTTGCGGGGCGGCAATTGGCGGTGGTTGGGCCACAGCCACAGAAGCCGCGTCGAGTTGCGTAGCCGCGTTCACCGAAGCAGGCGCAGGGCTGATTTCATTGGTGCTTTTTCGTCCACAGCCCGCGATAAGCATTGCCAGCATGAAAAAAAGAACAGCAGTCTGTCGAGATGCCAATGGAAAACATCCTCTTGCTACCGGGAACAGTTTCATGCCGCAACGCGGGCGGGAACGGGTCGCCGCGAATCGAACCACATTTCAATCAGCAGTGCCGCCGGCCCGACCATAAAAAGGGCATAAAACGGCGCGTACACCACGTGCTCCAGGCGAAGAATCATTTCCACGAAAGCAACAATCGCCACCACCACGCATTGCCAGAATTTGGATCGCACCGTGGTCTTAGGGTCGGTGATCATGAAAAAGATAAATAGCTGGTACATCGGCCCCGTCAGCGGAGCAATCTCTGACTGCCAGGGGCTTCCGGTGATGTAGCTGCGAAGAAAAGCGAAGACAATGAAGCAGGCAACGTACGTCCCGGTAATGTTAAACCGGTGCAGCCGCGCGATGATAATGGAACCCAGAACCCAGATCACCAGCATGGGCAGCAAATAGTTGCCCCACTGAATGCTCAATCCAGCCACGGTTTCCGGCGCCAGAAACAAAAGCACCGAAATGCCGAAGTTGGATGGATTCCAGATGTGCCGCCCTTTTACGCGCAGCACATATTTCGACATGATCGAGATCAGCGCGCAAACTACGTAAGGCCAGATCGCCGGCGACCTCACCAAGATCCCCACGCTGATCCCACTGATATACGCGCTCGCAAGGTTGGGCCACTTGCCCGTGAAAATCCGGCCAAGAATCGATTCGCTGATCAAGCTCGCCGCAATCGCGATTCCGGTCTTCTTGTAGCTTTCCAGAAAGCCGAACGATACTTGCCCCACTACCAGGATGCAGGTGATGAACATCGGCGCGATGTAGCGATTATCCAAACTGAAAAATCGCTTCCACTGAAACGGTTCCGCGGTTTTCGGACCGATCGCAATACTCGGTTGGCTCATAAAGGTTCCTTTATCGAGTGATTCTCGTTGAGCGCCGGATTTTCAATCGTCTGTACCTTGCCGGAAGGCCAGCGAATTACAGCCTTTTCGATCTGCGATGCCTTGCCCAGACCGAAATGCAAACGCCGCTGATTCTGCGCCGCGAATCCGCTGCCTCCCGAAACCTCTTGCACCTGCTGCTGACCGTTCCAGAATATCGTGACTTGCGCGCCGATCGCGCTGCGATTGCTTTTCGTGCCTTCAAGATCAAATTCCACCCACTTGTTCTCGGGAGTGACCGTGTTTTTGTAAATCAGCAAAGGCCCTCGCTCATTGGCCACAATCACATCGAGCACGCCTAGATTCCACAGATCCGCGAAGGCGACTGCTCGCCCATCATACCTATCCGCGACGCCGACCGCCGAAGCCACATCGACAAACTTCCCGCCGCCATCATTCAGCCACACGTGCTTCGTCTGGTAACCGGACAAACTACGTCCTTCCATCGCCGGCCAATTCTTGGCGTCGTTGATAATCGCGCTGTGTCCCCCGGCAATCTTGGAAAAGTCATACCAATAGCTTCGATTGTGATCCAGCGACACATAGCCGTTTGTCAGGTACAAATCCAGCGTGCCATCGTTATTCAGATCGCCAAACTGCGCCCCGAAACTCCATCCCCCAATTTCAACGCCAAAATCGCGCGCCAGATTTTCAAACTGCAGCTTGTCCCCGCTCGTGCCCTCTTTCGGCATCCATAAGTTGTTCCCCTGAATCAACACGCCCTCTTCGGAAATGTTCGACACGTACACGGCGTAGCGCCCCTGGTTGAGAATATCGCCAAAGCTCGCGTTCATCCCGCTCTTCGGAGCGAAACCGACGCCCGTCTGCTCGCCTACTTCGTGAAAGCGCTTCCCATCATTGAAATAAAGCTCCGACACGCCGTAATCATTGGCGATGAATAGATCGGGGTGGCCTGTACCCCGCAGGTCCGCGGCAGCCGACGCCAAAGCCCAGCGACGGCTGTTAATCCCAACTTTTTCGCTGACTTCCTCGAACTTGCCATTCCCCAAATTATGGAATAGATACTTGCGCCCACCGTTTTTCGCATACTCGAAACTGTCCGGCATCATTTTCGTCGAAGCCAGATGCCACAGGTCTACATCTTCCGAATAATAGCCACCGATAAATAAATCAAGAAGTCCGTCGCCGTCATAGTCGAACCACAACGCGGTATTCGCGTTGATCCAAGGCGGCAAACCAACCTGATCCGTGACGCGCGTAAAACCGTGCCCTCCGTCATTGTGAAATAGCTCCGGCTTGCCCCACTTGATCAACAGCAAGTCTTCATAGCCGTCGTTGTCGTAGTCCCCCCAAACCGCGCCCATGGAGACGCCCGTGCCAGGGCGGTTCACATCTGCGACGCCCATCTCTTCGGCGACGTCCTTAAACGTACCGTCACGCATATTGCGGTACAGTGCGTTCTTTGCGCCTTCTTTGCTGCTCGTGACATAAATGTCCGGCCACCCATCGTGGTCAAAATCAACGATGGAGACAGACGCGCCCATCGACGCTACTTGCGGCATGATGTGATTCAGTCGCGGGTCGAGTGTAGGCGCCTCATGTACGAAATTCACTCCTACAGCGCGCGAGACCTCCTGTAGATAAAAACCATGACGCGCCAGCGCCGCCTGAAGATCCAGCTTCGTCTTCGTTTCGTCTTGACGCGCAGCGAAGCGCTTGATGATCAAGGGAGAGAGCACCAGTGCAGCAAAGATAATCGCCAGAACGATTCGTGCTGCAGAACCGTGCTTCACTTGACCGGCGCGCTCCTCAGCGAGTTTTGGAAGACGTCGGGCGTAATGTAGCGCGTGTGGTAATTCTCCCAGTCCTCGGGATGCTGGCGATAGACGTATTCATCCTCCAGCCGGCCGGGTCGCACGACATATTCCTGCTTCGCGTGGTATGGCAAGGGCAACACGGTCTTCGAAAATGTCGAATTGAAGTCCCCATCTTTGATCCAGCCGTCGCCCACCAGAATAAAATCGCGCAGCCAACCGGCCGGCGGCGGTGGCTGCTCGGCGAAACGCATGGACAATTCGTCCCCGGAATTGACGATAACGTAGCGATCATCCACGTGATTCAGAAGCTCCCGCACGTCACCGTAACGCGTGTAGTATCCGATCAAATCACGCCATCGTTGCTTCGAGCCCAACATCTGGTCGTAGTGCGGCACTTCTGGCGCACCCGCATCCGGCCGATCAATTGTTGAATAGCCGCGATAATGCAGGTCCGCCACTGTGGGGTCCAATTCCTGCGTCTTCACCTGAGCACCGGGTGCGCCTTGCGCCCACTCGATGCAGTCCCAATAGATTTCCAGATTTGTCCGTAAACGAACGCGGTGCGGAGTCCCCGGACGGAAGATATTGGTGAGATTAAACAGAACCGTTTTCTTGCGGCCTGCCGGGAAGCCAAGATTCGCTTGCGCCGTTACCCACCCGCCGCGCCCATCCGGCACCTCGACACTCATGCCTTGAGCGCGCCAGCGATTGCCTTGCGTGATAGCCACGTTCAGCGACGATTCCGTGTCATGAATCGATCCCTGTGCGATCAAGTACAGCGGTCCGCTCTTCGGCGTATCCTCCCCGAGGTCGATTTCGACATAATGGTCGCGCGTGATTCCCTGATACTGCCCGCGCCCAAACGTATCGAGCGCCCGGCCATCCAAAGCGCTAACTAGTTCCGTGACGTCCTTCCCGTTGTCGTCCGTAGCGCGTGCGATTCGGTGAGGCGTCGACACCGTCGTAAAGCCCAGTTTCGTCGGCGGAATCACAAAGCGTTCGTCGATGTAAATCTCCGTTCCCGCCGGGTGGTCCACCGTCATCAGCGCGATGCGATCGTAGTAGTAGACTTCCCAAAGTTCGGCGGTGATGCGAAGGTCGTAGTAGCCATCGTGCGGAACAAGTTGGTCGCGACGGATCTTGTACCACTCGCCCGTCGCGGCGATTTTCGCGGACCCCAACGTATTAATTCGCAATCCGATCGCCGATCCCCACGGAACCGCGTCCTTGACGAATTCCATCCGCGTCCCGTTCCAGGTGAACAGAAACGGACAGGACGCTTTCAGCCGCTGTTCGGTCACAATTTCCTGGTCCGCTTGAACTCCGAATTCCGCGCGCACCGTTCCATTCGGCCAAACCACGCGCACCACTTCAGCGCTGGTCTGATTGCCGAGACCAAAATGAAGTTGCGGCGCATTGATGGGTTGCTTCTGAACCAGCAGGCCCGAGCGAATTTCGATCTCTCCGCCAATCCCGAATGGATTGATGCGTTGATCTCCAACCGCTTGTTTGGCGTGAGGCCGAATCACTTGCCAGTGATAATTCTTGGAACCGTGACTCACCGCCTGCACCGGTTTCCCAGTCGCGTCGAAACCCAGCAGGTCGAGACGTCCGTCGGCATTCAGGTCTGCGATATCAAAAATAGCGCTCGGGCCCCCCGCATGATCGAGTAGCGTGAATTTCGAGTCTGAGTCTCCCAGCCAGATCAGCGGCGCTGTCGCAGGTTGGCCGGCCGGAGACGCCACGGGACTGAGAATCAGATCCATCGCACCGTTGTTGTCCAGGTCCGCGACCTTGAACCGTACCTCGCCCGCGAGGCTGGCTGCTGGGTTTGGAACCTTTTCCAGCCGCGTAACACTCCAGCCGGTCTTCTCGTTGAAGGAAACGCTGGCGATGGCGCCATCCGAATTGACGGCAAGTAAATCCAGCACGCCATCCTTGTTCGCATCGGCGACGGCAATGGCCTTGATGCCGGACAAGCTCGCCGGAAGTGCCACTTCGCGAAACTGGCTTTGTCGCTCATTGTGAAAAATGTGAAGCCGGCCGGCACCATCGACAATTGCGGCATCCGCATTTCCATCCGCGTCAAAATCCGCCCACGCAAATGCGCCAACTCCAGAAATTCCCGGGAACGGTTGGACCACCGTAAAGGTATCATCGCCATTATTTCTCAGGACCTGCGGAGTCCCAGCTTTCTTTCCCAGAACAATGTCTAGATCACCGTCAGCCTCTATGTCCACAGCCCATGCACCGGTGTACGATGCGCTCGTGATAGTTTTTGGCAGCTTCGTACTGGAAGTCACATCGGTGAACTTTTCGGGGCTATCTTGTCTCATCAAGCGCAAACCACCGGCGCCCGCAAGCACCAAGTCCGTTTTGAAATCGTAATTAAAATCGATCTGCAAAATGGCTTCAGGCAGCAACGCAGCTTTCGAGGGTCCGCCGGGAAACGGAAACGTTGCTCCGGTGGAAAGACGCACTTCGCGACCGTTGGCCACCGCGACAACCGGAGCCCCCGCACTCCCTAGATAAACGGCGCCGACCCAATTCCAGGGCGCAGCATCCGCAACCGGAACCGGCTGTAATGTAAAGGAAAGACTCGTGTCTGTTGGCGCGGGCATGAAGTCCGGCGGCGGCAAACGCAAAAAGTGAGTGATTGGCTCCGCCTCCTCACCTGGCGGCGCCTTCAGCACCGCAAGGCTCTCTCGAAATTCCGGAACGCGCATCAGCGTGTTGCGCAGGAACGTCGTCCGCGTGGCAGCCGCCCGCGGATTGGGCCCGTCGGCTGCTGTCTGCAGTGTGCCCAGTTGCGCTTTCACTTCCGGAGGCCAATTCGAAGAGCGCGAATTGATCTTTGCCAGCGCCGACTTGAGAGCTGCTGTGTCCCCGCTCTTTGCAGCAACGCGGGCCAATTCGAGGAGCGCCGCCAGATTGTCCGGCTGAGCTGTCAGAATCTTCTCAATAAGCTGCCTGTACTCCGCGTCGCTGTTGGCGTCAGCCTGGCGTTCCACTTCTTCGGCAAGCTGATACGCGGCGCGGTAATTGCCCGGATTGAGTTCGATAGCCTTACGCCAATCCGCGATGGCCTTTGCGGAGTTGCCCCGGCTACTCTCTACGAATCCGAGCAATTGGTATATCTGGTCATTGTCGGGCGCCAGGCTGCGGGCTTTCTCGATGCGCTCCCCGGCTGCATCCAATTTTCGTTGGCGTAGCGCGAGCACGCCCCAATTCGCCCAGCCAGCCGGCTCCCCCGGGACAAGAGTCGTAAGTTCAGAAAGTTTGCTCTCGGCATGGACGTCGTCGCCAACCTGCAGGGCAGCGAGTCCAATGTAAAACGCGGAAACGGCCTCCGCATATTCCTTCGAGGATTTCTCAGGGAGTTTCTGGCCAGTGCGGCATGCGCATAAGGTCACGGCCAGGGCGCCACAAACCAAAACTAGACTGGCGGTGCGCACACGGAAAAGGTGCCACTTGTACGCGTATACAGTCACTCTTCCAGCCGCGGCAGCAGAGAGTTCAGCAGTGTTTTGCACGTTGTTTCCCATGCCCCTGCATCCAAGAAATTGACCTGTTGGTTCGCACTGAGTCTCTCACGGAGAAGCGACCGCTGTGTACGCAATCGCGGAAGAGAGCGTGGCCACAACGAAATTGAAATAATCAGACATGCTTCCACGCGGCGGTTAGGCGATCAATAGTAGATTCACACTAGTCCCGAGGTTGTGTGCCGACCGGACGGGCTCGCTCTTTATCAGCGTAAATATCGTTGACGCCTCGCTGCTCGAAGCCGAGAATACAACCTCAATGCATTTTCGGCTGATCATGGAACCAATTGGATTGTGATCTCACTGAATGAGAGGAACTCCGCAAATGTCTGAGAATGACGTAATCGCAAACCAGAAACAGATTCTGCAAAACCAGAAGGCGATTCTCGCCAACCAAAAGACCGTCAAAACGAATCAGGAAACCATCAAGAAGAACCAAGCGGCCATTTTGAAGAACCAAGCTACCCTCGGCACCATCGTGCAGAATCAAAAGAAAATTCTAGCGAAGCTCAAGTAATTCGGACTGACCTAACAGCAACAGAAATCCCTGCGACCATCGAGCGAGGCTGAGATTGCGGCTCGTCCGTGGGTCGCAGGGCTGCGGGACCCGGTGGCTATCCTGCGGCTTTTCCGCATCCAGCCTACATCAGCATAAATCTAAACAACCGATCATATTGCAGACTTCTCGACAGGTCTGAGGCCATGCACTATGTCGGAATTGTGAACAATTGTTTGGCCAAGCAGGGTGCGGAATGGGTTTTGCAACGACTTGCGTTTGGTCTCGCGTCCCATGACCCCGCCCCCATGCCCGATCGATAGACTGGAGAACAAATCAGTCCTTCGATTTAGTCATGTAGGTTAAGTCCGAAGAATGGGAGTCCAAACCTGCATTGGGGTCGCGGCGCGATTTGCCCAAGCGTAGTAAGGGATGAACTTTAATTCGACCTGCCGAGTCTTGGGCGCGGCCGGTGTGTACTGATAGTAGAGTCCGACGGACAAATCAGACTTTTCGTAGACAGCTCCGCTGTGTTTCAGCACAACGATTCCGCCAAGCAAATCGCTTCGAAACTCCTCTTGGAACTGCGATGGGGACTTTTGGCGAACATCCAAGGAAACGTCGAACAAACGCACGCCTTCAGGCTGATCGAGTTGTTCGAGACAGTAGACGAGCGGGCCGCGCTGGACTGCAACACGGTCGTAATCTTCAACGACGCGAGGATTCGCTTCGATCGCTCGTGGCATCATGTTGAACTTCACACTGACGACGTCGCCGGACGACCAGTTGCGCGACAACGCAAGATATTGTCCCGGAGTCACGACAGAAACCGGCTTGCCATTGATTGCGACCTGCGTGCTGTCGGACCAACGAGGGATGCGCAGATAAAATATGAATTCCGATGGCTTTGCCGGCGTAACGGTGATTTCTACCGCGCCATCCCACGGGTAGTTTGTCTTCTGCGCGACCTTCAGGCCGGTGCCATCCTGGAGGTGCCAATCCAGCTGTGAATTGTCGTAGAGGTGCAAATAGAGGCCGTCCTTGCTGGTGCTGTAAAAATAGCCGGGCAGCGATGCGAGAGTGCGTTCCAAGTTCGGTGGGCAGCAGGTGACGTCATACCAAGGATTGCGAATCTTGTCGCCGCCCGACGGGTCGAACCCCAACGGATTGCGATAGCAATACAGCGTACCGTCGAGCGACATTCCGGAATTGATCCCGTTATACAAGGCACGCTCGATGACATCGGCGTATTTCGCGTCGCCGGTGGCGGCAAGCATGCGCCAGTTCCACATCATGTTCCCTATCGCAGCGCAACTCTCGCCATAAGCGGTGAAATTTGGCAATTCGTAGGATTCACCAAAGGCCTCGCCTTCACTTCGCGCTCCAACCCCGCCAGTCACGTACATTTGGGATGACACGAGGTCATCCCAAAGTACGTTCAGAGTCTTTAAGTAAGCTTGGTCGCCAGTCTCCATGTAGTAGTCTGTGGCGCCGCAGCAGGCGTACATGGCTCGTACCGCGTGCCCTTCAAGGTGTGTTCGCGAAGTAAACGGAATACCGCTGAAGTGATACACGTAACCGCTATGCGGGAGTTGAATTCGTTCGTCGCCCTGGAGAATGTAGCCGGCAAGATCGAGGTGACGCTTGTCTCTGGTTGTCCGATAGAGCTCGATAAGCGCCAGTTCAATTTCGGGGTGTCCAGAGAGGATAGGTTTCTTATCTGGTCCCGGCCCAAAATTGGGTAGCAGGTAACCGTCAACAAAGCGAAGACTGGCGTCGAGCAACGTCCGGTCGCCCGTTCCACGATAATAGGCGATCGCACCCTGAATCATATGGCCGATGTTGTAGAGCTCATGGCCCCATCGTTGCACTTCCGGCTGCATACGATCCTTCGCGCGTTCTTGAACATAGTATGTGTTCAGATACCCGCTGGGCTCCTGAACCGCGACGACTTCTTTGATGATCTTGTCGGTCTGCGCTCGCAACTCCGGACGATCGCCCGACTGCAGAACGAAGCCGACCGCTTCCGTCCATTTGTAAACGTCGGAGTCCGAAAAGACCGGACCGTGCTGCGGGGCATCGCTCTTGCCCACCAGCCGCAAGAAATTGTTCATGCGGCCGTTGGATTCGAGGAGTTTCTCCATGGACGGAATGCTCTTGTCAACATTGGTCACGCGGCGAGGACCCCAGAATCCTTGTGTGATCGTCACGGCGTGCACGGGAACACTGTGTAATTTGGCGTAGGGGGACTTGTCGAGATTAAGCACGCCTTCGTCTTTCCAATCAAGATCCGATGCAGGCCGGCCGCTTGCTATGGTGTGAGCCAGAAAATTCTGCATAGGTAGCGAGCTCACCGTGGCTGCCGAAAGAGCAGTGCCCACGAAGTGGCGCCGCGAAATCTTGGACCGGTTTCTCATCTCAGTCTCCTGAATTGACAAGTTCAAGCATACGGCCAAACTCTTTACGCTGCGTGGGCGTACATGTCCCAGCCTAGATAGCGTGTGGCCGCTTCGTGCACGACCGGAGCGACGCTCGAAAAATTCGCGGCGACGTGGTGTTCGAATC
>Ga0210383_10000195_pt1 | contig 60596 bp, 43 predicted proteins | sample IncBWC14OmetaG_FD_160072 | JGI IMG/M metagenome (GOLD analysis project Ga0210383, IMG submission 160072) | Forest soil microbial communities from Barre Woods Harvard Forest LTER site, Petersham, Massachusetts, United States - Inc-BW-C-14-O ...
CTATATCGGTAAAGACGGGTTTGGCGTGGCACTGCACGCATTGCACTTTTTCGTGCATGCCGCGAAGGGGGTACTTGGTTTTGTTGTGATCGAATTCGGGGACCGCGCGAATAGGCCTCCAACCGGCGGCGGTATGGCAATTTTCGCATGGAATGGAGAGAGGTCCGTGCGGGCTGCGCGTGGTTTGTTTTTGCGGGTCGGACGGAGAAGCAGCGGGGGTGGTGGCAGCCGTGACCGGACGCATCGCCGGGAACAGGAATGCGAGCAGGGCCCAGAGCACGAGATGGCGGACCTTGAACGTAGACAACTCCCCGACCTATGACCAAAGCGGAGTCACAGGGACCTGGCACTTGCCCTATGTCAATTGTCCGAAGGGCCGTTAGCTGTAACAACTGTACGGGAGTCCAGTAGTGGTGCAGTCGCAAACTCGCTATTCGATGGGACTTGGAGGTGTTCATCAGTTAAGAGCCGCGGATTGACGGATGTTGGGGTTGTTACCGTGGCAATCGACGCACTTCACGAAGGCATTCTTGTAGATGATCACATCGCGGCCGCCGACCGGCCTGGTTTGCGTATGACATTTGGCGCAGGGGACGTTGGCATGGCCACCAGTAAGCGCGAAATGGGTTTTGACGTTGTGGTCGAACGTGGATGGGGCCCAGTGCTGCGCATTGTGGCAGTCCGCGCAGTGGGTTTTGTTGTCCCTGGCTACGAATTGGTTGTCGTGGACGTCGTTGTGGCAGGCTTCGCATCGTTGCGGCGTGCCTGTAAAGCGCGAGGCGTAATCGGTGGTGGCTTTGTGGCATTGCGCACAGGTGACAGTGCGATGCGCGCCGAGAAGCGGGAATTTTGTTTTGGAGTGGTCGAAGCCGGTTACGTCCGCCCAAGATTTTGAGGTGTGGCAGGCCTCGCAGCCGAAGGCGGCGCCGTCGGCGCGCTTGCGGGTCATGCGATCGTTGAATTCGCCTTTGTGGGGATCGATGTGGCAGGCGGTGCAGGTGCGATCCGCGAAGTGGAAGGGCAGGATCTTGTCGGTACGGCCGGCGGCTCCGAGTTTGTGGCAATCTGCGCAGGGGACCGCGGCGTGAGCACCGGTCAGGGCGAAACGCGTGGTGTTGTGTTTGGAGATGGAGTAAGTAGTGCGGTGGAAATCGATAACGGTGTGGCAGGCTTCGCACCTGTTGTTGTACGGCGCGATGGCGAATTGGTTGTCGTGGGCGTCCTTGTGGCAGTCGGTGCAAACCGCGAATTTAATTTTGTAGCGGGTGTCTTTGCCGTCGGGTCCGGCGGGAATGTGACACTGGGCGCATTCGACTTTGACGTGCTTGCCCTTTAGCGGATAGGCGGAGGAGTCGTGTTCTTTCACGCCGAAGAGCGAGGATTTCCAGCCGTCCACCGTGTGGCATTCCGCGCATTCGCCTTTTTTGGGACGATCCGCGAATTGCGCTTTGTGGGGATCGGGCTTATGGCAATCAATGCAATTTGCAAAGGGCACGGGCTTCTTGAAGTCCCCATTCGCGTGGCAGGAGGTGCAGGCAACCTGGACGTGTTTGCCGAGCAAGGGATACTTTGTTTTCGAATGATCGAAATCGAAGCCCGATAGGAGAGTTTTCCAACTGCTGGTGGTATGGCAGGACTCACAGAATTTCTTGAACTCACCTTTATGCGGATCGAGGTGGCAGCTCGCGCAGGTGGCGAATTTCATGTCGTGGTAGCGTGGCGGGCCGCCGGGCGCATCGGGCTTGTGACACTTTTCGCAGGCGACTTTCACGTGCAGGCCGGTGAGTGGATAACGTGTTTTTGCGTGATCGAAGTTCTTGGCGGCTTTCCAATCCTGAACGTTGTGGCATTGCACGCACTGAGTGCCGAGCTGCCCTTTGTGCGGATCGTTGTGGCACGCGGCGCAATCGGGCGAAAGGCCGAGGTAGGATTTGGCGAGGTCGTGATTCTTGATGAGGGATTTTTCTGCGGGGACCATGTGCGCGGGGGTGTGGCATTTTTCACAGGCGACGTTGGCGTGCTTGCCCTCCAGCGCATAGCCGGCGAGGCGGTGATCGAATTTTGCCGGTGGCGTTTCCCAGTGGATGATATTGAAATTTTCTCCGTTGTGTTCGAGGTGGCAGCGAATGCAATCCTTGCCGGTCGGATCGTGCATCTGGAGCTGGAAGTGGTAGCCGTGTTTGGCGGAGAGGGCCTGGGCAATTTCCTTATGGCAATCGAGGCACTTGAAGGTGGGAGTGCTGGCGCCGAATTGATGGCAGGAATTGCATTGCGAGGTGCCGCTTAATGAGGAGTGGGACTTGGAAAGCGGACCTGGAGAGATTTGCGCGCTGGTGGCGGCAGAGAGCAAAAGACAAGCCGCGATTACGAGGAATGCGAGGACCGTTGCGTGAGAGATTGGCGAAAACTTTGTGCGCAAAACCGCATGGCGAAGCGCCGCAGGAGAGCGGGACGTTGCGCTGCGCCAGAGCGGGCCGTTGGGCACGCGTTCCTCCGAGTCGGGAGTTGCGTGAACACTCCCCTGCCAGGTTACTGAGACTAGAATGGGCCTTTTTGACTACAGAAGAGATAGCAGGGAAACGCGGTGTGGCGAAAGCTGTACGAGAGTTCAGTTGAGGGCGGGGTAGTTCACGGAGGGAAAACTGGCGGTCGCAGGGAAATCGGATGGCCTCAGCCGACGGCGAGTGTGTCGCACCTACGGCGCTCGGAAATCGTCGCGTCTGCTGACCCAGCGCTTACGCGCTGGGCTAACTTCTGACGCACCTCCGGCGCTAAAGAAAAGAGAGGAGCGTTTCGACACCGTTGTCGAATTCCAGATGCCCTCGACGGTTAACGCCGTGCTTCTGATGATCGATGGTGAGGTTTTAGTTCAGGGTGTTGGCGGTGAAGCTGGCGAGTTCGTCGTCTTCCACGGTGAAGGTGATCTGGATGGGTTTGCAGCAGACTTCGCAGTCTTCCACGTAGGTCTGGCGGTTGATGGATAAATCCAGAACCATGGAAATTTCTTCGCCACAGTATGGACAGGTGAAGGCGTGTTCCAATCGGCTATCCTCCCGGATCATCAGATTGTCTCTCGTCAGAGCATTAGACAAGCTTGGGCGAGAAGCGTTACATGCAGTGTGTTCGTCGGAATTTACTAGAGAGAGTGGAGGAAAGCTGGTGCCCGAAAGAGGACTCGAACCTCCACGACCGTAAGGCCACTAGCTCCTGAAGCTAGCGCGTCTGCCAATTCCGCCATTCGGGCACAAGGGAAACAACGACATTTTTAGTTTGAGCCGCGGGTGAGGTTTTGTCAACGAATGCTGATCGGTGGTGGTTCAGTGGACTAGTGTGCGGAATCGACTGATCGAACTTGTGGACTGCTTGCGAAAAGCGGCAGCTGAGCAGCCGCACTGCGAATGGTTGTTAGCGATGGCGGAGGCGGAGGGAGTCCCAGCTGGCGTCGGCGGTCCAGCCGCCGTCTACGACGAGGGTGTGGCCGTTGATGAAGGCGCCTTCGATGGGGTTGGCGAGGAAAGCGATGGCGCGAGCGATGTCGTCGGGCGTGGCGAATCTGCCCATGGGAACGCGAGAAATAATGTCTTGATCGGAGTAGCTGCCGCCAGCTTGATCTGCCGCGTCCATTTCCGTTTTCACCCAGCCGGGACAAACGGCGTTGACGCGAACTCCGTGGCCTCCCCATTCCGCAGCGAGTGTACGCGTTAGGCCGATGAGGCCGTGCTTGGACGAATTGTACGCGGAGCGGTCGGCAATGCCTGCCAGGCCGGCGATGGACGAAACGTTGACGATGCTGCCGCGTTTCTGGCCAAGCATGATGCGGCCGAACGCTTTGCTGAGCAGAAAGGGCGCGACGAGATTCACTTCCAAGACGCGGCGAAAATCCTTGGCGGAGATTTCTTCGGCTGGTGCGATGAAGCTGATGCCTGCGTTGTTGACGAGCACATCGACGCGGCCCCACCGGTCGAAAACGGAGGCAGCGAATCGCTCGACAAACGTTTCGTCACTGATGTCGCCGATGAAGGCGTCGGCTTCTGCGCCTGCGGACCGGACGGCTGCAAGAGTGTCTGCGGACTCGCGTAAGTCATTGAGAGCAAGGGCGTAACCGCGCTCGGCGAGGATTTCGGCGGTGCGGCGGCCGATGCCTTGCGCGGCCCCTGTGATTACGCCGACGGGCTTATTTTTTCCCATTGTGGGACCCCTTTTTGACGGCAGTGCGCTGCCTTGTGATGCAAATTTCTAATACTTTCATTCTGAATGCATGATGCTATACTCCGCCTGAAATAGCCTGGCCTGCCGGGGGCGGCAGGCAGTGCGGACCCATTCCAAGGGAGGTTGCCATGGAAGATGTGCAATCCGCGTTCACGGGACCCATGTTGTATGTCTTGATTGCCTGGGGCGTCGCTACCGCCATATTTCTGCTGTTGATCGCGTGGCGCAGCGTGCTTTCCAGTCACGAAGACGATCAGATTTTTCTCGATTCCGCAGGGGAACACCTCGCCAGGGAACAGCGCGAATTGATTGCCAAGATCGATTCACTTTCGAAGCCGATCATGACCAGTGGAATCACTTCGGGAGTATTGCTGTTGCTGATGGCCGGTGTGTTCGTTTATCACGGGCTGAAAAACTTCTAAGCTGCGGAACCGGCCGCGAATGACCTGCGAAGCAGTTCAGGGTTTCGCGGTTGCTGGCGGCGTGGCGCTTACGGCTGGCGCAGCCTGGGCCGTGGGCACTATCGAAGTGTGATTGTGGACGATGACCCAGTTGTCCGCGCGCTTTTCCAGGATGAGGGTTGTTTGTCCTTCGGCAGTTGCCGGCGTCCCGTCCACTACTCCTGAAAAATCCCATTGATAGGAAGCCCAAGCGAAATTGCCGTCGATGCGTATCAGTGTGTTCAAGCGATCGAGACGCACTTGTTGCGTGCGCGCGCGCTGTAGCTGGTAGCTGGCGAGATAATTGGTCCAACCCACGACGGGCGGCGCCCAGACGCCGTTGACTACGCTTACGTCTTCGGCATAGTGCGAGTGGAGCTTCTCGATGTCCCCAACCTGCCAGGCTCCCAACAAATCCGAAATGACGTAATCAATTTGCTGTTCCTGCGGCAAGGAGAGCATTGGATTGGGAGTCGGCGCGGGATCGTCCTGAGTTTTCTTTTTGTTTTTCTGCGCGATGGCGCCGGTGGCCAGGGCGAGGCTGAGGGCCAGAAGAATCAAGAAGGAAGATGCGCGCCTGGCGAAGTGGCAAAAATTTTGCAAGTGGCGTGGTTCAAACATCATGTACGTGCTCCTAAATTTGCGCCCAACGGAACGAGCGCCGAAGAATCTGCCGTGCAGACTGGACGTGAAGAGCATAACGCACTGCGAAAAAGACGGCAGGGCGATGTGTCCAGTTTGTCCACTGGGGTTGAAGTTGGAATCGAAGAACGTTTCCTCAGGGGCTAAATCCCATTCACAGCCAAGCATTTAATGTCGGGCCCTTCGAGGCTCAGGGTAAACTAAAGCTCCGACCCCGGTGCCAAGCACTCTTGGAGGACGCCGTGAAGCCCCGTCTGGCAATTTTCCGAGCTCTGAACAGTTGAAGCAGGAAATTATTTTGATTGGGAGGCAGCGAGGAGGTTGACGAAGAGACGATAGGCTCCGGGAACGCCTTCGGGTAACTGGCGGAAAAACGCGAGGCCGGTGTAGATGTATGTGCCCTTTCCATATTTCGCGTAAACCAATCCGCCGTTCAAATCTTTTTCTCCCGGATCGTTCATGGCCAGGAGCGAAGTGTAGCGGGAATCAAAATCGCTCCAGAAGTAGAGGCCGCGTTCCTGCATCCAGCCTTGAAAATCCGCGAGTGTGATTTTGTTGGGGTGATTGAGGAGCGGATCGTCCGGACGCAGGATTTTTACCGGAGAATTTTCATCGGTGATGCGCGGCGTTGGAGAACCGATTTTGGCGGGATAGGGAACGGGTTGCAGGCGGTCCCAGATGCCATCACGGTTGTACTGGACCACGAGCGTGCCGCCGTTGGAGACGTATTCGAGCAGGCGCTTGTTGGCGCCGGCAAGTTCGGGGCGCAGTTCGTAGGCGCGCACGCCGACGACAATCGCGGAATAATGCGAGAGGTCGTCGAAGTTCAGCGTGACGGTATCGAGCAGGTCGACGGAAATGCCCAGCCGCTTCAAGGCGTCGGGAATTGGCTCGCCTTCGGCGGAGATGTAGCCGACGTGAAGATTCTCGGGAACGTTGATGTCGAAGGCGTGAACGAGAACCTTGGCGGGCTCGCTCCAGAAAAGTGTGGGCATGGAGGGAAGTGGTTCGATGGAAGTGGAGAAAGTTTCACCGCCGCGTTTTGCGTAAGCGGTGACGGAATAGCTGCCGGACTCGAGTTTTTCAGGCGGCGTGACGGTGAGTTTCACGTATTGGTCGCCGATGCCGTCGAATTTGATTTGCACTGGCGGGCTGGCATGCAAGCCGTCGGGAGTTTCGAGGCCGGTGGTTACCTCGGCGGGTTTTGTGGAGTAGGAATGGACACGGAGGAAGACGTCGAAGGGTTTGTGCGGCTTGGACAAGACTTCAACCGTTTGTTTTGGTTCGACCGCCAAGGTGTAGGCAGGCACGGTGCGGAGCGGAACCCTGGTTACGCTGGTGGACGAGGCGAAGGTGTAGAACACGTTCGCGTGCACAGGTATTTCGTGCGAGGGATCGATTTTCTCTTTCATCGAAACTTGTATGATCGGCTGGGGATCAGCGCGGAGCTGCAAGGAAATCGGAAGCGGCGCTGGCGGCGCGCCCACGGTCACGGTGAATTTTTGGCCGTTCGCGGGGCTGCCGCCGCTGGGCGGGAACTGCTGACTGCCGGCCCAGACTTCCACTGGCGATTGAAATGGGCATTGAACTCCGGGTCTGCAGTGGTAGGTGACCGTCAGGGTCAGGGGTTCGGCAACGACAAGGTCGCTGCGCTCCGCTTCTGCTTCAAAAACAAAGCCAGCCGTGAGGCGAAGAGCGTGGGTTACTCGCTGTAGCTGGGCGTAAACTGAGAAAAAGTTTCTTCCACCGAGTGTGCCATAGGAAGACATGGCATCGGCGGGCAGAATGCTTACCAAGTTTTTCTGAACGTCCACCAACAGATTTGTTGCGGTGGAGTAGTCCAAAGCCAAGACGGCGAGCCGCGCGCGGGACAATTCTTCGTCGGACTTCTTCAGCGCATCGCACCAAGTCGGGTGAGCTTTGCAGGTCTGTCCATTCTCGCTGCCCAATAGTGTGTTTATCGGCTGTACCAGTTGCGAGGCTTCGAGCTTTTGATTGTCTTCGGGGACCAGAGAGATGGGTCGCTTGATGAAGGGCGAATTCAGGAAGCCTGCAATGCCTTGGGTACGGTGATTGGTGAAGGCGTCGATGCCGATGTTTCGCCATGATTTGCCGTAGAGAGGCGAGACATCGTCGAGAGGAAGCAGCAGACCCGTTCCGTTGTCGTCGCCCCGGAAGACGTCCAGGATAACGGGCAGCTTGCCTTCCGGTTTCCATGGACCGAGATCTTCCTTCAAGAGTTCCGGGAATGCGGTTTCGTCGGCAGCGAGTTGGACGGCTTTGGGAGTCCATAGGCCGGCGGTCTGGTGGTGGCCGTGGCCGGAGTGCACTCCGCCGAAATTGTTAATGACGATGTTGGGACGGAAGGCGCGAATGACGCGGACCATATCTTCGAGGACGGCGTCGCCCCAGATTTGCTGCGTTTCTTCGGGAGTTTTGGAGAAGCCAAAATCCTTGGCGCGTGTGAAATAGAGCTTCACGCCGTAGCCACGCGTTGCGGCGAGCAATTCTTGGGTGCGAATCAGGCCGAGTTGTGGAGCTTGTTCGGGGCCGAGCGCGTTTTGACCGCCTTCGCCGCGTGTGATGGAGAGCAGAGCCACATCTGCGTGCAAACCGCGCGCCAGATAGGTGAGAACCGCGGCGCTCTCGTCGTCCGGGTGCGCAGTTATATAAAGGATGCGGGTGGTGACGCGAGCGCCGTCGATGGCTTCGACGGTTTCGGGGAGGCCGGGGCCGGTGCCTGGCGGTGCGGGGAATTGGGCGTGAACGGATGAGCAGGATAAAAGAACGAAAATTAAAGCTGTGCTAATCGCGCGGAAGTGCTTCACGCTCCCCCCTGACGGATTGTTGTGGTCTGTTTCATAGATGCGTGGATATTAAAGGTATTTTCTCAGGGGCTAAAGCCCATTGGTAGCCAGTCCATATTTTATGTGGGAGCTAAAGCTCCGACCCCCGGTAGCCTAACAATGGTTGAGGCCGGAGGATAGCAAAGCCGAACAAAACTTTCTTCAGGGGCCAAAGCCCATTGAGAGTGCGCGCTTACGCTGGGCCTGAAGCCCCAGCCTCCTAAGGAGGAAACCCAACCCAAGAGCACAGCCAAAATGGCTGTGCCACGATTCACGGCACGGAAGTGGTACCCACCGGTTCTCACGCAGATTCGAAGCCCTGTGAATCCTCTGTGCCTCAACACTTGCTCAGCGCGTAGGTGGATTGAATCACGGTTGCCGGGTATTTTCAGTTTCGGGCACGGGCTTTGCGAATGGCCATTGGTGTTTCACGCTGGTCCAGATCAAGAACGCCAGTACACCGAGAACAATTTCCAGTAAGCCCCACTTGCGCGCAGCTCCGGTCTGCCAGAAAAGCCAAGCCCAGCCGAGCATGCTGAGCACCGCGGGCACAGGAAAGAGCCACATCTTAAAGGGCAATTTTTCTGGGCCCCAGCGTCTGTGCAGCAGTATCACCCCGACGGCTTGACCGATGAATTGCACAATCAGGCGCATGGCCAGGATGCCCTTGATGGCGGTCTCCAGTCGCAACGTCACACTGAAGAGAAATGCCAGACCCCCAAGGATTAGAAGCGAAACGTGGGGAAAATGTTTCGTTGGATGTACTTTAGCGAAGATGGGCAGGAAGTTGCCGTCGAGCGCGGCGGAATATGGCACGCGCGAATATCCGAGCAGCAGCGAAAATACGGAAGCCAGCGCGATCCACAATACCATCCAGGTGACGAAATGTGCCGCACCGGTTCCGTAGAGGCGCTCGACGAAGAGGCTGGCGATGAAGGGAGTGTTTTGCGCTTCACGCCAGGGGATCACTCCGAGGAGGCTGGTTTGCAGAGCCAGGTAGATGGCGGCGATTCCAAATATCGAGAGAAAGATGCCACGGGGAATATTTTTTTCAGGGTCGCGAATCTCTCCGCCCAAGTGGCAGATGTTGTAGTAGCCCCAATAGCTGTAGACGGTGTTCACCATGGCCGCGCCGAGGCCGGCGAACCACAAGGAGGAAAGGTGGAACGCGCCGGGCGGAAAATCGAACGCGAGGCGCGGATTAAAGTTTCGAAAGCCGCCCCAGATCAGCCAGAGCATGGTGCCGACTACGCCGAGCCAGAGCAAAATGGAGATTTTTCCGATGGTTTGAATCTTTCGGTAAAGAAGGATGACGAGAAAGATCACCAATCCGCCGGAAATGGCTTTGGCTTGGATGGTGGTGAGCGGGTGAAGATAGCCGGCGTAGCGCGCGAAGCCAATGGAAGCGGAGGCAACGGAAAGCGGTGCCTGCACGAAGGTTTGCCAGACGAAAAGAAACGACATCATGCGTCCCCATTTGCCGGGGCCGTAACATTCGCGAAGAAACACGTAGGTGCCGCCGGCTTTTGGCATGGCCGCGCCCAGTTCGGACCAAACAAAACCGTCCAGGGTGGCGAGAAACGCGCCAGCAAGCCAGGCGATTAAGGCTTGGGGGCCACCCATAGCTTTGATGACTAGCGAACTGACCACGAACGGACCGATGCCGACGATCTCGATCATGTTCAGCGCCACGGCTTCTTTGAGGCCGAGACCCCGCTCGAGGGCCGGCGCGCTAGCGATTTGTGGCGCGGAATTTCCTGCGTTTTGCATGCGCTGGGAGGATAACAGATGAGTTGCAGCGACCAAACGGGTGGAGGTTGGCGTGTGGTTGTGGGAAAAGCGGCAGCTGAGCTGCCGCACTCCATATGGTTTGTTTCTGTTTGCGCAGAGATTAGACTGGGGATGAGGTGGATCCTCACGGTTCCTTTGCGTGATTTCATGCTGCGTTTTCTGTGGGCACTCTTTCTACTTTGTGGCAGCGTTCCCCGGCTTTGCGGGGCGACACCCAGTAGTGCCGGAAGCTTGAAGCTTCCCGACGGCAGCGAGGCAATCGTCGAGCACATTTATTCCTGGCAGCTCGATCGAGCCATCACCGAAGCGAAAGAGTTGCAGCGGCAATTTCCGGAACATCCACTTGGCTATTTGCTCGAAGCCGAGGCCGTGTGGTGGAAAATCTGGTGTGCAGCGGCGGAGTTTAGATACGGAATGAGTTTGCCGCGGCGCCGGGAGAAACGAGAATCGGACCAGGCGCACCTGGAAGTAGTGAACATGGCGGTTGCGCTTGCGGATGCAAGTCTGAAGACGCGGGAGAGCGCGGAGATGCATCTGTACGCGGGGATGGCCGATGCGCAACTTGCACGGATATACGCCCTGCGGGGTGAATTTCGCAATGCGGCGCGAGCAGGAGTCGCAGCGCGGGCACATTTTCAGCACGCGCTGGAGCTGGATCCAGCGCTTGCAGATGCTTGCGCCGGGCTTGGTCTGTATGACTATTACGTGGATACGCTCTCGACGATGGCAAGGATGCTGCGGTTCGTGATGGGGATACCGGGCGGGTCCAAGGCGGAAGGGATTCGTTTGCTGCAGCGGGCCATTGCGGAGGGCGTGCTCACGCCGACGGCTGCGCGCTTTGAACTGGCGATCAGTTTTCACAAATACGATCAACGATACGAGGATGCGCTGGTGGTGATTACTCCGCTTACGGAACGATTTCCACAGAACCCTGTTTTTCAATTGGCTCGCGGAGACCTATACGCGAAATTGGGGAGAAAGCCGCAGGCCATTGCCGCTTACCAGGCTGCGCTGGCGGCAAATTCCGGGGACGAGGAATGCCGGAAGAAGATCGAGCAGCTGGCGAATGAATCGCTGGCCGCGGTGAATGGGACGGCGACCAGGCAGGCGAAGTGAGCCGGGCATAGCAGAAAGGCCAGCGGGGCGATGTGCTAGCATCATTGATCGGTTTCGACGGGTTGTTTCAAGGCCGTTTAGAGACCCAGTCTCAAGGCATGGCTTCAGGCGACAGGGAACCGTGGCTGGTGGAGTTCAGCCGCCTGCATTCAGAGGAAAAACTAGGACATGGCGACAACCATGAAAGCGCTGCGGAAAACGCACGCCGCTAAAGGTTTGCAGATCGAAAGCGTGGCCATCCCTTCGATTGGCGCCACGGATGTACTGGTGCGGGTGAAGGCCGCGTCCATCTGTGGAACGGATCTGCATATTTATGGATGGGATCGTTGGTCGCAGAGCCGCATCAAGCCGCCGGTCACGCTGGGGCACGAATTTTGCGGAATCGTGGAGCGCGTAGGAGAAGAAGTAACCGCAGTGCGACCCGGCGATTTTGTCAGCGCGGAAATGCACGTGAATTGCGGGCATTGCCACCAGTGCCGCCTAGGAGAAGCGCACATTTGCCAGAACGTGCGGGTACTGGGAATTGATCAGGACGGTGCGTTCGCGGAATTCGTGAAGATTCCGGCGAGTAACATCTGGAAGCTCGATCCCGAGATTCCGGAACGCTACGCGGCCATCCTCGATCCGCTGGGCAACGCGGTGCACACGGTACTAGCGGGAGAGGTCGCTGGGCGCACGGTGCTGGTGACCGGATGCGGGCCGATCGGGTTGATGTCTATCGCGGTGGCGAAGGCCTGCGGGAGCGCAACGATTTTTGCCACGGAGATGAATGAGGTGCGGCGCGAAATGGCGCGTCAGATGGGCGCGGACGTGGTGATGAATCCGGCGGGTGAAGATGCGACCGCGCATATTCTGAAAGACACTGGTGGGACCGGCGTGGATGTGTTGCTGGAGATGAGCGGAAATCCGAAGGCGATTCGCCAGGGATTCAAAGCACTGCGGGCGGGGGGAAGGGCGTCACTGCTGGGAATTCCGACCGAGAATGTGGATCTGGACCTGGTAAACGACGTGATTTTTAAGGGCGCGACGGTGCAGGGAATTTACGGAAGAAAAATGTATGAAACCTGGGTGCAGATGACCGCGTTGCTGAAGGCAAAAAGGTTGAACCTGGACCCGTTGTTCGCGGAGCGCTTGCCAATGGAACAGTTTGAGGGAGCGTTTGAAAAGTTGGGATTGGGCATGGCGGGGAAGATTTTGATGTATCCGAATGGGATGGGGAAGTGAGCGGGCGTGTGCTTGTGGGTTTTTTGGCAAGACGCGGTGGTTGATGACAATCGTTTATTGAGCTGGGAGTACGAAGATGAGTGAATTGGGAACGCAAGTGACAAAACAAAATCCGCTCCAGTATGTGAGCGAGACGCTTCAGGATTTGAGAACGAAAGGGGTCGCGCCGAAATTGCGCATCCTGGAGGGTGAGCAGAAGCCGGTGTGCTTGTTTGATGGACGCGAGGTGATCAATCTGGCGTCCAACAATTATCTGGGGCTGACTTCGGACAAGCGGCTGCGGAAAGCATCCATAGAAGCGGTGCGCGCGCTGGGAGTGGGTGCAGGAGCAGTGCGCACGATTGCCGGAACGATGAAGATTCACATGGAATTGGAAGAGCAGATCGCGAAATTTAAGAATGTGGAAGCGTGTGTGGTGTTTCAATCGGGATTTACCGCCAACGCGGGAACGGTTTCCGCGGTGCTGGGCAAAGAAGACCTGATTATTTCGGATGAGTTGAACCATGCTTCGATCATTGACGGTGCGAGGCTTTCGAAAGCGACCATCAAGGTGTTCAAGCACAAGGATGTGACGGACTGCGAACGGATTCTGAGAGAGCACGCGGAATTTCCGGGGAAGAAGCTGATCATCAGCGACGGCGTGTTTTCCATGGATGGAGATATTGCGCCACTTCCGGCGCTGTGCGACCTGGCGGAAAAGTACGGGTGCATCATGATGGTGGACGACGCGCACGCCAGCGGAGTTTTGGGGAGAGGCGGGCGCGGTACGGTGGACCATTTGGATTGTCACGGGCGCGTGCACATTCAGGTAGGCACGTTGAGCAAAGCCATCGGCTCGATGGGCGGATATGTTTGCGGTTCACGCGATTTGATCGATTTCTTGTACCTGCGGGCGCGGCCGTTTCTTTTTTCGACATCGCATCCGCCCGCTACCGTGGCGGCGTGTAAGGGGGCGTTTTCGCTTCTGGATTCACCGGAAGGCGAGAAGTTGGTGAAGAAGCTTTGGGCTAACACGAAATACTTCAAGAAGGAATTGAAGAGGCGGGGATTCCAGTTTAAAGCCAGCGAAACGCCAATTATCCCGATTCACGTTGGGGATGCCGCGAAGGCTTACGAGTTTTCGCGGAATTTGTTTGATGCAGGCGTGTTTGCGCCGGCGGTTGGATACCCGACGGTGGCCGAAGGTAAGGCGAGATTGCGCGCGATTGTCAGCGCGGCGCACAAGAGAGAGCAATTGCTAAGAGCTGCCGATACGCTGGCGGAAGTGGCGAAGAAACTGGGAATTGTCTAAAACGTTTTAGAGAGCGAATCAGGTATTTCCCTGACATGTAAATCCGTCCACAGGCTGGTGTTTTCGCGCCGGTCGTTCGTAATTCTGCATCTAACTTTTATGGGCAACTTGTTGATCTTCGGCGTGCAGGTTGGGCACGCGAGTTCCCGTTGGCGCACTGGGGACTTCAAGCCAGTCGACGCTGACGCCGTGCAATGTAGGCGCAGCGAATGAAGCAGGTTTGCAGGAGGTTCGTTATGAGACGAATAGGGATTGTAATCGCGGCAGCATCGATTTTTGGTTATGTCGCTACGGTGCAAGCGCAAACGAGTTCAGGGACGAGCGGACAAACGGGTGCACAGACTTCCGTCGAGAGCGGGAACAAACCGGAGCAGAATGCCCCGATCAATGCGTCACTAGCAGTTGGCTGGCCGATCAGCGCGGAATTACGTTCGTCGCTGGATTCCAAGAAAGCGAAACAGGGGGATGCGATCGAGGCGCGGATGACAGAAGCGATAAAAGCGAATGGCAAAACCATCTTGCCCGAGGGCACGAAACTGGTGGGACACTTAACGCAAGTTTCTTCCAAGTCAAAAGGCGACGCAGACTCTTCGCTCGGGCTGGCATTCGACAAAGCGATTCTTAAAAACGGCGAGGAAGTTCCGCTGAACGTCGCAATCCAGGCGTTGGCTGCACCGGGGGCCGCGCTGGCGTCCCCCACGGCAGCAGATGATATGGGCGCGTCGCCACAAGGCACACCGATAAACAGCGGCGTTCCCGGGGGAGTAAACCCGAGGGAGATGAGTCCAAGCATGAGCCCCGGCGCGCCGGGAAATCGGCCAAGCAATACAGGCGGAGCGTCGACCGGAGCCTTAAGTGGAAACCTGGGCGGAACATTGAATGCCGCAGGAAAATTGACGCCGAACAGCCACGGAGTTTTTGGAGTGCAGGGAGGAGCGCTGAAACCAGAGACGACGAACGGCACAGGTTCGGTGATCACTTCGACAGGGAAAAATCTGCGTCTGGACAGCGGCACGCAGTTGCTTCTGGTGACGCAGCCGACGACCGCTGAGGCGACGCCGAAATCCTAGCTCAATTCTGGCGGCCCGCTTCCTCGATTCAGCGCTATCGCTGGCGAGGCAGGAGATAGCAAAGGTGCATTTCACCTGTGGGCGGATAGAGTTCTTCGTGCGTGAAGTGAAAACCTAACTTTCCAAGAGCCTTCTGGGACGCATGGTTTTTGGGATGATGCCCAGCGAATATCGCGGTGGCATCCAGAGATTCGAAGGCGTAAGCGAGCACCGCGCGCGCCGATTCGTCGGCTAGACCCTGACGCCAATGCGCGGGTCGAAGATGGAAGCCTAGTTCGAAGATTTTTTCGGCGGGTTTGTAGGGCCGTAAGCCGCAGCAACCGACAAAATCACCATCTGCAAGCAGGAACAAAGGCCAATATTGCACGCGATGCGCGGTAAGATTAGCGATTTCACTTGAGAGGCGTTTTTGAGTTTGCTCTTGTGAAAAAGGCCCGCCGAAAAAACGCGTCACGTTCGCGTCTCCCCACAACGCCAGGGCCAGAGGCAAGTCCCCGGCGGACCATGGCCGGAAGCCAAGGCGCGCGGTTTGTAGAAAATAATTCGGAGGCAAAGTCACGGTTGTTCCCCAGCTGATTGCCGCAGTTTTGCAGAGTACCATTTTGTCGTTCGCTACTTGGCCGTTTTGCGGTGGAGCGGGGCAGGCTGCGCCGCTTTGCTATACTCGCCGGATGGCTGGGAAAAGCGAAAGTACGAAAAAATTGTTCCTGGTGGATGCGATGGCGCACATTTACCGGGCGTTTTATGCGCCGATGGTGCGCATGAACGCACCGAGCGGAATTCCCACCAAAGTGCCGTTCCTGTTTGCGAATATCGTGCGGCGATTGTTGAAGGACTACAAGCCGGAGTATCTCGGCATCGTGTTCGACACCAGCAAGCCGACCTTTCGCGACAAACTTTTCGAAAAATACAAAGCGCAGCGGCCGCCCATGCCTGATGAAATGAGCGTGCAACTGCCGTACGTGCGGCGTTTATGCGAGGCGATGCGTTTGCCGATCCTGGAATTCGACGGATTTGAGGCGGATGACGTGATCGGAACGATGGCTAAGCAAGGAGCGAAAATGAAGCTGGATGTCCTGGTGGTTTCCAACGACAAGGACATGATGCAGCTGGTGAATGCGGGCGTGAAAATACTTCGCACGGGTACCGGAGGGGCGAAGGCGGACACCATCGTGGATGCCGCGAAGGTGCAGGAAATCCTGGGAGTGCCTCCCGAAAAAGTGATCGACCTGATGGCGCTGCTCGGGGATACCGTGGACAACATTCCCGGAGCAAAGGGTATCGGGGAAAAGGGTGCGACCGAGCTGATTCAGAAATACGGCAGCGTGGAAAGCGCGCTGGAACACGCAGCGGAAGTGAGCAATAAACGCTACCGCGAGGCGCTGCAGCAGCAAAAAGAACAAGTGATGATGAGCAAGCAACTGGCGGCGATCGAGACAGACGTGCCGCTGGATCTGGATCTGGAACGGCTGCGGATTCAGCCGCCCAATCCAGCCGCGATGATCGAGCTCTATCGCGAACTGGGATTCAATTCGCTGCTGAAGGACTTGCTTGCAAACGCGGCCAATGCGGAAGTGAGCGCGCCACCAGCAACAGGAGCCGCCAGCAACGAAAGCGTTGCGGCGGTCAAGAAAGACTACGTGCAGTTCGCGGATGTGACTGAATTTGAAGCGTACTTGAAGAAGCTGCCAGCGCAACAGACGCTGGCGGTCTGGCTGAATCTGGACGCGGAGATGCGCGAGACCGAGGGGTTTGGGACGCGCGTGACGGGAATAGAGGTTTCGTCCGCAGAGGGCGAGGGGCGCGCCGTGTGGGCGGACGAAAAGGGTGAAGCGCTGAAGATATTGGCCGCAGCCGTTCGCGATCCGAAGCGCCGGAAAATCGTCCACGACCCGAAGCTGTTTCAGCTGCTGGCGGGCAAAGGCGAAGCAATCGAGCATGCCACGCAGTTGTACTCGTACCTGCTGAAGCCCACGACGGGGAATCACAATTTTGCCGATGTGGTGTTCCGGCAATTCAATGCGCCCATCGGCGGAGGCGCGGGGGAGCGCGCCGATTTCCTACAGAGGATCGCGCCGGTGTTGCGCGCGGAAGTGGAAAAGCAGGATTTGCTGAGGGTCTACGAAACGATTGACCTGCCGCTATCCGGAGTGCTGGCGGATATGGAGCGGACGGGAGTTCGAGTCGATCCGGCGGCGCTGGACAAAATGTCGCAGTCCATGGAAACGGAAGTGCGACGGCTGGAGAAGGACATATGGAGCCTGGCGGACGCCGAGTTCAACGTGAATTCGCCGACGCAACTGGCGGAAATTCTTTTCGACAAGCTGAATTTGCAACCGCCGCCGCGCCGCGGAGGGAAGGTGCGCTCCACATCGGCGGACATCCTGCAGGGCATGAGCGAGCAGCACGCGTTGCCGGCAAAAATCATCGAGTATCGAGAAGTAGCGAAACTGAAATCGACGTATGTGGATGCGCTGCCGAAGTTGATCCACCCGGAGACGCGACGTTTGCACACAAATTATTCGCAGACGGGCACGGCAACGGGGCGATTAAGCTCCAGCGATCCCAATTTGCAGAATATTCCGATTCGGACGGAACTGGGCAAGGAAATTCGAGCGGCATTCGTTGCCGAACCGGGGAAAATTCTGCTGTCCGCGGATTATTCGCAGGTGGAATTGCGCATTATGGCGCACTATTCGAACGATCCGGTTTTGCTGGAAGCGTTTCGCAGCGGCGAGGATATTCACGCGCGCACGGCGCAAGAAGTTTTCGGCGTGGGGCCTATGGCGCAGACGGGCGAGCATCGCCGCGCGGCGAAGGCCATCAATTTTGGAATTATTTACGGACTGTCAGCATTCGGGCTGGCGCAGCAGCTGAACATCGCGCAAAAAGAAGCGGCACAGTTTATCGCCGCTTATTTTGCGCGCTATCGCGAGGTGAAGGCGTATCTTGATCGCGTGCTGGTGGAGACGCGAAAGAGCGAGATGGTCAGAACGCTGTTCGGAAGGATCCGGCCGATTCCGGAGATCAATTCCGCGCAATATCAGCTGCGAAACTTTGCGGAGCGCACGGCGCTGAATTCGCCGCTGCAGGGCACGGCGGCGGATCTGATCAAGATGGCCATGATCGCGATCCAGGAACGATTGGAAAAGGAAAAGCTGACCGCGAAGATGATTCTGCAGGTTCACGACGAACTGGTGTTTGAGGCGCCGGCGAAAGAAAAGGACGCGTTGGAAAAGCTGGTTAAAGAAGAGATGGAAAATGTCTATAAGCTCGCTGTTCCGCTGGTGGTGGAGATAGGCGCGGGCCCGAACTGGCGCGATCTGGACTGAAGGGCCAGCACGGTAGTAAGAAAGGCGCCCGCTTCGGCCCTTCGCTCCGCTCAGGGTAAAAAAGCGCTACACGGGCTAGACAACCCTTAATTGGGATTCAAATGAAGACCTGTACGCAGGGACAGGCGGCGAATAGGTCACGGTCTGTCCTTCGCCACCGGGTTGGCCCTCCACGGACGTGTTACTTTCAGCGAGTGAGTAAAGCTGGCGGGCGGCGCATGCGGCGTAAATACGGACTTATCGGGATTTCAGTCTTGTCGCTGGCCTTGGCAGGCTGCAGCGGTGTGAAAGACGCCGCCGGCGGGGGCGTACAAGCCGTCAACGTTGCAGTGTCACCCACGAACGCGAAAATTTCCAATTTCACCACGCAAAGTTTCACGGCCACAGTGAGCGGTTCGTCGAACACCGCGGTCATCTGGCAGGTGAACGGAGTGACCGGCGGCACCCAAGCCGGGGGATTCATCTCCAGCGCGGGTTTGTACGTGGCGCCCGGCGGAGTTCCAACACTTTCGGATGGTTCAGGAAGCGTGAACGTTACGACTGTCACGATTACGGCGGTATCGCAGGCAAATACTTCGGCGACCGGGACGGCGACGGTCACGCTCACACCGCAAAACCAGAATGCGCAAGCAGGCGCGGTGAAGCTCGGCACATCCGGCGGAAATGTGAACGATATGAGTGGCCAATTCTGCTGTTCCGGGACGCTAGGCTCGCTGGTCACACTGAATGGAACGCAGTACATCCTGAGCAACAATCACGTGCTAGCGAAGAGCGATTCCGGAATTCCGGGCGACAACATTACGCAGCCGGGGTTGATAGAGAACAATTGCAAACTGACGCCGTCGACGCAAACCGTTGCGCATCTTTTTGAGTTTTATAATTTGGAAACCGGTCCGCTGCCGAAGGTGGATGCGGCGCTGGCTACGGCGGTAAACGGCGCCGTTGATCCTACCGGGAATATTCTGCTGCTGGGAGCGACGCAAGCGAACGGCGTGCCGGATGCGGCACCTCCACATGCGGGTGCCGGACTGACTCCCACGCAAGCACTCGCTTCTCCACACAATGGCCTGGTCGCGAAAAGCGGACGTTCCACAGGACTGACCTGCTCCACAATCATCGCCACGAATGTCACCGCGAGTGTGGATTACTTCAAGAATTGCGGAGACACACAGCCTTCTTTCACGGTCAGCTTCACGGATCTGGTGATGGTTGCGGGGGGAAGCTTCAGCGCATCGGGCGATTCAGGAGCTTTGATTGTGACGCAGGACACCGCTGATCCGGTGGCGTTGCTTTTCGGCGGCTCGGATACGGATTCAGTAGGTAATCCGGTGGGCGATGTTCTGGCGGTATTTCCTGGGACGGGCAATTCCACGCCAACGTTCGTGGGAGGAGCGGCTCATGTGGTGCTTGGGTGCACTTTGCCGCTGAGCCCTAGTTCCGCGGTCGCGGCGCAAACGAGTGTTGGAGTTGACTCGCTGTCCAAAGCGAGTCGCGCGAGAGATTACGGAGCACCGACGCTGCTGGCCAATCCCACGGTGCAAGCGCTGGGATTTGGCAGGAGCTACGACCGGCCGGGTGAGGGGGCGGTCCTTCTATTTGTGGGCAAAGGCGGAGTTGCCGCGGGAATGCCGCACTCGTTGAATGGAGTTCCAACGCGGATCATCGAGGGAGACGAGTGGGTCTATCGCGGCCTGCTTAACGACAAGGAAACGCGCCAACTGCTGCGGAGCGTTCCGCAACCGCAACTGATGTATGAGCTCCTGCCGAGACAGATGCAGAAGGCGCGGGCGGCGCAGGCGGCGTACGTCGCGGAGCTCCTGAAGCAGCCCGGGGTTCTGGGTGTGGGAATCAGCGCGAGCGTGGATGCGCCGGGAGAAGCTGCGCTGCTCATCTATGTGAAACACGGCGCTTCGACGGATGCGATTCCCTCGGAGCTGGATGGCGTACGAACAAGATTGCGTGAAACTGGTCCGTTTATGGCCGGCAAAGACGACAATGCACCTGCACCGAGTTGCAAGGTGCGTGCTTCCGGGCAGACGGAAAGCAGCTCCCCAGGCACTGCGCCAACCACCGAGCCGGATTTGCAGGATTTGACGGATTTGAAATTCTTCTAGTCGTAAATCATTTCTTTTCTTTGTACGCTCGGAGGCATAGACTCCACTCAACAACCGGTCGACACAGCTCTGTCCAAGCCCAGTCGATTGCTCGCTTGCTCCGTCGGTTCCTCAAATTGGGGAGGTATATATGCGGAAATCATGCTATCTCGTCATATCAGTACTCGTGTGCTCGTTGGGCATCGCTGCCGCGCAACAACAGGAAACGAAAGACAAGCCGAAAGAGGGGGAGGCAGCCGAAGGACCAATCCCAGCGGCGGATGCCGCCAAGCAGAACCCTAAAAAGACCACGCCGGAAGGTTTAGCGGAGGCCAAGAAGCTGTATGGCTATCACTGCGCGATGTGCCATGGAAAGAATGGAGACGGCAAGGGCGATCTCGCCGCAGACATGAAACTAGACCTGAACGATTGGCGCGACGCAAATTCGATCGCGAAGATGACAGATGGGGAGTTGTTCTACATCGTAACCAACGGGCGCGGGAAAATGACTGGTGGCGAGGGTGATCGCACCACCGAACAGGTGCGCTGGAATCTGGTTACGTTGGTTCGTTCCTTCGCAAAAAAAGGTACGGAGCAAGCGGCGAAACCGTAGATCTCTCAGGCAGCGCGCGGCCACTCTGAAGTGGCGGACAGCCTCGCTTCCTCGGTCAGCGCGAGCAGAAGGCCATACCTACAAAAGCAAGAAACCATGCAGACAGACTAGACCTCGAAGGTCGCGCAGACGGTTGTTTTTCGGAGCGCTATGGTAGGCTCAAATGAGCTTGGCAAAGGGAGAACTGCATGCAGCACTCTGCGAAATTTCTGGCCCTGGTGCAAGACGCGAAAAAGCGCGTTAAAGAGACAACTGTGGCCGATGTGAAGAGCAGGATGGATAGCGGTGAAAAATTTACGTTGGTGGACGTTCGAGAAGAAAGCGAATGGGGCAGGGGACATCTTCCTGGCGCGATTCATCTGGGTAAGGGCATTATCGAGCGGGATGTCGAACAACGAATACCAGACGCATCGGCGAAAGTGATTTTGTATTGCGGCGGCGGATTCCGGTCCGCGCTCACGGCGGATAATCTGCAAAAGATGGGCTACAGCAACGTTGAATCGATGGATGGCGGGTGGAGGGGCTGGCTGGAAGCGGGTCTCCCGACACAAAAGGATTGACGGCTGGCGAAGAGGTCAGTCGGGTGTTTGGCCGATAGCCACGGTCATTTCATCGCGCGCCTGGATATAGTCCAACTGCGATTGCAATAGCAGGGTGTCGGCGTCGAGTTCACGGGCTGCGGACGAATCCAGTTGTGAGCGAAGCGCGGAGCCTTCCTTCACTTGTTCCGCGAAGACGCGATGGGATTCCTTGCGAACCGCCACCAACTCTTCGGAAACCTTCACCATTTGGCGGGTGCGCTCGAGTTTGTTGTAGGCGGTCTGGACGCGCAGTTCAATCTCTTCTTTGACGCGGGCGAGATTTTCCTCCGCCTGTGCGAGTTGTGCTTTGTGTTCGCCAATGGCGGCATTTCTTTTTCCACCATCAAAAAGATCGTAGCCCAAGTGGACACCGAAGGTGCCGAAGTTGCGGGCGAGGAATGGCACATCGTCGGAGTAGCTGTAGCGCGCGAACGCTTCGACGTCCGGCAGATACTCGCGCTTGGCGAGTCGCACGGCAGCCGAGGCCTTCTCGATTTGCGCGCGAGCTTCCACCATGTCGGGATGGGATTCCAGCGCGGTACGGATGCACTCTTCCCGTTCGCAGCCGGCGCCCGGCTGGCGCACCCCGGCGTCGAGGGCGAGCTTGGTGCTAAGCGGCAACCCGATGGCGTCGTCGAGCTGCATGGTCAGATCCGAGAGCTGCAACTCCGTAGTGAGAAGATCCTGTTTCGCTTCCAAAGTTTGCGCGTGGCTTTCGATGGCTTCTTCCTCGAGCGAGCTGCCGTACTTTACCTGCTCGAGACGTTCGCGTTGCAGGGCATCGCTGGCCTGGATCCTGGCTTGCACCGCCTCACGATGGGCTTGAGCAATCAGCACGCGGTAGTAGAGTTGGTGAACGCGGAGCGCAACTTCATTTTCGGTTTGCTGCCTCTTACCGCGGGTGGCGCTTAATTCCGCGGCAGCGATGTCGTTAGCCGGTTTGACTTTCAGGAGTTCGGTGAGCGGCTGCGTGAGCGAAGTGCCGCTGGTAATCAAGTGTCGTCCGCCCTGATTGAGAGTCACGGAGCTGGCGGGGATAGTGGTTCCATCGACGGTCCCCAAGGAGCCCGCGGGTATGCCGATAAATTGCGTGTCGGTAACTTCCAGAACGTTGGTGTCATTGCGCAGGATGGGGAAATAGGCGCTACGCACAACGTCCTTGGCGTGTTCTTTTTCCTCCACCTTGTATCCGGCGATGCGCACGATGTGATTGTGCTTCAGCGCCAATTGCACCGCTTCATCGAGAGTGATGCGGCGAGCAGCGGGCGGAGCGGTGTCTTTGTTCGCTTCTTTGGAGGCCTCTTGCGCGGAAAGGATCTGGACGCAAGAGCCCACCAGAAGAAGACAAACTAAAACGACGCGAGTGTTCATGTTTTTGTCCCTTGGATTGCGGAAGTTTCGGCTTCCTGAAAGGCGAGTTGGCGGTAATTCAGAGGGGCTTTGCGGAGCAGGGCGATCAGCAGCAGTGCCGCCACGCAAGCCCAGGCGATCAGGTAGAAGCCGTCGATGAAGGTGAGCGTATAGGCCTGCAAGCGAGTGCGCGCGCCGATCAATCCGACGGCACGCCCGGTAGAGGCGGGCAGGCCGGAGGACTTGGCGTAAAGCCCCGCCGCGAGTTGGCGCAGCGCGGCGTCATCAATCCAGTTACCCTGCTGGACGTGGAGGCCGAGAAGGTTGGAATGCAATTGCTCGCGAGCGGCGATGAAGTGGGTCATGACGGCCACTCCGATCTGGCCGCCCAACAAGCGAATCACGTGGAAGAATGCGGAGAACGTCAGCGCGGCTTGAGGTTTGGAGAGGCCGCCGGTAAACAAAGCTTGCAGAACGATGGTGGAGACCAGACCGATGAAGGCGAATGACTGGCCGACTCCCATCAGAAGTTCGGAGCGGTAAAAATCCTGCGCCGACCATGCGCTGGTGTATCCGGCGTTCAGATAAGCTGCGAAGCCCATGCAGGCGAAACCGGTGGCCATCAACAGGCGTGCATCCCAGCCGCGGAGAAGCAGCAAGGAGGCTACAAGCGCGATGAACAGCTGCGGAGCTGCGGTCCAGATCACGGCTGGGGCGATCTGGCTGGCCTCGAAGCTATGCACGGAGAGCGCCTGCGGGACGAGAATTATGGTGGCCAGCAGGCAGAAGCGGAACAAGCCGAGACCGATGGCGAGGAGGATGGTGTTCCATTGGCGGAGATAGGGCAGATCGACCAGCGGATTCGGCTGACGGAGGCGACGTATCAATGAGCCGAGGAGAAAAACCACCGCACCGAAGAAGAGTGCGTTGAACAATCCGGAGCGCCACCAGTCCAGCCGCTGGCCTTGGTCCAGCGCCGCGAACAACAGTGCGAAGCCGGCGCTGGCGTACAGGAATCCCGCGAAACTGGGCGCCGGGGCGCCGTTTTTTTTCCTAGGTGGCGCTGCCGGGATTCCGAAATATATGCAAGCAATCATAAGCGGAGTGAGCACCGCGGAATTCCAGAACATCCAGTGAAACGAGAGGTGGTCCCGATACCAGCCGTAAAGGGAGGGCGCGATGTTGACGGCGCCATCGACGAAGGTCGCGTACAGCGCCAGGGTGAAGGGCAGAAAGCGCAGCGGAATATTTCGCAGTGCAAAGGACAAAGTGAGGGGATAAAAGGTTCCGGAAGTAAGTCCCGCGAGGACCAGAGCGGTCATGAGAAGGCTGTAGCTGTGGATCAGCGGTATCAACGCACACAGGATGGTGAAGCTGACCGCGGCAATCATCAGGACGCGGCGCGCGCCGAGCAATCCGCCGAGGTACACGGTCAGCGGACCGATGAACATGAGCGCGATGTTAAAAGCGCTGCCGATCCAGGCGCCGTCGTCGAAGCCGATGCCAAGACTTCCCTTGAGGTCGGCGGTGCCCAAAGTGAGGAGGCGACCCGTGATGGTGACAATTCCGGCGCCCATTACGACGCCCAAAATGCCGATCAGAGGGCTGTGCGAGAGATTGGGCGGCGTAGCGCCAGCAATTGCCTTTGCGACTTGCGCGGGTGTAGGTGAAGACAGCGCTGCGGCTTGGGACGCCATGGTACGTTCCGATCAGTGAGCAGTTCGCACAGCGGCTGTGACGGAGAGGCCGGGACGGAGTTGTGCGGCAAGCGTAGCGTCGTCGAGGGCAATCTTCACGGGAATTCTTTGCACCACTTTGGTGAAGTTTCCGGTGGCATTGTCGGGCGGCAGCAAGGCGAATTGCGAGCCGCTCGCAGGAGCGATTTCCAGCACCTTGCCGCGGAATACTTGTCCCGGAAAAGTATCCACGCGGATTTCGGCGGGGTCGCCGACCTTCATGTGGGTGAGTTGGGTCTCGCGATAATTCGCCTGCACCCACTTTGTTTCCGCGACGAAAGTGACGACTTGCGTGCCGGGAGAAACCAGCTGACCGGGGCGCACTTGGCGCTCGCCAACGATTCCGTCCGCTGGCGCATGGATTTTGGTATACGAAAGATTGACCCGAGCAACGGTAAGCGCCGCCTGTTTGGCGTGGAGGTCGGCGAGGAGCTGTTGTTCCTGTGATTCGAGGACGGTCTTGGTCCGCCGCTCGGTTTCTACCGCGATTTCGCTGCCGCGGAGCGCGACTTTGGCTTGTTCGAGGTCGGCCTCGCGGCTGGCGGCCTGAGCCGCAAAACGTTGCTGGTCGGCGACCGCGGATTCCACGTGCTGATTGGTGGCGGAGTTCGTTTTGAGAAGGGCCTCCTGGCGGCTGCGTTCCGCGGTGGTGCGTACCACGTCGGCGTGAACGGCGTCCTTGCCGGCTTCGGCGGCGGCGATTTGCGCTTTGGCCTGATCAATGCCCGCCAGAGCTTTCTGGATTCGCGAATCCTGAAGGTCGCGCTGCTTGCGATTGTTTTCGATGGCGGCTTTGGCCGCTTCGACAGCGGCGGCGGCTTGGGCGAGTTGCGCCTGATAATCGTCGTCCTGGAGTTCGACCAGCAAATCTCCGGCGCGCACTTTTTGGTAATCGGTGACCTTTACGGTGCGGACGATGGCTGCGACCTTGGTGCTTAGGGGCGTGAGGTCGCCGCGGACGAAGGCGTCATCGGTGACCTGCTCGATTCGCCCGCCTTCCCACGCGTTCCAGTTTCGCGTCAGCGTGATTGCCACTGCGGCGGCTAGCAACAGCACGAGGATAGGCGTCACATATTTCAGCCATGGCCAGCGGTCCTTCGGCTGCGGGGGAGCTTGCTGGGCGTGAGTGGCCGGATTGGACCCCGGTGACATGATTGGGGCGGGGGTGGCAGAGGCCATGTTTATATCTCCTCGGGGAACGAATGCCAATCCCGGATGGCTCGACTAACGACCCTGCGGACGGGAATTATCCCGCGTGGGCCTGTCCTGGCGGTTGAAGTCCGGATTGGGCGGCAAATATAGCACAGCAGTACCAGCTTTTGACCTGCTTCTGGCAACTGGCGGTGAGCGCCTGCGGACCGAGACTGGGCCGCAGGAGAAATTATTGGTATTTCAAGAAGATAGTAGCCAAGATTGGGCCAGTTCCATCTAATCAGTGATGTTTGCGCACAGGTTTGTGATCGATAGTTCGGACAAACTGACAACTGCGTTCGAAGTACGCTGAGGGAAGGGAAATTATGGAATACAAAACACTTGGCAATACCGGCTTGCTGGTCTCCACGCTCTGCCTGGGGACCATGACATTTCACGGCGGCGAGGGCATCTGGGCGGCCATTGGCAATACCGATCAGGCGGGCGCCGATGAGCTGATCAAGGCTTCGATCGATGCGGGGATCAATTTTTTCGACACCGCGGATGTGTATTCGAACGGCGGCAGCGAAACGATTCTCGGCCAATCCTTGAAGAATCTGAAAATCCCGCGCAAGGACGTAATTATTGCCACCAAGGTATTCGGGCGGGTTGGGCCGGGGCGCAACGACGTGGGCGCGTCTCGGGGACATATTATGGACGCTATTGAAGCCAGCCTTCGACGTCTGCAGACCGACCATATCGACCTGTACCAGATCCATGCCAATGACTCGATTACGCCGATCGAGGAGACGCTTCGCGCTCTCGACACGCTGGTGAATCAGGGCAAGGTGCGGTACATCGGCTGCTCGAATTGGCACGCGTGGAAAATCGCCAAGGCGCTGGGCATATCGGAGTTCAAGAACCTTGCGCGCTTCGATACTTTGCAGGCGTATTACTCCATCGCGGGGCGGGATTTGGAGCGCGATCTGGTTCCACTACTCGAAGCGGAGAAAACCGGACTGCTGGTCTGGAGTCCCCTGGCTGGCGGATTGCTTTCCGGAAAGTTCAGCCGGGAGAATCAGAAGCCGGAAGGTTCGCGACGCTCGGAATTTGATTTTCCGGTTGTCGACAAAGAGCGCACCTGGAAGATATTGGAGGCCATGACGCCGATTGCGAAGGCGCACAACTGCAGCCCGGCGCGCATCTCGCTGGCGTGGCTGCTGGCCAAGCCGGTGGTCACCTCGGTCATTATTGGCGCAAAGCGGCAGGACCAATTGAAGGACAACATTGCGGCCGTGGACTTGAAATTGACGGCGGACGAAATGAAGGTGCTGGATGAGGTCAGCGCACTACCGCCAGAGTATCCGGGATGGATGCTGCCGTTCCAGAGTGCCAGCAGATTGCAGCCGGCCGCTTTTCCCGGGACGGGGACCAAGTCAAAAGCGCAGGGTAACTGAAAAGAGTTTGGCGAGCTACGAAAAATAACTGCAGCGGCGGCGCTCTCGCCGGTGAGTATTACGCGTCGCGTTCGCGCATGTCGATTGAGATTATCCTTGCGCGCATCACCGGGTGGTGTATGCTCCGCACGTCCGGGGGTACGGTCCGCCCTGGAAGAGTGCAGCCCGCCCGCGCACGCGAATCATACTCCGTAAAATCCTGCTGCAAGACGCAGACCGCAATCTAGCCTCCGGGAGCAAAAAATGAAAACGTTTCGAGCTGCTTTGTTGATGTCTTTCTTCTTGTGCGGCTTGCCGCTTTGCGCGCAAACGGTAAGAGTGAATTGGCAGACGGGCGCGCCCTTTTTCAGCTACAAGACATTTGCGTGGCAAGATCCAAAAAATCCGGGCGTGCCGTTTTACGGGGCTTGGATAAAGGCCGACACGATTGCCGAACTGCAAAGCAAAGGGCTGAGTCCGGTGGGGTCGGGACAGCCGCCCGATGTGATCGTTACGTATCACATCCAGGGGCAGGAAGTGCTGGATGCCACTTCCACCACCGATGGTTTTGATATGGGGCCGGGTCCATGGGGCGGTGGCTGGGGATGGTATGGCGGCTGGGGAGGCTGGGGTCCATGGTCCGAAGACTCGACGACGATGACCTCCGAGCATCCACGGCAGATTCTGATTCTGACGTTGGATATGGCGGACGCGAAGCTTAAGAAGCTGGTGTATCGCGGCCAGGCGACTGTCGAAAACGTTTCCAGCTCCGAATCGGGCGATCAGAAACAGACCAAGCAGTGCGTCCAGAAAATATTCAAGAACTATCCACCAAAACCCAAGAAGTAAGCTGGCTTGGTGACGGAAACCGCGCGTCGCGCTCTCCTGCAGGGCGCTGCGCACACCTGCCAGCCCAATTTGCATCCAATCATGAGGGATGTTACGTAGCGAATTTAGATTGAGCTCATGAAACCCATTGACGCACAAGCGGCCCAAACCGCGCCCGAACTCGGCCTGTTCCACCCGGCCGTGCGCGAGTGGTTTGGCGCGGTTTTTCCCGGCGCTACGCGCCCGCAGCTGCTTGGCTGGCCTGCGATTGCGCGCGGCGACTCCACCCTGATTCTTGCGCCTACGGGCACCGGCAAAACTCTGGCGGCGTTTCTTTGGTGTATCGACCGGCTGATGTTTGCGCCAGTACCTGAAGAAAAAGCGCGCTGCCGCGTGGTGTACATTTCGCCGATCAAGGCTTTAGCGGTGGACGTGGAGCGGAATCTTCGCGCACCTCTCGTCGGAATCGCGCATGCCGCGCAGCGTTTGGGCGCGAAGTTTCACGAGCCGAGCGTGGCCATTCGCACTGGAGACACCCCGCCGGCGGAACGCGCACGATTTCTGCGGCATCCCTCGGACATTTTGATTACTACGCCGGAGTCTTTGTACCTGCTGCTCACTTCCAATGCGCGCGAGCTGCTGCGTGCGGTCGAAGCGGTAATCGTGGATGAAATTCACGCGGTCGTTCCGACCAAGCGTGGCTCACATCTGGCGTTGTCGCTGGAACGCCTGGAACATCTTGCGGGTAGAAAAATTCAGCGCATCGGACTATCCGCCACGCAACGCCCACTGGAGGAAGTGGCTCGTTTTTTGGGTGGACAGGAATCCGCGGGCGACTCGCCTGTCACTGATAATCTGCCGGTTGGCGAGGAGCCGCTCGCCGAGTTCGAGGCTTTTGCCACCGCTCCCGTCTACCGGCCCATCCATATCGTGGATGCCGGCGAGCCGAAGCGGCTCGATCTGCGCGTGGAAGTTCCCGTCGAAGATATGACGCGCCTGGACGAAATCGATCCGTTGCCGAGCGGCGCTGCTTCGCAAGGCCCGGCCCGGCCGTCGATCTGGAGCGCCATTCATCCCAAGTTGCTGGAACTGATTCGCGCGCACCGGTCCACGCTGATTTTCGTGAACAACCGGCGGCTGGCCGAACGCATTTCCGGGGCGGTGAACGATCTTGCTGGAGAAACTTTGGTGCGCGCGCATCACGGCAGCGTGGCTGTGGCGCAACGCAAGGAAATTGAAGATCGGCTGAAACTTGGGACGCTTCGCGGCATTGTGGCCACTTCATCGCTCGAACTGGGAATTGATATGGGCGCGATCGATCTGGTGGTGCAGATCGAATCGCCGCCGTCGGTTGCCAGCGGCATGCAGCGCGTGGGCCGCGCCAGCCATCACGTGGGCGCGGTGAGCAATGCGGTTCTGTATCCAAAGTATCGAGCCGATTTGGTCGCTTGTGCGGCGATTACGCGCGCGATGTACGACGGCCAGGTGGAATCGGTTCATTATCCGCGCAATCCGCTGGATGTGCTGGCACAGCAAATTGTCGCCATCGTCGCATTTGATTCGTGGAGTGTTGAGGAGTTGTTCCGGCTGGTGCGTTCCGCGGCGCCGTATGCGGCGCTAACGCGGTCGGTGTTCGAAAGCGTGCTGGATATGCTGGCTGGCCGCTATCCATCGGACGAATTTGCGGAATTGCGCCCGCGGATCACCTGGGATCGCGTTGCCAATCGCCTTACACCGCGCCAAGGTTCGCGACGAGTGGCGGTAATTAATGGCGGAACGATTCCGGATCGTGGACTTTACGGCGTATTTTTGGCGGGCGGTGTGAAAGGCGCGCGTGTCGGGGAACTCGACGAGGAAATGGTTTTTGAAAGCCGCACGGGCGACACCATCATTCTTGGCGCCAGCACGTGGCGCATCGAGGAAATTTTGCACGATCGCGTGGTGGTTTCGCCCGCTCCCGGCGAACCAGGCAAAATGCCTTTCTGGCATGGCGATAGCGTGGGACGTCCCGCGGAATTCGGCAGAAAAATTGGCGAGATGACCCGCGAACTGCTGAGCCTGCCGCGTCCGGTTGCGTTTACGAAGCTGGTGGAAACGCACAGCCTGGACACCAACGCCGCGGAAAATCTTTTGCGTTACCTGGAAGAACAGGCCGCGGCGACTGGCAGGATTCCCAGCGATCAGGACATTGTGATTGAAACTTGCCGGGACGAACTGGGCGACCGGCGTGTGTGCGTGCTCACGCCGTTCGGCAGCCGCGTTCACGCGCCATGGTGCATGGCGGTTACCGCGAAACTGCGCGCCGAACGCGGCATGGAAGTCGAGTCCATGTGGTCGGACGACGGGTTTGTGCTGCGCATTCCTGATAGTGATGAAGCGATTTTGCCGGAGCAGTTGCTGCCAGCGCCCGCTGAGTTTCAGGAATTGGTGCTGCGGCAACTGGGTTCCACTTCTTTGTTCGCCGCAAAGTTTCGCGAAGCAGCGGCGCGGGCGCTGTTGCTGCCAAAGCGCCGGCCCGGACTGCGCGCGCCGCTTTGGCAACAGCGGAAACGGGCTTCGGATTTGCTCGCGGTTGCGGCGCGGTTTTCTTCGTTTCCGATTCTGCTGGAGACGTATCGCGAATGCATTCGCGATGTTTTCGATCTGCCGTCGACGGCGAACCTTTTCGCGGCCGTGCAGCGCGGCGAGATTAGGGTCACCAGCCTCGAATCGGAAAAGCCGTCACCTTATGCTTCTTCGTTGCTGTTTTCTTACGTAGCCAATTACATCTATGAGGGCGATGCACCGCTTGCGGAGCGCCGGGCGCAGGCGCTTTCCATCGACCAATCGCAATTGCAGGAAATTCTTGGCGGCACGGATTTGCGGGAGTTGCTGGATCTGGCGGCTCTCGAAGAGGTTGAGGACCGGCTGCAATCTCTTGAGCCGGAATATCAGGCGCGTCATGCGGATGGGATCCATGATTTGTTGCTGAAGCTGGGGGATTTGTCGGAGTCCGAAATCGTGGCGCGTTCCGCGAGCCCTGAAGCCACTGCGTTCCTGGCGGAACTGGTCGATGCGAGGCGGGCGGTTCGCGTGCGCATTGCCGGCGAATCTCGATTCATTCCCGTTGAGTATGCGTCGCGTTATCGCGATGCGCTCGGCACGCCATTGCCGCCTGGACTGGCCGAAGTGTTTTTGGAGGCCAGCGACGACCCATTGCGCGAAATTATTCGACGCTATGCGCGGACTCACGGACCGTTCACCACCCAGGAAGTTTCCGCGCGCTATGCCTTGCAACCCGCTTCAGTCGAGGCGTCTCTTCGGGCGCTGCATGGGCGCGGGAAATTGTTGGAAGGCGAATTTCGTCCTCGCGGGCAGCATCAGGAATGGTGCGACCCGGAGATTCTTCAGCAGATTCGCCGGAAGAGCCTGGCGCGTCTGCGGCGGGAAGTGGAACCCGTGGAGCAGCGCACCTTTGCGCGATTTGCGACGCGCTGGCAGGGAGTTACCGTGCGCCGCCGGGGGCTCGATGCGTTGCTCGACGCGGTGGAGAGCCTACAAGGAGCTGGTTTGCTGGCTTCGGAACTGGAGCGAGAAATTTTCCCTGCGCGTGTCGCTGATTATCGCGCGGGTGATCTCGATGCAGTGATGGCTGCGGGCGAGGTGGTATGGATCGGGTTCGAGCAGATTGGCGCGCGCGACGGACGAATTGCGCTGTATCTTACCGAATCGGTTCCGCTGCTTTTGCCGCCACAGGAATTGCGCGGCGAGCAAGCTCCGCTTTCGGAGAAGGCGAAACGCATTCTGGATATTCTTGCGCAAAGTGGCGCTTCCTTCTTTGCAAACATTCATGCCGCGCTTGGAGGGGGATTCCCGGGAGAAACACGCGACGCATTGTGGGAACTGGTGTGGTGTGGGCGCATCACCAACGATACGCTTCATCCATTGCGCGACCTGCTGCGTCCGCCGGACTTGAAGCGCGATCGAGCGGCGATTGCGGAGGGCCCGACGGGTTCGCCGGAATTTCTGCGCCGTTTGCGATCGCGCAAAGCGGGCGGAGGTCCCGCGCAGGGACGGTGGTCGATGATTTCGGCGTATTTAGTGGCGCCCATTTCGGTGACGCAATGGAGCGCGAATATCGCGCAGCAGTTGCTTACGCGCCATGGCATCGTGATGCGCGAAACGGCGATCGCGGAAAATATTCCGCGCGGCTACAACACGGTGTATCCAGCGCTAAAAACGATGGAAGACAGCGGCTGGGTCCGCCGAGGAATGTTCGTGGCGGGAATGGGAGCGGCGCAATTTGCGGCTACTTCGGCGGTGGACATGCTGCGGAGCTTGCGGGTGGAACCACCGGTTGCCGACGTGGTGTACCTTGCGGCTAGCGATCCTGCAAATCCTTATGGAGCGCTGCTGCCATGGCCGCGGATGGAAAATGAAGCGGAAGATGCCGCGCATCGCAGTCTGTCGCGTACCAGCGGCGCGGGAGTCGTCCTTATTAATGGCTCGCTGACGGCATTTTTGCGGCGGCGCAATCCGTCGCTGCGGATATTTCTGCCTGAGAACGAACCGGAACGGACGCAGTTTGCGCGCGAATTAGCGAAGAAACTCGCGGAGCTCGCGGTTCGCTGGCAAGGGCGCCGCAGCGGGTTGTTAATTGGCGAAATTAACGGTCTGCCTGCGCGGGAGCATTTTATTTCGCGATTTTTTGTGGAGGCTGGTTTTCACGATACGGTTTTGGGATTCCAGATGCGCCGGGTTACGCCAATGGTGCCGAGCCGGGACGCCGAAGACGCTTCCGAAGAGAATGATCGCGACATTTCGGAGAGCGCGTAATGCCGGAAGGAGACACGATCTTTCGCGCGGCCCGCATACTGCACCGCGCGCTTGCCGGGGAAGTGGTCATTGGATTCGAAAGCGTCTTGCCGAAGCTGGAACGCGTGGAAGTGGATTCCGGTGTGACCGGCCGCACGATGGAAAAGGTCGAAGCCAACGGTAAGTGGACGCTGATGTATTTCTCCGGCGACCTCATTTTATTGACGCACATGTTGATGAGCGGGAGCTGGCACATTTACCGTCCGGGCGAAAAATGGAAGCGCCCGGCGGTGGACATGCGGTTGATTATTCGCGCCGCGAAGATCGAGGCGGTGGGATTCAAGGTGCCGGTCGCGGAGTTTCACACCGCGGCTTCGTTGCGGCGACGGCGTGGTTTCAACCGGCTTGGGCCTTCGGTGCTTGCGCCGGAATACGACGACGCTGAAATCCTGCGGCGACTACGCAGCCGACCGGATCTAAGCATTGGCGAGGCTCTGCTTTCCCAGTCGTTAGTGGCTGGAATCGGAAACGTCTTCAAATCTGAAATCTGCTTCGCGTGCGGCGTACATCCGTTTCGCACGGTTAGTTCGTTGAGTATTGCGGAGCTGACGTCTCTGGTGTCTACCGCGCGCAAATTCCTGCTGGTGAATGTTACGGACAATTCAGGCGACAAAATCGTGACGTACACCGGAATACGGCGTACCACGGGACGCACCGACAGCGAGGAAAATCTTTGGGTATACTCGCGGCGCGGCGAGCGGTGCCGACGCTGCGGCACGGCGATTGAATCTCGTAAACAGGGGGTTGATGCACGCACGACGTTCTGGTGTCCGAACTGTCAGCCGCTGGAATCTTCCGTCGCGCGGCATGCCTCGTGAACCAGACGGCCGCACCCATGGACAGCTTTGTGGAAACCGCGGACGCTGTCGCGCGCACGACGAAGAAAAACGAGAAGATCAGGCTGATCAGCGAACTATTTACGTCGCTTTCCGTTCCGGACGCGTCGCTAGTCGCGCAATTTCTGACCGGCCGGGCGTTTGCGCAGTCCGAGGAGCGAGTGGTAGGTGTTGGCGGTTCGAGCCTGGCGCGGGCGGTAGCGGATGCCGCGGGGAAATCGGGAGAAAATCTTGGCGAGAGTTATCGCAGGCACGGAGATCTCGGCGATATGGCGGAGGAGCTACTGCGCGAGTCTCGAGGAGACGGCGAGCTCACGCTCCAGAATGTGGCGGACCTGTTTCGTGAGCTTTCTGCAGCCAGAACGCAATTCCAAAAAGACGAATTCTTGCGCGAGGCGTTTGCGCGCGGGAGCGCTGGGGACGTCAAATACATCGTTAAGATTCTGACCGGAGATCTGCGCATCGGTTCTAAAGAGAGTTTGGTAGAGGAAGCGATTGCGAAAGCCTACGGCCGGAGCGCAACAGCGGTACGCCGCGCCAACATGTTTATAGGCGACATCGGCGAAACGCTGAAGCTTGCGGCGGAAGACCGGCTTGATTCCGCGACCCTGCGATTGTTTCATCCGTTGGGATTCATGCTGGCGTCGCCGGTGGAAACCGCGGCAGGACTTTTTGCCGAAGACGACGTCACGGCGGTGTACATCGAGTACAAGTACGACGGAATTCGCGCGCAGGTTCACAAGACTGCCAGCGGTAAGGTAAAGATATTTTCGCGGACGCGGGACGAAGTGACGGAATTTCCGGAGTTGAACACGGCTTTGGCAGTGCTTCCCGGTGAGCTTATTCTCGACGGCGAAATATTGGCGTGGCGCGGCCCTCAGCCGCTTCCGTTCACGGAATTGCAGAAGCGTCTGGGCCGGAAGAAGGTGGACTTCTGGCTGGCGCAGGATATTCCGGTGAGATTCATCGCCTTTGATGTGTTGTTCGAAAATGGCGAGGCGTTGCTGGATCATCCCCTGAGCGAGCGCAAGGAGCGCTTGCGGAAAATTGCGGCCTCGCCTTTCGAAGGCATTGACCTTGCCGGCGCGAAATTGTGCGAAACGGCGGAGCAGGCCGCGGCTGAGTTTCGTGCAGCATTGGCCGCCGGGCACGAAGGAATAGTGGCCAAAGCAACGGATTCGACTTACACACCGGGACGCCGCGGCGGCTCCTGGATGAAGCTGAAGGAGCCGTTCGCGACGCTGGATGTGGTGGTGACTGCCGCGGAGTATGGCCACGGCAAGCGGCACAAGGTACTTTCCGATTTTACGTTTGCAGTGCGCGATGGCGAACGGCTGCTGAATATCGGGAAAGCTTATTCGGGGCTTACGGACGCGGAAATTGCCGAGTACACTAAATTCTTCCTGGAACATACCATCGAAGATCAGGGCTTCCGGCGAATCGTGGAACCGAAATTGGTAATCGAAGTAGCGTTCAATAACATGCAGAGGTCCAAGCGGCACGAAAGTGGATTGGCTCTGCGATTCCCACGTATTGTGCGTGTGCGCCCGGACAAGCCGGTCAGCGAGATTGATACTTTGGCGCGCGCGGAGGAACTGTTCGCCAAGCAAGGCGCGATTCCGGCGCCATAGCAGCGGAACACCAAAGGCCAGGCGACGACAAAAATAACAGCAACGAACTGGCCACGAGATTCATCTTAAGTAGCGAACCCGGGCATTGTTCGCCTGCTTAGCAGGGTGGTCGAATTTCGAGAAGCATCAACGGTGTGATCGAGGCGCACAAGTAAGATGAAATCCGCGGAAGCGAGGAAAAATAAATGAAAAGCGCGACAGCAAAAGGAAACGACGAACGACCGGCAGCAAAATCAGGCACGTTTCTGATCGGGAAGGAACTTCCCGTGCATCGCCTGGGATTTGGCGCGATGCGGATTACCGGCAAAGGTATTTGGGGCGAGCCCAAAGATCGCGCCGAAGCGATTCGCGTTTTACACAAAGCCGTTGACCTGGGTATCAGTTTTATCGACACGGCCGATTCGTATGGACCGGCAGTAAGCGAAGAAATTATCGCGGAGGCGCTTTACCCGTATCCGGAGGGCCTGGTGATCGCCACAAAAGCGGGTTTCGACCGCCCCGGCCCGGATAAGTGGGTGACGAACGGGCGGCCGGAACACCTGCGCGCGGCGTGTGAAGGGAGTCTGCGGCGATTGCGTCTAGAGCGCATCGACTTGCTACAACTGCATCGGATCGATTCGGCGGTGCCGGCGGAAGAGCAGCTTGGCACGCTGAAGGACCTGCAGGCGCAGGGAAAAATCAAGCACATCGGATTGTCCGAGGTCAGCGTCGCACAGATCAAACATGCGCGAACGATTGTGCCCATTGTCAGCGTACAGAATCGTTACAGCGTAGTCGATCGCGGCGCCGAAGATGTTTTGGAATATAGCCAACGCGAAAATATCGGTTTCATTCCGTGGTTTCCGCTGGGCGCCGGAAAGGTATCGGCCGCAGGCAGCAAGCTCGAAGCCATATCGGCTCGGCTTGGCGTTACTCCATCGCAGTTGGCGCTTGCGTGGCTGTTGCGGCGGTCTCCAGTGATGCTGCCGATTCCGGGCACTTCGAAGGTGGAGCACCTTGAGGAGAATGTGAAGGCGGCAGGGTTAAACCTGGACGAGAGTGTTTTGAAGGAATTGGATGCCTTGGGAAAGTGAACGCGCTCCTCAGGGGCTGAAGCCCAGTCCAGTATCAAGCGCATATGGCACGAACCCTTCGAAGCTGAGGGTGAACTGAAGTCGTGCCCTCCCATCTTCGGATGGGCACTCTCCATTGAGTGCCAAGCAATTAGTGTCGCATCCAAAGCTACGACCTACCAAAGTGCAAAGCGCCCGCCTCAGAAGGCGGCCGCTACACAAGCGAGACCTACTTGCCATGCGGGTTCAATTCGCGGGGCGGTAGAAATAGTAGTCGGCGGAGTAAGCGACTTTGGTTTCGGAGCTGCGGTGAGGGGTGTCGCATCCCGATGCAGGCGCCACGCCGCCCTTGGTGTGAATGCGCTGAATGGTTGTGACAGCCGTAAGAATCCCGTCGCCCGAATGATTCGCAGCGGTCAACAGCAGCCACGGAATTGAATCCGGGTCAGGCGAATCCTGCCGCGCGACGACTTTTCCCACCACTTCGCTGCCATCGTTGTGCTTCCAGGTCGGTCCACCGAAATGCTTGCCGACAGCGGTGCCTTTGGAGTCGACGAGATCCGCTTCCGGGGCTTTCAAAATCCACGCGAGCTTTGAATCCGGCCCCGGCTGACAGATATAGACCTGGGAACCAGTCGCATGCACCTGCAAAACGAGCACTTCGGAATCCGGCGCCGCAAGTTTTTCCGGTACATCGGGCTTGGTCAGTTCCTGCGCAACGGTGTTTTGGAACGGCAGCAAGAGTAGAACTGCAAACAGAACCACTGGGAAAAGGTTTCTCATGGCGAGCCAGTTTAGCACGGCGATATTGTCCTTTTTGAGCGAGAAATGTCCTTAGCGAACGACAAGATTCGAGCATTCGCCTGGTGATTAGTGCATGGCTTCGAGCAGGCGGTTCCCTCAAAGAAACTCAGTACATTTCCCGATGTACGGCGTAAGATGACGCCGTTGGTGCCCTTTCATGATCAAGTTTCTGGAAAACCTGAAATTGCGGCGGAAGCTGCTAGTGGCCATGTTGCCGCTGGCGTTGATGGTGATCGCGGCCGGGGTGTATTCGTCTATCGAAAGCAAGAGTATCGATACGCAATACAGCGAATTGATAGATGGCCCGGTGGAGGCACTGCGGAGCGTGACGGAGGCGCGAAGTCACACAAACCGGTTCGGGCTGTTTCTGTATGCGATTGTGGCGGAAACCGATCCCGCGCGGAAACTGGCTCTGGAGACAGAATTGGAAAAGACTCGCGCGGATTACGAGCAGGTTATTTCAGAAGCGCTGCGCAAGAGCCCGGAGCGTGCGGACAAAATCAAGGCGGCGTCCGCGGTATTCAATCGGGCGGCAGAGGATGCGCGGCCGGTGCGCGCTCTGGCGATGGCCGGCAATAATACGCAAGCGCTCAACCTGATGCATGGGAGCGTAACGCAGGAATTGATGGACGCGCGGCAAGCCGCCATCGAGATTGTCGACGAGCTGCAAAAAAGTATCGATCAACGATCCGACCAACTAACGCAAAACACGCACCACGCGATTGTGATTACCTGGGTGGTGATTGGGCTTGGACTCATTGGGTCGTTCGCGCTGGGTGTTTTTATCGTGCAGACAGAAGTTGTTCGGGAACTACTCGATTTGCGCAACAGCATCAAAGACCTGGCGGAGGGGAAACTAGACCAGCCGATTCCCTATCAGGAACGGAGAAACGAAATCGGAGAGATCGGCCGGGCACTGCGAACACTGCAAGGAGGCGCACGCGAACGTGAGATTCAGGGGTGGGTGAAGACCGAGGTGGCATCCACGTTGACCCGGATTCAAGCGGCGGAACATTTCGAGGGCTACGCGAAGGCGTTGCTGTCGCGCATTTCGGAGTGCATGCCATTGGTTTACGGAAGTTTTTATCTGGTAGACCAGAGTGGCAAACGGTTTATTCGGGCCGGTGCCTTTGCAATGGGAGACCAGGATAGTTCTCGCGAGTTCGCGATGGGCGAAGGTTTGGCGGGGCAAGCCGCGGTTGAGCGGCGGCCGCTGATTGTTGCGGCCAGCAAGGATGTGCAAATCACTGCAGGAATGGCGACGGTGAAACCTGCCAGCTTGCACTTTTACCCGGTGCTCAATCAGGGCGTGGTGACTTCGGTTTTGGAATTAGCCCCCGCTTCGGCACTCGTCGAGCGTCAGCAAGCTCTGCTGGAAGCACTACTGCCGTCGATTGGCCTGAGCACGGAAGTGCTGTCCGGGAATATTGAGACCAGAGAGCTTCTGGAGCGGACTCGGGCACAGGCGGAAGCACTGGCAGCTTCGGAACAACAGATCACGGCCCGCAAAGAGGAGCTGGAGAAAATCAATCTGAGCCTGGAAGCGTCGGAGGTAGAGCTGCGGCGGGCGAAGAATGTGGCTGAAGAAGCTTCCCGGATTAAAGCGGATTTTCTGGCGAATATGAGCCACGAGATTCGCACGCCGATGAACGCCATCATCGGGATGTCGCATTTGACGTTGCGGACCGAACTCAATCCGCGGCAAAAAGATTATGTGCGCAAGATTCAAATGGCGGGGCAACACCTGTTGGGGATTATCAACGACATTCTGGATTTTTCTAAAATCGAAGCCGGCAAGCTATCGGTGGAGAGTATCGACTTTGACCTGGAAAAAGTTCTAGAGAACGTCAGCAACCTGATTTCCGAGAAGGCATCGGCAAAAGGCCTGGAGCTTATCTTTGACATTGATCCGACGTTGAACGCGCACCTGAAAGGCGATCCCCTTCGATTGGGACAAATTCTGATTAATTTCTGCAACAACGCCGTGAAGTTTACGGAGCACGGCGAGATCGTGGTGAAGGCGCGCGTGGAGGAGAAGGACGAGAACGATCAACTGGTTTATTTTGCGGTGAGCGACACGGGGATGGGACTTACCGCAGAGCAAATGGGGCGCTTATTTCGGGCATTTGAGCAAGCTGATGCTTCCACAACGCGCCAACACGGGGGAACAGGGTTGGGCCTCGCTATCTCAAAGAAGCTGGCGCTACTGATGGGCGGCGATGTTGGCGTGAACAGCGAGGTCGGTAAAGGAAGCACGTTCTGGTTTACCGCGCGACTTGGGAACAGCGTGGCGACTTCGCGGCGTTCGGCTTCGCGGCCGGATTTGCGCGGCCGACACGTGCTGATCATAGACGACAATCCGCAGGCTCGCGCCGTGTTGGCCAGCATGCTTTCGAGCATGACCTTTGAAGTGGATGAGGCTCCTTCGGGTCTGGAAGGCATTGAGATGGTGAGCGCAGCGGCGGAGAAGGGAACACCATACGAGATCGCCTTCGTCGACTGGCAGATGCCGGGACTCGATGGCATCGAAACTGGCAAACGGATTCGTGCATTGCCTGATTTGAAAGTGCGGCCGCAATTGGTAATGGTTACCGCTTATGGGCGAGAAGAAGTTATGAAGCAGGCGGAGGAAAACGCATTTGCCAACGTGCTGATCAAGCCGGTAACTTCCTCGATGCTGTTCGACGCAGCCATCGCGGTGCTGGAGGCCGACCAGGAGAACGTTTACGATGCGCCGGCGTTGGCGTCTCGCGACCTGAATCAATTGCGTGGGGCGCGGGTGCTGCTGGTTGAAGATAATGAGCTGAATCGAGAGGTCGCGCTGGGGCTGCTTGAGGATGCGCACATGGCCATCGATCTGGCGGAGAACGGAGAGGTTGCCGTCCAGATGGTGGGCAAACGCGCGTACGACCTGGTGATGATGGATATGCAGATGCCGGTGATGGATGGAATCGCGGCGACCAAGGCGATCCGGCGCAATCCACAATTTAAGACCCTGCCCATCATTGCCATGACGGCGAACGTGATGGCTGCGGACCGCGAAAAATGTATTGAGGCGGGGATGGACGATCATGTGTCCAAGCCGATCGATCCCGACGAATTGTTTGCCGCGCTTCTGCGGTGGATCAAGCCGCGCGCGGGAAGCAGTCCCGAGAAGTTGACTGCGGCTGCTCCAGCGAAAGTGAATGACACTGCCCCTGCGAGTGCAACTTTCACTGCGACTACAACTTCGATGCCGAGTGCCTCGGGTACAAGTCAGGCGGCTGCGGCAACTGCGGTTGCGGAAACAAATTTGGAAATCGCGGGAATCGATACGAAGTCGGCTCTGCGGCGGACGGGCGGTAACCGCATGCGGTATGAGGCGCTGCTGCAGAAGTTCGCAGGACAATCGACGGGAAGCGTGATGGAAATACGGGCAGCTCTGTCAGCAGGGGATACGCAGACAGCTGCGCGCGCTGCGCATTCGTTGAAAGGCGCTGCAGCGAATCTTGGCGCAACCGGGGTTGCAGAGCTTGCGGCGAAAGCCGAGGCGGCGATCCAGGGCGGGCAAAGCGCCGGAGAGACTTTACAGTCCCTGGGAAGTTCACTGGCGAGTGCGGTTGCGGCGATTCGAGCCGCATTGCCTGAGCATACCGGGACCGCAGCAGGTTCCGCACCTTCGGGTGATCCCGCAACTGTGCGGGAACCGCTGAAGCGCCTGAAAGAATTGCTCAAGAATGACGATGGCGACGCGGCGGACTTCATACTGGAAGCGCGTCCACGATTGTCTGGTGCGCTCACAGAAGCAGAGCTGAGCGCTTTGAGCACACAGATTGGCAACTTTGATTTCGCGGCGGCTCTCCATTCTATTTCCGCTATTACCGCCCGCTTGTCTCTAAACCTGGAGTAAAACCATGCCGCAAGCCGTACAACAAAAAGCTACACAACAAAAATCAATTCTGATCGTCGACGACACCCCGATCAATATCGGCGTCATTTCCGGGGCGTTGAAGGACACGTACAAGACGAAAGTGGCCACCAGCGGGGAAAAAGCCCTGGCGATTGCCAACGGAAGCGACAAACCCGACCTGATTCTGCTGGACGTGATGATGCCGGAGATGGATGGCTACGAAGTGTGCCGTCGATTGAAGGCCGACCCCGAGACGCGAGAGATTCCGGTAATTTTTCTTACCGGGCAAACTGGCACGGAAGATGAGACGATGGGGTTCGAAGTCGGCGCCGTGGATTACATTCACAAGCCGTTCTCCGAGCCGGTGGTGAAAGCGCGGGTGCGCACGCACATGATGTTGCGCGAAGCCCATGCGCTGATCGCGAAGCAATTGATTGCCATGAACATCGAGATGGAGATGGGGCGGCAGATCCAACTGTCGATCTTGCCGAAGAGCATGCCCAAGCTTCCCGGCATCGAGATTGTGGCGCGATACATGCCGATGACCGCGGTAGCGGGCGACTTTTACGATTTTATTATTGTGGATGAGAAGCGGCTGGGGATTTTGGTCGCTGATGTATCCGGGCATGGGCTTCCATCGGCATTAATTGCGTCGATGTTGCAGGTGGCGCTGACCGCTCAGGCGGGAAACGCGTCCGATCCGGCACGAGTGCTTTCGGGATTGAATCAGGCGCTGTGTGGGAAGTTTGAACACAACTTCGTGACGGCGGTGTACGTGTACGTGGACATGGAAAAGAAAATGCTGACGTACGCCGGTGCCGGACATCCGCCGATGCTCTTTTGGACCAAATCCGCCGCCAGCGCGCGGGAAGTTCTGGAAAACGGATTGTTCCTGGGGATGTTCCCCGAAGCGACCTACGAATCCCTGCAGGTTCCGATCGCAGCGGGCGACCGCGGCATTTTGTACACGGACGGAATTCCGGAGACGAAAAATCCACTCGAAGTGGAATTCGGAACCGGCCGCATCAAGCAATTCATGGAAAAGAACCATCAACTAACCGCGGACCAATTCGCGGATGGTCTGATTGATGATTTGTCGGGTTGGGCCGAACAACCCCGTGGACAGGGGCAACAGGATGACATTACGGTGCTGACGATCGACTTCAAGAGCTGACCGCTCGACAGGATCAGTCGCGTGCGATAGGAAGAATTTGGCTGGGGCGGAAGGATTCGAACCTTCACCGTCCTCATTAACAGTGAGGTGTCCTACCAGTTGGACCACGCCCCAGCGGAGTGTAGCGTCCGGTCCGGGAGGACCGGAGTAAGTGAACTTCGCCGCTGCAGAAGCGGCGACACCCTCAAAGAATAACATGGAGCCTGTTATCAGCAAGAATTGAATCAAAGAGCAGCATACATAACAAATATTTATGGCGCACGAAGCGCAACAATCATCGCGGCAGCGTCGATTTGCGAAATGAAACGAAGTCCTGCGCTGCCTTCGTTGCGTCTCCATGCAATGCGCGGATTCGTACGGAAGGTTTGAACGAAACAGGACATTCAAAACAAGAGATTTCGTAAACATTGTTTCGCGGAATTTCGCTTGGGTGGTTGCATTCCCGCAAAAATTATTAGAAACTATGCGGTCAATTAGAGACCCGGGCCCGCGCTGCTCGGCAAGAGTGGATGCTTCTCCTAAGTAAACGCCCTTCCGGAGAACACTTCTCACTGGCGCAAAGCGGACATGGCACAGATCTTTCACCGAAGCGCGAATTTTCTCGCACGATTCAGTTTGCTGGGCGCTGCAGTATTTGCGGGCGTTGCCCTGACAGCGGTTCTGGTGGTGGCCAGATCGCCATATATCACCAATCAAAACGTAACTCGCGACCAACCTATTCAGTTCAGCCACAAGCATCACGCCGGCGATGACGGTATTGACTGCCGTTACTGTCACACCGGCGTGGAAACCTCCGCATACGCGGGCATTCCGCCGACGAAGACGTGCATGAATTGCCATTCCGTGCTGTTCAATAACGTCGGCTACCTGGAACCGGTGCGCGAAAGCTATCGCACGGACGAATCTATTCATTGGGTGAAGGTTCACCGGCTCGCGGACTACGTTTATTTCAATCACAGCATTCATATAAATAAGGGTATTGGCTGCTCCTCGTGTCACGGAGCCGTCAATCAAATGCCGCTGATGTTTCAAGCTTCGCCGCTGAACATGCAGTGGTGCCTGGATTGCCATCGCAATCCGGAGAAAAATCTTCGCCCCAAGGACCAGGTCTTCAACATGGACTGGAGAGCGCCGGCAAATCAGGACGAAATCGGCCACCGGCTGGCCGTGGAAAACAAGATTCGAACGACCGCCGAGCTAACCAGTTGCTCGACGTGTCATCGTTAACAGGTGATATGAGCGATCACGCAGACGATCACGAGCTACGCATCCTGCAAGGCAGTACCGGGCAGGAAGGCGAACATCATCATGACGAGCACGGCGAAGAAGAGCCGGTTGACACTACTGTTCGTGAGCATGTTCTGGACCTTGCCACGGTGCGCGAAAAACTTCGCGACAAATCCGGCAAGCAGTACTGGCGCACGCTGGAAGAGCTAGCAGGCAATCCGCACTTTGACGAATTGCTTCACCGCGAATTTCCGCGACACGCTTCGGAATGGGATGATGCCGTCGATCGGCGCGGTTTTCTGAAGTTGATGGGCGCGTCGCTGGCGCTTGCAGGGATGGCGGGCTGCGGAGCTCCAGACGAAAAACATATCGTTCCGTATGTGAAGCAGCCGGACGGAATGATTCTTGGCCGGCCCAGATTTTATGCCACAGCGATGCCGTTTGTCGGCGATGCCATTGGGGTTTTGGTAGAAAGCCACGAAGGGCGCCCCACCAAGCTGGAAGGCAACCCCGATCATCCGTCCAGCATGGGTGCGACGAGCGCGATCGTGCAGGCGTCCATATTGAATTTGTACGACCCGGATCGTTCGCAAACGACCCGATTCGGCGGCGAAATCCAGACGTGGTCCACTTTCCTGGAAGCTGCGCAAGGGCTGGCGGCAGCCGCAAAAGCCCAGAATGGCGCGGGTTTCCGTATTTTGTCGGGAACCGTTGTGTCGCCCACGCTTGGCGGTCAGATCAAAAAACTGCTGACACTTTATCCCGAGGCGAAATGGCACCAATGGGAGCCTGCCAGCGGTGATGGCGCGCGTGAAGGCGCGAAGTTGGCGTTCGGGCGCTATGTGAACACTGTTCTCGTGCCCGGAAAAGCCAACGTCATTCTCTCGCTGGATTCGGATTTTCTGGCCAGTGGGCCCGGTCACATTGCCTACGCAAAGCAATTCTCGCGTCGCAGAAAGCTGGATTCGCCAAGCGACACCATGAGCAGGCTATGTGTTGCCGAACCCACGCCCACGGTGACTGGATCTTCCGCCGATCATCGCCTGCCGGTGCGCGCCAGCGATATCGAATTGTTGGCCCGCGCACTTGCGGGAAAAGTCGGCGCGGGAGCGACGGTTACGCTTCCTGCTGAAACGGAAAAGTGGCTCAGCACCGTGGCGCAAGAGTTGCAAAATGAACGTGGCGCATCTCTGGTCGTTGCGGGCGAGCAGCAACCCGCCGCCGTACACGCCTTAGCCCACGCGATCAATGCTTCGCTGGGAAATGTAGGAACGACCCTTTATTACACGGACCCGGTGGAGAGCGAACCCGAATCGAACCTGGAATCCTTGCGCCAGCTTTGCGCGGACATGGGCGCGGGCAAAGTAGACACGCTGGTTATCCTTGGCGGCAATCCCGCCTACACCGCGCCGCACGATTTCGATTTTCTGGAAAAATTGAAGAAGGTTCATCGTTCGATTCACTTGAGCCCGTATTTCGACGAGACCTCGGCGTATTGCAACTGGCATATCCCTGAATCGCACTTTCTGGAAACCTGGAGCGATGCGCGAGCCTACGATGGAACTACCAGCATTATTCAGCCGTTGATTTCGCCGCTGTATTACACAAAATCGGCGCACGATGTGATCGCGGCCTTCAGCGACAAGCCTGGCGTTGCACCCTATGATCTGGTGCGCGGCTATTGGACAGATGCGATGGGCCACTCAGAAGCCGCGGTGGAAGCCGGTTGGAAGAAATGGCTGAACGATGGGGTGATTCCCAACACGAAATTTCCAGCGATTACCATTGCGACGAAGTGGAGCGCCAGCAGCTTGCCTGCATTTCAGGGGGCGCCTGCAGGGCAGATTGAATTTATCTTTCGTCCGGATCCCACAGTTTACGACGGGCGATTTGCGAACAACGGGTGGTTGCAGGAATTGCCCAAGCCGCTCACCAAAATCACGTGGGACAACGCGGCGCTGGTCAGCCCGAAATATGCGGAGAAGATGGAGCTAGCGCACAAGGTAATGGCCCGCGGCGGCGAGCACGGGCAAGTTCGCTCGAGAGTCGTGGATATCGAACTGAACGGCAGCAAGGTAACCGCCGCATCGTGGACACTGCCGGGGCAACAGGAAGACACCGTCGTGCTGCCGCTGGGCTACGGGCGGACGCGGGCCGGATATACCGGCACGGACAAGGGTTTCAATGCGTACGTTGTGCGTACCTCCGACGCGCTGTGGGTGGCGACAAACGGAAAAGTTACCTCAACGGATGACGGCTACTCGCTGGCATGCACGCAATATCACTTTAATATGGAAGGGCGGCAACTGCTCAGCTCCGCCAGTCTTGCGGAATACAAGAAAAATCCCGGGTTCGCGCATGAAGGCGTGGAAGCCCCGCCGAAAGACGATTCGCTGTACCAGGAATTTTCCTACCCCGGCTACGCGTGGGGCATGGCCATCGATCTCAACAAGTGCAACGGCTGCAGCGCTTGCGTGGTCGCGTGCCAATCGGAAAACAATATTCCGGTTGTCGGCAAGGATCAGGTGATGCGCGGGCGCGAAATGCACTGGATTCGCGTAGACCGCTACTACGCGCATGCAGAAACGAAAACCAACGATCCGTCCACGTACAATCCTTCGCTCGATAATCCGGAGACGTTTTTCCAGCCGGTACCATGCATGCAGTGCGAAAACGCACCTTGCGAACAGGTTTGCCCGGTGGGCGCAACGGTGCACAGCGCGGAAGGCCTGAACGACATGGTCTACAACCGCTGCATCGGCACGCGGTATTGCTCCAACAACTGTCCATACAAAGTGCGGCGGTTTAATTTTCTGCGTTTTCAGGATTGGGAAACGCCGCAGCTGAAGCTGTTGCGCAATCCGGAAGTTACCGTGCGCAGCCGCGGAGTCATGGAAAAGTGCACCTACTGCGTGCAGCGCATCAATAATGTGCGCATCGACGCGGAAAAACAGAATCGACCGATTCGCGATGGCGAAATCGTGACTGCCTGCGAATCCGCTTGCCCGTCCGAAGCCATCGTTTTCGGCAATGCCAACGACCCGAACAGCCGCGTGGCGAAGCTAAAAGCGCAACAGCGCAATTATTCGATTCTGTCTGAATTGAACGCGCGGCCGCGCACCACGTACCTGGCGGCGGTGCGGAATAGCAACCCGGATCTGGTGAAGGAATGAGCGCTCCGGAAATTCCATTGAATTCACATCCGTTGTACAACCCCGAACCCGAGCCGGTGCTCGAGCCGGGACATACCTACGCGTCGGTAACCGACAAAATTTCGTCCATCGTTTTGACTCGCCCGCTGGGGCTTGGATGGCTGGCTGGGTTTACCCTGGCGTTTTCGATTGTGATGATGCTGTTCGCTTGCCTGGCATGGCTGATTACCAAGGGCGTCGGAATCTGGGGCATCAACATTCCTATTGGCTGGGGATTCGCGATCGTCAACTTCGTCTGGTGGATCGGTATCGGCCACGCGGGAACGCTGATTTCCGCCATTTTGTATTTGCTCAATCAGAAGTGGCGCACATCCATCAACCGTTTCGCTGAAGCGATGACGCTTTTTGCGGTTGCTTGCGCGGGCCTTTTCCCGCTGATCCACACGGGCCGCCCGTGGATGGCGTACTACATGTTTCCGTATCCCAGCACCATGGGGATTTGGCCGCAGTTCCGGAGCCCGCTGATCTGGGACGTGTTCGCGGTTTCAACGTACGGCACGGTTTCGCTGTTGTTCTGGTACGTAGGCTTGCTGCCGGATTTGGCGACATTACGCGATCGCGCCAAGCAGAAATGGCAGCAGTACATTTTTGGCATGCTGTCGATGGGCTGGCGCGGGTCCGCGCATCACTGGCATCGCTACCAGTCGGCCTATTTGCTGCTGGCGGGCCTGGCCACGCCGCTGGTGCTCTCGGTTCACACCGTAGTGAGCTTCGACTTCTCGGTGGCCATCGTTCCGGGCTGGCATACCACGATTTTCCCGCCGTACTTCGTTGCCGGTGCGATTTACTCCGGCTTCGCCATGGTTCTTACGCTGTGCATTCCGCTGCGTAAGGCCTACAAGCTCGAAGGATTCATCACCATGCGCCATCTGGACACCATGGCCAAGGTGATGCTCGCCACCGGTGAAATTGTGGCTTATGGCTACTTTATCGAGTTTTTCATGGCGTATTACAGCGGCAACAAATTCGACGTGTTTCTCGCCGAGCAGCGATTGCATGGGCCGTACTCGCATTTCTACTTTGCGCTGATTTTCTGCAACATCCTGACCCCGCAATTGCTGTGGTTCAAAAGCGTGCGCCGCAACGTGCCGCTGCTGTTTGTGATGTCGCTGATCATCAACACCGGCATGTGGCTGGAACGCTTTGTGATCGTTGTGATTTCGCTGACGCGTGACTTTATGCCCTCCGCGTGGGGCCGTTACTCCGCCACATTCTGGGATTACGGCACATTTGTCGGGACCCTCGGTTTGTTCACCATGTTGATCTTCCTGTTCGTGCGCGGCTTGCCGGCCATCGCCATTTCGGAAATGCGCGAACTGGTGCATCAAGAATCACACGGGAAGGAGGAACACGTATGAGCGAGACGCGTTCCCAACTTTACGGCGTGATGGGTGAATTCGAATCGCCCGAAGCGATTCTAGCCGCGGCCAAGAAGGCGCGTGAAGCTGGATACAAACACCTGACCGCGTACACTCCGTTTCCTGTGGAAGACCTTGCGCAGACGATCGGGTTTCGGTGGACGGCTGTGCCGCTGATTACTCTGGTGGGCGGACTTGGCGGCGGGTTGAGTGGTTTCGCGCTGGAATACTGGTGCTCGGCGATCGCTTATCCAATCAATGTTGGCGGACGCCCGCTGAACAGTTGGCCGGCGTTCATCCCGGTCACCTTCGAATTGACCGTGCTTGGCGCGGCAAGTTTCGCGGTAATCAGCATGCTTGCGCTCAACAAGTTGCCGCAGCCGTATCACCCGGTTTTCAATGTGGAACGCTTTGCGCGCGCTTCCACCGACAAGTTCTTTTTGTGCATCGAAGCTCGCGACCCCAAATTCAATCTGGCGGAAAGCGCGAGGTTCCTGCAAAGCGTCGAGGCGCAGCATGTCACCGAGGTGAAGGATGAAGAGTAGCTTCTCCCTTCGCTTGCTGATCCTGCTGGCCCCGATGGTTATCGGATTGGCTGGGTGCGGCAATACGCTGCGACAGGATATGGCCAATCAACCGCGGCAAAATCCACTGTCGCCTTCCGATTTTTTTCCGGATGGCCGCTCGGAACGCCCGGTGGTGGAAAATACTGTTGTTCGCGGCGCGGTCGCGGACGATGCCCTTTTCGTCGCGAAAGACTCCAATGCGTTTCCGTTGCAGGTCAACATGGAACTGTTGGAACGCGGCCAGGAACGCTACGCGATATTCTGTTCTCCGTGCCACGGCTTGCAGGGAGATGGGAACGGAATGGTGGCGATGCGCGGCATGAAGCATCCGCCGAGTTATCACGACGAGCGTTTGCGTCACGAACCCAACGGTTACTTCTATGACGTAATTACCAACGGGTTTGGCGCCATGTACCCCTACTCCGCACAGATTCCCCCGCGCGACCGCTGGGCCATCGTCGCTTACTTGCGGGCGTTGCAGCTTAGCCGCAATGCGCATGTAGCGGAACTGCCTGCCGCCGAGCGCGACAAATTAATGGCCGAAGGAGCCGCGCGATGAACGCGTCCGACTATCAGGCGCCAGCCAGCGTCAACCGCGTTCAGAGTGGCGGTCTGTTTGTAGGCGGCGTCGCGCTGTTGCTAGCCATCTTTGGCGTGTTTACTGCGCCGGAAAAGTTTTTTCAATCGTACCTGTTCAGCTACATGCTGGTGCTTGGTCTTACCTTAGGCTCGCTGGGACTGCTGATGTTGCAGCATGTGACCGGAGGCCGCTGGGGAATCATCATTCGCCGTCCGCTGGAGGCGGCTTCGCGGAATGTCTGGCTAGTGCTGTTAATGTTCATCCCCATCCTGTTCGGGATGAAGTACCTCTATTCGGGTAACGCGACTGAGGCTGGCTGGCTGAATGCTCCCAAAACCGGCGAGGGCGCACTGTCCCCTTTCCAGCAGCGCTATCTGACTACCGGCGGATTTATTACCCGTGCGGTGGTGTATTTTGCAATCTGGTTCTTCTTGATGTGGATTTTCAATAAGTGGTCCAAACAGCAGGACACCAACGCGGGGGATGAAGGCCTGCGCAACCGCATGCGAGCGTTAGCGGCGCCGGGAGTGATTTTGTACATCCTGGCGATGACCTTCGCGGCGATAGACTGGGTGATGTCGCTGTCTCCGCACTGGGCCTCCACAATCTACGGCTTTCTCTTCGTTGCCGGGCAAGCCATCGCTTCGATGTCGTTCATGATCGTCGTGGTGGTGATGCTTTCCAAGTCCGAGCCGTTTTCGCGAGTCTTCTCGAAAGACCGTTTGCACGACCTAGCCAAGCTGCTCTTCGCCTTCAATATGCTGTGGGCTTATTTCGATTTTTCGCAGTTGCTAATCATCTGGTCGGGGAATCAACCGGAGGAAATTTCGTTTTACCGCACACGGCTGTATGGAGGGTGGGGCGTTGTCGCGGTAGTTGTTCTCATCCTCGGATTCGCGCTGCCGTTTTTCATTTTGTTGTCGCGCGATGTGAAGCGGAGCCCCGGTCTCATTTCCAAAATAGCCATCTGGATGATTTTCATGCGGCTGGTGGATTTGTATTGGATGACGCGGCCGGAGTTTACGGGATTGACCAGGGCGACGCCGACCTGGCTGGATCTGGTGGTGCCCGTCGCGCTGATTGGTTTGTGGGTAGGATTTTTCGCCATGAATTTGAAGCAGCGGCCATTGTTGCCGCTCGGGGATCCTCATCTCGCGGAGGCCATTGCGCAACATGAGCACTGAGCATCACAACACGGGCCCGGCCGAATTCCGCTTGCCGCTGCACGAAGACGTGGCCTTCGAAACGAAGGACGTGCAAACCCGTCCGATTTTCAGGTTCCTTACCGGCTTGGCAATTGTGATTGTGCTTTCCTACGGGGCTACCTGGCTTATTTACAAAGGCCTGATTCGCTATTGGACCAGCAGCTACGAGCCGGCACCGCCGTCGCGCGCTGAGTTGGGCATCATTTATCCTCCCGAGCCACGCTTGCAAGGCATGCCCGGGCATTTGGACGACCCGCAACTGGATTTGCGAAACAAAGTGGCCGCGGACAGAGCCGCGAACGAGAAGTTTGCGTGGATCGATCAAAAGAATGGCATCGCGCAGATTCCGGTGACTGATGCCATGAAGATGATTGCGGAGAAAGGTTTGCCGGTCGTGACACCGCCACCGGCGGCAGGGAAAAAGTAAGAGTGAAGAGAGCGTTCGCACATGTCGCTGGAATCGTCGCGCTGCTGCTCACTGCAGCCGCCGGAACGTTGCTGTTTACCGCGACGAACGCTACCGCGCAGATGATTCCCGATGACGTTGGCCAGTCCTCGAAAGGCCTCCCTCCGGCGCTGGTGAACGTGGGATTTGATCCGAAACTAAACGCGCAAATTCCGCTGGATACGGAGTTCACCGACGAATATGGCCGCGGAGTTACGCTGCGGCAATATGCAGGCAAGAAGCCACTGTTGCTTACGTTCGTATACTTCACGTGTCCCATGCTTTGCAACCAGGTGGAGCAATCGGTGGTCGGAACATTGAAGATGATTTCGTTCAATCCCGGCACGGATTACGATGTGGCATTTATCAGCATGGATCCGACGGACACGCCGGACGGAGCGTTGACCAAGAAACACGAAGCGATGTCTCGCTTCGCGCGCCCGGCTACGGAACCTGGCTGGCACTTTCTGACCGGCTCGAAGGAATCCATCGACGCAGTGGCGAAGGCCGCAGAGTTCCGCTACAGCTACGATCCCAAAACCAGACTCTTCGGCCATGCCAGCGGCATTCTTTTGCTGACCCCCGATGGCAGAATTTCGCGCTACTTTTTCGGGGTGGATTATCCGGCGAGCAACGTCCGGCTTGGGCTGGTGGACGCGTCCGCGGGAAAAATTGGTACCGCGGTGGACCACATTCTGCTGTTCTGCTATCAGTACGATCCCTCCAAGGCGCGTTACAGCGCCACGGTCCTGACGGTGATGCGCATGGGCGCGGTTGCCACGCTTTTTTGCATGGTCATTGGCTTTGTGATCTTCCGGCGGCGAGATCATCGCAGCGGCGCCGGCCATAGTTCCGGCGGATATTTACCAAAACAAGGAGCTCACTGAATCGTGCAGTCACCGCTTCCATTTTTTCCGGAGCAGGCCTCCAGCATCGCGGGTAATGTGGACGCGTTGTTTGCCTTCGTCGTGATTACCTGTTTGTTCTTTGTCGTGCTGGTGGTTTCCCTGATCACGTTCGCGAGTTACCGCTATAGCCGCAAGAGCAAAGGCGAGGTCGGTGACACCGTCGCGGGGAACCTGGTCCTGGAGGTCGGTTGGACATTGATCCCGCTGATGATCGCCATTGTGATTTTCGCCTGGGGGGCGGTGATCTATGTGAACTTCCGCGTCGCGCCCAAGGACACTCTGGACATTTACGTAATCGGCAAACAGTGGATGTGGAAGCTACAGCAGCCAAATGGCAGAAAAGAAATTAATGAGTTGCACGTACCGACGGGCCGCGACGTCCGCTTAATCATGGGCAGCGAAGACGTGATTCACGATTTCTATGTGCCGGCATTTCGCGTGAAAATGGACGTGGTGCCTGGCCGCTACAACACGCTGTGGTTCCGGCCCACCCGGCCCGGCAAATATCGTTTTTACTGCTCGCAATACTGTGGAACGAACCACGCGTTGATGGGCGGATGGGTCACGGTGCAGGAACCCGCCGATTATGCGGCTTGGCTTTCCGGCGAGAGCGGCACCACGACTGACCCGGTCTCCACAGGAGAAAAATTGTTCTCCGAATTGGCTTGCAACACCTGCCATCTCGGCAACGGTACAGGCCGCGCCCCTTCGCTGAATGGTGTCTATGGAGGAAAAGTTCTGCTTGCCGACGGTTCCACGGTAACCGCGGACGACGGCTACATCCGCGAATCCATTCTTCAGCCGAAGGCGAAAATCGTGGCCGGATACGCGCCGGTAATGCCCACGTTCCAGGGCCTGGTGACCGAGGAGCAAATCGTAAATCTGACGGCGTACATCAAGTCTCTGCAGTCGCAGCCGCCGCCCGCCAAGGGCGCGGGGGTTGTGGCAGTAACCACGGGGAAGAAATAGTATGGAAGCACATAGCACGCAAACAACAGGACCGGGCCTGCAGCTCCCGGAAAAAAGCTACTTGAACGAGACCACTGGCATACGTTCCTGGCTGTTGACGGTGGACCACAAGCGTATCGCGCTGTTGTATCTCGTGTCCGTGACGTTTTTCTTTTTCGTTGGCGGCTTTTTCGCCATGATGATCCGCTTGCATCTGCTTACTCCCAGCGGATACATGCTCTCTGCCGACACCTACAACCGCATGTTCACCATGCACGGCGTGACCATGGTGTTTTTCTTCCTGATTCCTTCGATCCCCGCGATCCTGGGGAATTTCCTGATACCGCTGATGGTTGGCGCGAAGGATCTGGCCTTTCCGAAAATTAATCTGCTCAGCTGGTACATCTATATCATCGGTGGCGCGTTCACTTTGTATTCGATGATCTCCGGCGGCCTGGACACCGGCTGGACGTTCTACACGCCGCTCAGCACCGTGTATTCGAATTCGGCGGTGGCTCCCGCGGTGATCGGCGTCTTCATCACCGGATTCTCGTCCATCCTCACGGGCCTGAATTTTCTGGTCACGGTGCACACCATGCGGGCACCGGGGATGACCTGGTTCCGGCTGCCGATCTTTGTGTGGTCGCATTACGCCACATCCATCGTGATGATTCTTGGCACGCCGGTGATTGCGATCACCCTGGGCTTGGCTGCAATGGAGCGGGTGTTTGGTCTGGGCTTCTTCAACCCTGCGATGGGCGGCGATCCCATCCTCTTCCAGCATCTGTTCTGGTTCTACTCGCACCCCGCCGTGTACATCATGATTTTGCCGTCGATGGGAGTGATCAGCGAACTGATCCCGACCTTCGCGCGAAAGAAAATTTTTGGTTACGAGTTCGTCGCCGCGGCAAGTCTTGCGATCGCGGTAATCGGCTTCCTGGTGTGGGCGCATCACATGTTCCTCACCGGCCAGTCCACCTACGCGGCGATCGCCTTTTCGTTTCTCACTTTCCTGGTCGCGGTGCCCTCGGCGATTAAGACGTTCGCATGGGTAGCCACATTGTTCGGCGGCTCGATTTCCTTCGATACCCCGATGCTGTACGCGTTTGGTTTTCTCGGGTTATTCCTGATCGGCGGGTTAACCGGCCTGTTTCTTGGCGCGCTTGGCCTGGACATCCACATCCACGATACCTACTTCGTGGTCGCGCATTTCCACTACATCATGGTGGGCGGCGCGGTCATGGGTTACCTGGGCGGCTTGCACTTCTGGTGGCCAAAAATCACCGGCCGCATGTATCCGGAATGGATGGCGCGGATTGCCGCATTCATTCTGTTTGTTGGATTCAACCTGACGTTTTTCCCGCAATTCGTGTTGGGCTACCTCGGCATGCCGCGCCGCTATCACGTGTACCCGCCGGAGTTTCAGGTGTACAACGTAATGTCCACCGCGGGCGCTTCGATTCTGGCGGTTGGCTACCTTGCGCCGATGATTTACCTGACCTGGTCGGCATTTTACGGCAAGGTTGCCGGAAATAATCCGTGGCCTGCCACCGGTCTCGAATGGACAACGGCTTCGCCGCCTCCCACGGAGAACTTCCACGTGACGCCCGTGGTCACCTGGGAGGCTTACGACTTTCACAATCGGCCAGAACTGGGTTTGGATGTGCCCCATGCGCCGGCGCTTGCGCCTGTGCACGGAGACGATTGAAGTAACCGCGGGCTTCGGCCCGTTGGTGGGCGATCTTTTCGCGCCTGAAACCAGCCGTTAGAGGAGTCCGGAGTGCATCGCACCGGAGAGCTGTACGGGCAATACAAGACCCTGGCGCAACAGAAAGAAACTGCCTCGCTGGGCATGTGGATCTTTCTGGTGACGGAAGTGATGTTCTTCGGCGGCATCATGATGGCGTATACGCTGAATCGCCACGTGTACTTCCACGCGTTCGCCATGGGGAGCAACACCCTCAGCCTGAAGCTTGGCGGGTTTAACACCGTGGTTCTGCTGGCCAGCAGCTTTACCATGGCCATGGCCGTGTGGTCGGCGCAGACGGGCAAGAAACAACTCATTTCCATATTTCTTTCGCTTACGATCCTGTTGGGTTTCGTTTTCTTTGGCGTCAAATACGTGGAGTACGCGCAGAAATTTCACCACCACCTGGTTCCCGGCAAGAACTTCAACATATTCTACTGTCGCGATAATCCCACCAAATGCGACGACATGAGCGCTGAGGAATTGCAGGAAGAAAGCAAGGAACTGGAAGAAGCCGTGGCCGCGGATCCGGATCTCAATTCGCACGCGCAGCTGTACTACTCCGCGTACTTCGGGATGACCGGCTTGCACGCGCTGCACATGGTGGTCGGCGCGGGATTGCTGTTCTGGCTGCTGCGAACGTCATTTACCGGGCGTTTCACGCCCGAGTGGAACACGCCGGTAGACCTTGTGGGTCTTTATTGGCACTTTGTCGACATTGTGTGGATCTATTTGTTTCCGCTCTTATATTTGATTGACAGGCATAAGTAGGGAGAGATTCACGTGGCCGCACACGAATACACCGATCATACAGACCACATTGTTCCGCCCACGACCTACGTGGTGATTATCCTAATTTTGTTATGTCTGACGGCTGCAACAGTTGGCGCCGCCTATATCAACCTCGGGAAATTCAACATTGTCGTTGCGCTGGCTATCGCAACCTTAAAGGCTACGCTCGTGGTGCTGTTCTTCATGCACGCAAAGTACAGTCCTGAACGCACCAAGCTGGTCATCATCGCCGGGATCTTCTGGCTGGCCATTCTGCTATTCATGACCATGAGCGACTACGCGAGCCGGGTAGACTACCGCGGCATTCGCTATCCGATGTCGCAACGCATCGTCCACGTGCCGGCTCAGCACAGTTAAGCGATACGCATCACTCAACTTCGTTCGGAGGCTAGCGGGCCTCATTTGGAAGGCTCACTAAGGTCCTCACCATGAAGGGGTGAGCTACAGCGTATTGCATGCCAGCAAGAACACCCCTGCCACGTGTCAGGTGTGTTTTCAGGGTATACGGAGGGTGGCATTGTTTCCCAGGTAAGGGAGCAATGTTGTGGCAGAAGTGAGGGGAAGAACGAACCGGCCCAGCCCTCAATCCCCTAAAGGGATCCTCGGCTCGTCTCCCCCACGCATGGCAAGTTGCACGCTGCGGCCCAACCTAACTAGCCTATTTTCAATGCGTTATCCTTTGACGGCTTGGTAAAAATGAACTACCCCCCGGGAAAAAATTACTAGGACTCCAGTACTTTCCCGTCGTTTAGCGCCGCGAGGATTTCGGTTCACTTTCGCCTTAGCGGGGTGGGTCAGGTCCCGATTACGCGACTAACCAGGCACAATCACGAAAGAGACCCAACGCTCCAGGCCTCGTCACATGACCTTGGCAGGACACATTCCATGAGGCTACAATCCCCGGCTATATTGGCCCTATCCAATCTTGCTTTTTGAAGGAGTACATCATGAGATTTCGACTTGCTCGTAATCTCTTGCTGGCCGTTCTTCTGTTTCCAGCCCTTTGTACAGGAGAAGCCCCCAATCGCGTCACGATTCTCTACGATGCATTTGGGAAGTCCGGGGCTATGACCAAAGCCTGGGGATTCTCCGCGCTGGTCGAGTCTGGCGGTAAGCGGATACTTTTCGACACTGGCGGGAATGCTGAGATTTTCGAGCACAATGTTAAAGCGTTAGGCGTGGATCTGAGCAAACTGGATTTCGTAGTGATATCCCACCGGCACTCGGACCACATTAGCGGTCTAAACTATCTCCTCCGCATCAATCCGACGGTGAAGATTTACACTGCCGCCGAACCGTGGGGGCCGTTCGGTTGGGGGGCGCCGAACAGTTTGTATCGCAAAGACGAATCGCTTTCTGCGAACATGCGTTATTTCGACGGTAATCCGCCAGACATGCTTTCAGCTAGCACACCCTGGCCGCAGGCTAACTTCGTCAGAGTGGATTCAACGACGGAGATAGCGCCGGGCATTTTTCTTGTGCCAACCATCTCGCAGGTCACTGGAACGCTGGAACTTCGCGAAATCTCGATAGCGATTCGCGGCCCGCGGGGTCTCATCGTCGTGGTTGGATGCTCTCACGCGGGCGTAGAGAAGGTTCTCGAAGCCGCGACCAAAATAGATCCGCACATCCGGGTTGTATTTGGAGGCCTCCATCTTCTGGGAGCGCCTGATCCTGACGTTCAGAGGATCTCCGCGGCGTTGCACGACCAATGGAAGCTAGATTACATCGCGATTGGTCACTGTACAGGGGAGCCCACGTTCGCGCTGTTGCAAAAGACTTTTCAGGATCACTACATTTACGCTGGCGTTGGAACAGTGGCAAATATTCCCTGAACTCGTACGATCCTGGCCTGGGGTCGGCGATACGGAAGTAATCCGATTGGGCATCGTGCCGATGAGTACCGTGAAGTCGCGTAGGGCTTACTGACGACTTTCGGGACGAGAGTTTCCCCGGCATCGTGTTCAAATTCTGGTAAACGCGCTAACCAAAAACTGACCCTCTACCCAGCAGTGGCCTGCCTTGACCCAGACTCGAACGAATTGCTATGTTGAAAGACTATCTTGGGCTCAGTCTACCTACTGGGTGCCGGGGCTCCTGTGGAGGGAGCGCTTTTCGCCTATGGGACTGACCAAACTGGTTGTGCGCGGGGCTCGACAGCACAACCTGAAGAACATCAACCTGGAAATTCCACGGAATACCCTCACGGTAATCACCGGGCTGTCCGGATCCGGCAAATCTTCCCTGGCTTTTGACACCATTTATGCGGAAGGGCAGCGACGCTACGTGGAATCGCTTTCCGCGTACGCGCGGCAATTCCTGGATCAGATGGAACGCCCGGATGTGGATGTGATCGAGGGCCTTTCGCCGTCTATCGCCATCGAGCAGAAGACAACTACGCGCTCGCCGCGGTCGACCGTGGGTACCATCACCGAAATTTACGATTACCTTCGTGTGGTCTACGCGTCAGTCGGTATCCCGCATTGCCCGAATTGCGGCAAGCCCATCACGCGGCAATCCAGCGAACAGATCGTGCAGGCCATCCTTCACGGCGAGATTTGTAAAGCGGAAGACCGCATCATGATTCTGGCGCCGATTGTGCGCGGCAGAAAAGGCGCCTACCGGAAGGAACTGGAAAAACTTGCGCAGGATGGCTATGTTCGGGTGCGCATCGACGGCGAGCTTTTGCCACTCGATGAGATTCCTAAGCTGGACAAGCGCAAGAATCACAGTATTGACGTGGTAATCGACCGTTTGCTGGTGAAGCAGGGGATTGCGTCCAGGCTGGAACAATCCATCGCGACCGCGTTGAAACTTGCGCAGGGCCTGGTGACCGTAGCGGTGGTCGGCGGTAAAGAGCATGTTTTTTCGGAGAAGCTGGCGTGCCCGGATTGCGGGCTCTCGGTGCCGCAATTGGAGCCACGCTCGTTCAGCTTCAATTCGCCGTACGGTGCTTGCCCTGCGTGCAACGGCCTGGGCTCAAAATACGATTTCGATCCCGCCAAAGTTGTTGTGGATTGGACACGGCCGTTGTTCGATGGCGGGCTTGGTCCCGGCTCCGGCTCCGCTATTCTGAAACGTACCTTGGAACTGGCCGCCTACGCGCACGAATTTCACCTCGATACCCCGTTCGAAAAACTCCCGGCCAAGGTGCAAAACCTGCTGCTGTACGGTTACCCGCCGCCGAACGTCAAGCGCGGATCAGCGGAAGCGGCTTCGAAAGCGGGCAGCGGGGCAAAAGGATTCCGTTTCACGGGAATTCTGAAATTTCTCGATCGCAATTTCGAAGAATCGAACTCTGATTCTTATCGCGAATGGATGACGCGATACATGTCCGCGACGCTGTGCAATGCGTGCCATGGCCGGCGGCTGCGGCCGGAGTCGCTGGCGGTGAAGCTTGCGGGTTGGTCCATCGCCGATTTCACAGCGCTGGCGATGAGCGATGCCCGTCCTGCCGTAGACAAGATTCTCGCGGAGTTAACTCCACGGCAGAAAGAAGTAGCAGGCAGGCCGTTGGAGGAAATTGCCGAGCGCATCGATTTCCTGCTGGCTGTCGGCCTCGGCTATCTGAGCCTGGATCGCTCCGCCGCAACGCTTTCCGGCGGCGAATCGCAGCGCATACGGCTGGCCACGCAAATTGGTTCGCGCTTGCGCGGCGTGCTCTACGTGCTGGACGAGCCTTCGATTGGATTGCACGCGCGAGACAACGACCGCCTGCTGCATTCGCTGGAACAATTGCGCAATCTCGGAAACACCGTGCTGGTGGTTGAACACGATGAAGACACCATTCGCCGCGCGGATTACGTCGTTGACCTGGGCCCTGGAGCCGGTAATGCCGGTGGTTACCTGGTTGCCGAAGGCAAGCCTGCGGACATCGCGGCGTCGACCGAATCGCTGACCGGCCGATATCTGGCCGGAACGGCGCGCATCCCCGTGCCCACAAAACGGCGCAGCCCGAACGGCAAAGCGATCCAAGTCCTCGGAGCGCACGCCAACAATTTAAAAGATGTGGACGTTTCTTTTCCGCTGGGACTTTTTACGGTGGTCACCGGTGTTTCGGGTTCCGGGAAATCCACGCTGGTGAACGATATTCTCTATCGAGCGCTGGCGCAGAAGTTGTACCGCTCCATGGATCCGCCTGGACCTCATCGCGCGCTGCTGGGCATCGAGCATATCGATAAGGTGATTGAGATTGACCAGGCGCCGATCGGGCGCACGCCACGCTCGAATCCCGCTACGTATACCGGTGTGTTTGCGCCGATTCGTGAACTGTTCGCGATGCTACCGGAATCCAAAGAACGCGGCTATCGTCCCGGGCGATTCAGCTTCAATGTGAAGGGTGGCCGCTGCGAGGCGTGCCAGGGCGAAGGGCTGCGCCGCATTGAGATGAATTTTCTTCCGGATGTGTACGTTACTTGCGAAGTCTGCCGCGGGCGGCGGTACAACGCCGAGACGCTGGCGGTTCGCTACAAGGGCCACAACATAAATGATGTGCTGAACCTGCCCGCGAGCGATGCGCTGCCGCTGCTGGAAAATATTCCGCAGATTCAACAGAAGCTGGCCACCATGGTGGAGGTCGGGCTTGGCTACGTGCAGCTGGGCCAGTCCGCGACGACGCTCTCCGGTGGCGAAGCGCAGCGCATCAAGCTGGCGCGCGAGCTTTCGAAACGCCAGACGGGTCGCACGATGTACATTCTTGATGAACCCACCACCGGCCTTCACTTTGACGATGTGCGCAAACTGCTGGACGTGCTTCAGCGGCTCGTGGAGTTGGGCAATACCGTGCTGATCATCGAACACAACCTGGACGTCATTAAACAAGCCGATTGGATCATTGACCTGGGGCCGGAAGGTGGGCAGGGCGGCGGACGCGTCGTGGCGCAAGGCACGCCGGAACAGGTGGCCCGGGTCAAGAAATCCTACACCGGACAATCGTTGGCGCGAATGCTGGGAGTGAATGGAAATCACTCGATGAGCTCGAATGGAAGTGGAAACGGAGAGCGAAAATCGGCATGAATTATTGCTTTCGCTCAGCTCGCTACGCTTGCGCGCGCGCTTTGTTCCTCGTAGAGTGATGGGATTCGCATGAGCGTATATTCCATCCAGCCGTTAACGTTCGGCGGTGTCCGCACTTACCCCTTGGCTTCCCGCAAGAGCAAAGTGAGCGTTAGAGATTTCGCCCGCATCCCGAAGAAAACCGGCGGTCTTTCGGCATTTCTCGATTCACTTCCCGGAATTCTCGCGGCCGAGGACCTTCGACAGTTGCTGGCGGCTGTTCAGCGCGCGAAGAAGCAGAACAGAGCCGTTCTTTGGGGAATCGGTGGGCACGTTGTTAAGGTGGGGCTTGGACCGCTGCTTATCGACCTGATGAAGCGCGGCTTCGTCTCTGGAATCGCCATGAACGGCGCGGCAATGGTTCACGATTTCGAAATCGCGCTGGCCGGCACGACGTCCGAAGATGTGGAGGCGGGGCTGGGCGAAGGGCAGTTCGGGATGGCGGAGGAAACCGGCACGGGCATCAACGAGATCGCGAAGCTCGCTCATCGCATCCGCATTGGGTATGGCGAAGCCGCGGGTCAATATCTGACCAGCGGAATTCTTTCCACGAAACATCCAGAGTCCAGCGTTCTGGTAGCCGC